>Ga0163144_10000830_pt1 | contig 73411 bp, 71 predicted proteins | sample OliLak19BULKMAT1_FD_123175 | JGI IMG/M metagenome (GOLD analysis project Ga0163144, IMG submission 123175) | Freshwater microbial mat bacterial communities from Lake Vanda, McMurdo Dry Valleys, Antarctica - Oligotrophic Lake LV.19.BULKMAT1 | ecosystem: Environmental > Aquatic > Freshwater >... | reverse complement strand
CGGGGGGTAACCGCGGCAAGGGCGCGCGGTCGCCTGGCGGAGGAGGAGGATGCGACCTGGTAGGGTGCTCTCTAGCACTCGCTCGATCGTCGCCGCTCGGAATTCACGACCTCGATCTGCGACCGCGTGAAGATTTCGTGCATCAAGCTGGGGCACGGCCAGGCGAGCAAACACCGGGTTGTTCGGCCGTCGGACGTTCGGGTATGGTCGGGGCCCTCCGCGATGACTACGCAAACTTCCGAGGCCCCGCTGAACGCTTTCTCGGTCGACGTCGAGGACTGGTACCAGGTCGCCGACTTCGATGCCGTCGTCCCATTCGAAACCTGGGACCGTTACGAGTCACGTGTTCGCCGGAACACCGACAAGATCATCGCCGTCATGGACGAGTTCGGCGTGAAGGGCACGTTCTTCATCCTGACGTGGAACGCCGAGCGCTACCCGGAGATCGTGCGCGAGATCCACGCCGCCGGTCACGAGGTCGCGTCCCACGGCTATGCGCATCGCATCGTCTACGAGCAGACCCGCGAGCAATTCGCCGCCGACGTCGCACGCGCCAAGAAGACACTCGAGGACATCACCGGTGAGGCCGTCCTCGGGTACCGCGCACCGTCGTTCTCCTTCACGGCGAAGTCGCAGTGGGGGCCGGACGTGCTGCTGGAGCAGGGCTATCGCTACGATTCGAGCGTGTTTCCCGTGAAGGACTCGATGTACGGCATGCCCGACGCCGAGCGCTTCCCGTACGTGATCCGCGAGAAGGACGGCCGGCGCCTGGTCGAGTTCCCGATCACGACGACCGAGCTGTTCGGGCGCAACCTGCCGCTCGGCGGCGGCGGCTACCTCCGGCTCTTGCCCTACGTCTACATGAAGTGGGGCATGCGGCGCGTGAACCGGCGCGAGGGCCAAGGCACCGTCTTCTACATCCATCCCTGGGAGGTCGATCCCGATCACCCGCGGATGAAGACCGCCGGCCGGCGCGGGTTCAGCAGCCACTACGTCAACCTCGCGAGCACCGAAGCGAAACTCCGCCGTCTCCTGCGGGATTTCCGCTTCGCCCCGATGCGGGACTGTCTCGACCTCGCGCAATGACCGTCCTCTTCTGGTTCTGCGCGGGCGCGATGGCCTACGTGTACGTGGGCTACCCGGTGTTGTTGTTTCTCGTCTCGCGCGTGTTCGATCGGCGCGTGGCCAAGGCGCCGATCACACCGTCGGTGACGATGGTGATCGCCGCCTACAACGAAGAAGAGGTGATCGCGCGGAAGCTCGACAACTCGCTCGCCCTCGACTACCCGTCCGACCGTCTCGACATCCTGGTCGCGTCCGACGGCTCGAAGGACGGCACCAATCGCATCGTCCGAGAATACGAGGCCCGGCATCCGGGGCGGGTCACGCTCCTCGATCTGCCGCGCGGCGGGAAGACCGTCGGCCAGAACCACGCGGCCGACGTCGCCAAAGGCGAGATCCTCGTCTTCTCCGACTCGTCGACGATGTACGACCCGCAGGCGGTGCGCGCGATGGTCGCGAACTACGCCGACCCGCTCGTCGGCAGCGTCGGCGGCGACGTGCGTTACGTCCGCGATGGCGAGGAAGCCAGCGCCAAAGGCCGGCAGATGTATTGGAACTACGAGGCGTCGATCCGCCGCTGGGAGAGCCGCATCTTCACCGTCATCGGCGCGACCGGCTGCATCTATTCGATGCGGAAGAGCCTCTACACCCACCTGCACCCGGCCGCGATCAGCGACTTCGTTCAACCCGCGCGCGCGCTCATCAAGGGCTATCGCTCCGTCGTCGAGGACGACGCCACCTGCTACGAGGTCGCCGAGTCGAAGCAGATGGGCGACGAGCTCCGCCGCCGCGCCCGCGTCGTGCACCGTGGCATCAAAGGCGTCGGCTTCATGCGGGAGGTGCTGAACCCCCTCCAGCACCCGTTCCTGCTCTTCCAGATCATCTCCCACCGCTTGCTGCGCTGGGGGATCCCCTTCTTATTGATCGGGGCGTTCGTCGCGAACGCGTCCCTGCTCGATGCCTGGTGGTTGTACCAGCTGACGTTCGCGGGGCAGCTGCTGTTCTACGGTGGGGCGCTCGCGGCGCTCGTGCTCGACCGCTTCGGCGTCCGGCCGCGCGGGCTCTTCATTCCGCTCTACTTCTGCCTGGTCAATCTCGCGCCGCTGATCGCGGTTTGGTCTTTGTTGAAGGGTGAGGAGAAGATCGTGTGGGAGACGGGTCCGCAGACTCCCTGACGCGCCCGGGCTTTCGCGGCGCGATCGGACACGACAGCGTGACCGTCGTCCCCGTGCCGGGAACGGAGCGAATGTCGAGCTGGCCGCCGAGCGCGAGAGCCCGCTCCTCCATGCTGGCGAGCCCGAGCGCCACCACCGGTCGCGTCGCGGGATCGAAGCCGCGACCGTCGTCCCGCACCACCAGCTCCAACCGCTGGCCGCTGGTAGCGAGCGCGATCACGATGCTGCGCGCGCCGGCGTGGCGCACGGCGTTCGCCAGCGCTTCCTGCGCGATGCGGTAGACGGTCAGCTCGGACTCCTCGTCGAAGCGCGGGATCGCCGGGGCGAAGGCGGTCGTGACCCGCACCAGCGGGCTCGACATGCCGTCGGCGAGCGAGCGGAGACTGCCGTCGAGGCCGAGATCCTGGAGCAACAGCGGCCGCAGTTCGCGCGCGAGCAGCCGCAGGTGCTCCACCACCTCGCCGAGATAGCCGACCACGCGCTCGAACTCCGCCGAGTGCTCGGCCGGCATCGGCGCGAGCTTCCGGCGCAGGGACTCGACCAGAATGCCGACGCCGACCAGCTCCTGGCAGACGTCGTCGTGGAGATCGAAGCCGAGCCGTTTGCGCTCCTCCTCGCGGATCCGCACCTGCCGGCGCGCCAGCAAACGCAGCTTCTCCTCGCTGCGCTGCAGGTCGACCAGCGACTCGCGGAGCGCCTCCTCGCCCAATCGGCGCTCCGTGACGTCCTGGATCTGCCCGACGAGATAGAGCGGCGTGCCGGCGACGTCACGCACGACGGACGCCGTCACGTGCACCCAGATGTGGCCGCCGTCCTTCCGGATGTAGCGGCGCTCGGCCCGGTACGACGGCGTCTCGGCAGCGGTGAGACGGAACCGGTCGGTGTCCACCGACGCGCGATCGTCGGGATGGATGACGTCGTCCAAGCTCTGCTCGAGCAGCTCGGGCTCGGAGTAGCCGAGCATCTCGCAGAGCGCACGATTCGCCCGAATGGTTCGCCCTTCGATGGTCGTGACACCCATGCCGATCGCGGCGTCCTCGAACGCGCGCCGGAACCGTTCTTCGCTCTCGCGCAGATCGGACTCGGCCTGCCGACGCGCCGTCATGTCGCGGCCGACCTGTTGGATCTCGATGACGCGATCGTGCTCGTCGCGCACGCCGGAGAGCTCCCATTCGAACCAGCGCCAGCCGGCCGGCGTCAGGCCGCGGCTCTCGCGCCGCGCGCGATACGGGGGTGCGCCCGCGGCGCGGAACGACGCCATCACGGGCTCGCGATCGTCGGGGTGCACGAGGAACATGGGATTCCGCCCGACGATGGTCTCCCGCGGATAGCCGATCGCGCGGCAATAGGCGTCGTTCGCGAAGGTCAGGTTGCCGGCGCGATCGAAGCGCGTCACGAGCTCGCGCGCCGACTCCACGAGCCCGCGATAGCGTCCCTCACTGGCGCGCAGCGCCTCTTCCGCGGCCCGGCGCTCGGTCACGTCGCGTCCGGCCGATTGGAATTCGACCGGGCGGCCGTCGGCGTCGAGCACCGCCCCGCCCTCCCACGCGATCCAGCGCACACCGTCCGGCGTGATGCCACGCACCTCGATCGCGATGCGATGCGGCGGCTGCGACAGCGCGGCGAGCGCGTTCCGGACGACGGCGTGATCTTCGACCGGGATGAGGTGGAAGAACGTCCGGCCGTACGCGCGGGCCCGATCCTCCCCTAACGCCGTCAGATAGGCGTCGTTCGCGAAGACGACGCAGCCCGCGAGATCGAAGCGGACCACGAGCTCGCTCTGGGATTCGACCAGGCCCCGGTAGCGCGCTTCACTGTCGCGGAGCGCCGTCTCCGCTTCGCGTCGTTCCTGCACGTCGCGACTGATGCCGCGAAATCCGATCGGCGCCCCCTGTGCGTCGCGGACGACCGACGTGACGACCTCGACCCAGCGCGGTCCGCGCGGCGTCGCGCACTGCACCAAGAGGGGCGGCGTCTCGTCGGGGAGGTCCCCGTCGTCGATGTGGTCGAAACGAGGATTCTCGGCGTGCCCCGTCAGGAAGTCGCCGGCTGATCGGCCGAGCAGCTCCCCCTCGGCGACGCCGAGAAACCGCGTCATCGCTTCGTTGACGTAGACGAGCCGGCCCTCACGATCCGTCGACCAGATCAGATCGCGGGCGTGCTCGGCGAGGTCGCGATAGGCGTCGCGCGACTGCTGCAGCTCGCGCGTCACCTGCTCCTGGCCATACCGACGCCGCGCCACGGCGCGGACGCTCCGCGCCGAGCCCTCCGCGATCACGAGCGCGACCGACGCCCCGATCGTCACGGCGGCGGCAAGCTCGGGCAGCGGCACGAAGAACGGGAACTGGCCCAGCGCGAGTCCCCACGGGCCGAGCGTCAGCCCCAGCAAGGCAAGCTCCGCCGACCATCCCCAACTGAAGAGCAGTGCCGACGCGAGGTAGAGCGTGAGCAGCATGAACGCGAGGATCTCGCCGTTGGCCCCGACCGCGTGCACCACGAACATCGACGCGAGACCGAGCAGCACACAGGCGCCCACCACGAGCGGGACGACCCGGGGCGCCGTCGGGTCGCGGCGGCAGAGGACGATGGTGACGCCGAGCACCACCGCCTGCGCGATCACGGCGAGGAGCGTCAGCGGAGACTGCGGCCCCTCGAGCGCGAACACGATCCACCAGATGCCGACCGTGCCGAGCCACCCGAGCGCGAAGGGCAACAGTCGGCGCGTGATCAGCGCCGAACGCTCGCTCGCGGGGAAGCTCGTTTCGTCGTTCATGGTGCACCGCCCAGGGGGACGGGCGATCCTAGCCCGACGCGTCGCCGGGGCGGAAGGGCGACCGTCACGTTGCCAGCCCGGGGGGGCGGACGTTATGACACGCGCCCGGAGGACGGCAGCCATGGGCGACCAGCAAGTCACGTACGAGGTGCGCGATCGGATCGCGACCATCACGATGAATCGTCCCGCGCGTCTGAACGCGTGGACCCCCCAGATGGGGAAAGAGCTCTACGCCGCTTTCGCGACCGCGGCCGCCGCCACCGAGGTCCGCGCCATCGTCATCACCGGGGCCGGCCGCGGCTACTGCGCCGGCGCCGACATGCAGAACCTCCGCGACATCCAGACGGGGAGCCCGGAGGAAGCCGGCGCGGTCGCAACCGGCGCCCGCGCCGAGCGCCCCGCGACGCCGATCACGCCGATCCACCCGAGCCTCGACACGCCGTACGCGTACCCCCAGAGCATCCCGAAGCCCGTGCTCGCCGCCATCAACGGCCCGGTTGCCGGCCTCGGCTTCACCCACATGCTCTACTACGACATCCGCATCGCCTCCGACCGGGCCCGCTTCACGACGGCCTTCGCGCGCCGCGGGCTCATCAGCGAGCACGGCAGCTCGTGGATGCTGCCGCGCCTGATCGGCCCCGCCCACGCCTGCGATCTGTTCTTTTCAGGGCGCGTGATCGACGCGGCCGAAGCCCTCGCGATGGGGCTCGTGAACGCGGTCGTCCCGCACGACGATCTGCTGTCGCACGTCTACGAGCGCGCGACCGAGCTCACCACGCTCAGCTCGCCGCGCTCGATCGCCATCATGAAACGGCTCGTCTACACCCACCAGTTCACCGATCTCGCCACGGCGTCGGCCGAAACCGACACCGAGATGGTGCAGAGCTTCCCGAGCGAAGACTTTCGGGAGGGGGTCGCGTCGTTCCTGGAAAAGCGGTCGCCGCGCTTCAGCGGGCGGTAGCCCAGCATCTGGCAGGGCCGATGCGTGACCCGGCTCGTGGCGGGCCGTCGTTACGGTGTCGCCCATCGTAGAAACTGATGCGCTCAATACAGCGGCAGAAGCCTCGGAAGTGTGCGGATTCTCCAGTGACGCACAGCGCTGTCGACGAGAAATCAAATACTTAGCTAAGTGGTACCCGTAGGGCATGAATCCCACTCATTTGGCTCTCAAATTGCAACGCATCGGGGCATGCACTTCGGTGAAAGCGTTCGCGAGGTCGTCTCGAAGAGCTGCGGCAAAGATCTCCGTGCTGCGCGCTCGAGAACGATGGTGCCCGGCATCGATTCGCCCGAGATCCAACGGCGACTCGCCGCCAACCTGGAGCAGTCCTTCGGCATCACCCTGGCCCCTGAGGATCTGACGCACATGACCACCGTGCGCGCGGTCCTGCAGTGTGTCCGGCTGCGGCGGTGGGAACGCGAGATGGCGAGCCAGCCGCTGGAGGGCGCGATGCCGTACATCGCCCCGCACGTCGCGACGGCCGCGCCGATCCGGGAGCGCTTCGTGCGGTACACGCCGCCGCCGCCGCCCCCGATCGGGATGCCCACCGCGCCGTCGTTCGCGCTCCGGAAGTCCTGACCGGTCGGACCGGTTTCGTCGTGCCGCGTACCCTGACGCCCGACGTCCTCGCCGCGCGTCCCGAGGCGCAGGAGCGCTTTGCGGTCGAGATTCGCGATCGCATGAGCGCGCGGCTCCAGCTGATGTGCTGGCTGGCGTTGCTGCTGGTCCCGCTCTTCTTCGCGCTCGATCTCCTCCTGCATTCGCAGGTGATCGCTCCCCTCCTGGTCATTCGCTCGTCGATGATGGTGGCCTGTGGGCTTTGCCTGGTCGCGACACGGACGACGCTCGGCCTTCGCACCATCGGTGCGCTCAGCCTCTTCATGGTCTGGCAGGCCGGGTTCGGTGTCGCGCTCATGACCGCCCTCGATGGCGGGGCGTCGAGCGGCTACTACGCCGGCATCAACCTCGCGATGCTCGGTGCCGCGGTCTTGCTCCCGTGGGACACCCGTCTGTCGTCGACGGCCGCCGCGTTGGTGATCGGGAGCTATGTCGCGGTTTGTATGGTGTGGGGTGGCATCCCCGACGGCGCCGTCTTCGCGCAGAACCTCTTCTTCCTCGGCTCGACGGCGCTGATCATGATCGTGAGTCATCGCGCCACCCGGCGCGCCCACGAGCACGAGTTCCTGCAGCGGATGGCGCTCGAGGAGGCTGGCCGCCATCGTGACGAGTTTCTCGCCAACATCACCCACGAGCTCCGGACGCCCCTCGCGGCGATTCTCGGCTTCGCGGAGATGCTGGTCGACTACCTCGACAACGTGACCCCGGAGCAACGCGGCTGGCTGAACCGCATCCATGAGAACGCGCTCACGCTCTACCGCTTGATCATTCAGTTGCTCGACTTCTCGAAGATCGAGGCCGGCGCGCTGCCGCTCGCGCGCGAACCCATGGACCTGACGTCGATCGTGACGAAGGTCGCCGCCGACATGCGGGCGATCGCCGGCGATCTCGGCACGCTGGTCGAAAGCACCGTGCCAGAGACGCTGCCGGTCGTGCTCGGCGACGCCGGGCGCGTCGAGGAGATCGTGTCCAACCTCGCGGCCAATGCGCTCAAATTCTCAGGCGGCCGGCCCATTCGACTCGCGCTCCAAGTCGGCAGTCTGCACGCGACGCCCTGGCAACGCGTCATTCCCGATCCGGGTCCGGACGCGCGCGGCCGCGAGTACGCGGAGGTCGCCGTCAGCGATACCGGCGTCGGCATCCGCCCCGAGGATCTCCGCCAGCTCTTCGTCGCGTTCCGCCAGCTCGACGGCTCGTCGACACGGAAGCACGAAGGCACGGGACTCGGCCTCGCGATCAGCGCCCGCTTGGCCGCCAGCATGGGCGGCCACGTCGCCGTCCGCAGCGCCCACGGTCAGGGCTCGACCTTCGCGCTGCTCTTGCCGATCGGCGACGACCGGCGCGTCGCACTCGCCGACGACGAGCCGCTGGCGAGTCTCAGCGCCTGAGCGGCGTGCCGCTGGCGCGGCTCGCATGACGATGACGCCGCCGCCGCGGCTATTTGATCTGCGCCGTCGTCGTGACCGGCGTCTCGGGCGTCATCACCACCTGGAGCCCGTTGCCGAGCGCGCCTTCGAATCCGACGAACGTCGGTGACGGGGTACGCGTGAACCAGAAATAGTGGGTCGGGATCAGGCTCGCGAACATCACGTTCTTCACCGGCCCGAGGTCGGCCTTCACGCGCAGCTTGGTGGTCGCCGTCCCGTTCTTGCCGGGCGGATAATCCTCTTCATCGACGGCGTCGGCGCGGAGCGTGAAGAGCATGGGGTCGGGACGGAACACCAAGGCCTGGAAGCTGCTGCTGGCCGGCACCTTGTCGGGCATGCCGCTCAGCACCAACGCCAGCATCGGTCCGATGTACGTACCGGGCGGCAACGTCATGGCGCGCTGGGTGCGCACGCCGTCGACGAGCCACGTGACGCTGCCGGTCGTGAAGTCGACGTGCTGCTCGCCGATCACCTGCCCGCCATGGCGGATCGTCTTGTCGAATCGTCGTGAGCGAAAGCCGTCGGCGATGTCCATCTCGCCGTGCTCGTCCCACTCGTCGCCGCCGGCGAAGCGCGTCGTGATCTCGAAGGTGAGGCGGTCGCCGCTGACGGCGGCGTGAAATCGTTGGTCGCCCAATATCGCGCCGGCGGGCGACCGCAACAGGTGCGTCTCATCCGTCGGCGCCTGCAAATGCCGAATGGCATCGGGCACCGCGAAGACCTCGGACCCGGCCGGCCGTGCGGTGATTCCCATCGCCAGCACCGCCACCACCGCCAGGATTGAACGTCGACCCACGAAGCATCCCCCTTGGAACGGGGCGAAGCTAGCATCGCGCAACCCTGGCTCGCCACTCCCGGCGAACGTTTTCCGGCGCCTAATCTTCGTCGACGAGGGCGATCGGCTCCAGCACGGTCTCGTGCAGATCGGCAACGAAACGCGACGGGCGCCCCAGCACGACCCCCACCCCACGGTCATAGATTTCAATGGGATAGGTCAGGTACAGCAGATCCTTTGCACGAGTGACCGCGACGTACATCAGGCGGCGCTCCTCCTCGAGGTCGGCATCGTCGCCGACGGTGTACGGCGACGGGAACCGTCCGTCGGCCGCCCACAGCACGAAGACCGTGTGCCACTCGAGGCCCTTCGCGGAGTGGATGGTCGAGAGCGTGACGAAGCCCTCGTCGGGCGAGTCGGCGGCGAGGATGCCGCCGACGCTGTCGGTCGGCGGCTCGAGCGCCATGTCGGAGAGCAGCTGCCCGGTCGCGCGGTAGCGTTCGGCGATCGTCGCGAAGTGCTCGAGGTCGCGCTCACGCTTCGGGTAGTCGTCACGGTACACGCGCCGCAACACCGGCTGGTAGTAGTGCAGCACGCGATTCACCTGCTCGCCGGGATGGTCGATGCGCGCCAACTCGGCGAGCAGGCTCGCGAGGCGCTGCAATTCCGCGGCGGCCGCTCCCTTGACGCGCACCTCGGCGAGATGCTCCCACGGCACCGGACCGCTCAGCGCGGAGAGAATCTCGCCGCTCTTCTTCGGCCCGACGCCGTCGAGCAAGAGCAGGATCCGGTTCCACGACACGGCGTCGGCCGGGTTCGCGATCACGCGCAGGTGCGCGAGCACGTCCTTCATGTGCGCCGTCTCGATGAAGCGAAAGCCGCCGCGCTTCACGAACGGGATGTCGCGCCGGCCGAGCTCGAGCTCGAGATCGAACGAGTGAAAGCTCGAACGGACGAGCACCGCGATGTCCTGCAGCGGCACGCCCTCCTCCCGCAGCTCGAGGATGCGCTGCGCGACGAACCGGGATTGCTCGGGCTCGGTGAGCGCCTGGACGAGCCCGGGTGTCTCCCCGCGATCGCGGCGCGAAAACAGATTCTTCGTGTACCGCAGCGGCGCCAGATTGATGACCGCGTTGGCGAGGTCGAGGATCGCCTGTGTCGAGCGATAGTTCTGGTCGAGCGTGATGACGCGGGCACGCGGGAACAGCGTCGGGAACGCGAGGATGTTCCGGAAGTCGGCGCCGCGAAACGCGTAGATCGACTGGGCGTCGTCGCCGACCACCATCACGTTCTCGTGCGGCTTCGCGAGCAGGCGAACGATGTCCGACTGGAGCGCGTTCACGTCCTGATACTCGTCGACCATCAGATAGCGGTATTGCCGGCCGAGGCGCTCGGCCAGCGCCGCGTGGTTGCCGAGCGCGTCACGCAGCTTCACCAGCAAATCGTCGTAGTCGAGCAGGCTCTTCGTGCTCTTGAACTCGGTGTAGCCGGCATACACCCGCATGACGTCGGGAAGCTCCTCGACGAGGTGCGGATAGTCCGTCGCCACCAGCTCCGCGACGGTCGTGCCCTTGTTGACCGCCATGCTGAAGATCTCGCCGAGCGTTTGCTTGCGCGGGAAGCGGCGCTCTTTCCGATCGAGAGCGAGCTCACCGCGGACGAGCCCGATCACGTCCTCGCTGTCGCCGCGATCGAGGATGGAGAATCCCGGCGCGAGCCCGATCTCGGTGGCGTAGCGGCGCAACACCTGATGCGCGAACGAGTGGAACGTCCCGCCCGCCACCTGGGCGCAGCTGCCGCCGACGAGACCGCCCGCGCGCCGCAGCATCTCCTCCGCGGCTTTCCGGGTGAACGTGAGCAACAAGATCTGCGCGGGCGTGACGCCGCTCTCGACCAGGCGCGCGACGCGATACACGAGCGTCCGGGTCTTGCCGCTGCCCGCTCCCGCCACGACGAGTAAGGGGCCGTCGAGCGTGGTCACCGCCTCGAGCTGCTGCGGATTCAGCTCCTCGGCATAGGGGATGCGAAAATGCGAGGACGCGGCGCGCGGCTCGCCGCGGAGGGTGTAGCGCTTCACGAACCCTTGGCAGTAAGCGCTGGCCGGTGGGATTGCAACCGGCGCGGCGCGATCGTGGCGCGATCGTGGCGCGATCATGGATTGACGCCGGCGCGCCAGACCTTCAGCCTCGACGTCGTGGCGACGAATCGATTGTCGAGGGCGCAGCGTCGTCGCGTGGCAGCGCGCGTCGGCATCTGCGCGTTCGCGCTCGTCGTGAGCGGGTGCCTCTCCGCGACGCCGCCGAAGACGCCGAATCAGCGCGCGGCCGAACGTGCTGCGCCGCATGTGATCGTACCGCCACCCCCGGATGCGGGGCGGACGCCGCGCCCCGCGCCCCTGCCTTGAACCGGTCGCTCCGACCCGACAATAATGCCGAGCGTTCACGCCGTGCGCGTGGACACTCGAACACTCCCACGGAAGGCGAGCATGTCGGACTACTGGGTCGGAACCTCGGGCTACAACTACCAAGAGTGGAAGGGCAGCTTTTATCCCGAGGATCTCTCGGAGAAGAAGATGCTCGCGTTCTACGGCGGCACGTTCTCGAGCGTCGAGATCAACTACACGTTCTACCGCATGCCGACCAATCGCATCCTCACCAACTGGGCCGCCGAGGTTCCCGACCATTTCCGCTTCGCGCTGAAGGCCCCGCGCCGGATCACGCACGATCAGCGGCTCCGCAGCGTCGAGGACACGCTGGCGTCGTTCTGCTCGATCGCCAAGTCGCTCGGGCCGAAGCTCGGTCCCCTGCTCTTCCAGCTCCCGCCGTTCTTGAAGAAGGACGTGGAGCTGCTCGAAGCGTTCCTGCACGAGGTGCCGACCGGCCTGAAGCCCGTCGTCGAGTTCCGCCATGCCTCGTGGCTTTCCGACGACACCTACGAGGTGCTGAAGCGCTTCGGGGCCGCGCTCTGCGTCGCCGATAGTGAAGATCGCACCACCCCGCTCGAGCTCACCAGCTCGTTCGGCTACCTACGCCTCCGCCGCACCGACTACGACGAAGCGGCGCTGCGCGAATGGGCGACGCGGGTCGCCGCGACGCCGTGGCAAGAAACGTTCGTCTACTTCAAACACGAAGAGCGCGGAGCCGGGCCGGCCTACGCCAGCCAGTTCAGCGCTCTCCTGGACCAAGGAGCCGCATAAATGGCCGACGACGAGAAGGCGGGAGAGCACCAGCATCATCACCATCACCCACAGATGGCGATTCAGGCGGACCCCGCGACGAGCCTCGGCGTCTACGCCAACCTCATGATGGTAAGCCACCGAAAGGAAGAGTTCATCCTCGACTTCCTCTTCGTCCCGCCACAGCAGGCGGGCGCGAACCAGTCGGCCGCTTTGCGCTCGCGCGTGATCACCACGCCGGAGCACGCGAAACGGATCGTGCGGGCACTGCAAGAGAACATCCAGCGCTACGAGGCGGCCTTCGGCGTGATCTCCGAGGCGACCGACCTGCCGCGCAGCGTGCACTGAGCCGGCGCGAGCATCCGGAACGGCCATCACGCCCGTGTCCACCCGAGTCGTCCTTCTGGTGCTGCTGACCAGCGCCAGTCTGGCGCTCGGCTATTTCGGCGTCGGCGGTCGTCGCGGTGGCTCGGCGGTGCGGGCTCCAGTCACCGAGCCGATGTTGGCCGCCGGCGACCAGGCCTCGCACGGCGAGGAAGAAGGCGAGCTCGACATCGACGACACGTCGGCCCGCGACGAGCGCACCGACGAGCCACCGACCGCCGAGGCACCAGTCTCCGAGGCCGAGCGCAAGAACCGCGCGGCCGTCGCGCTCGTGACCGACGGCGACGTCGCGGGCGGCCTGGCATTGCTGCGCGAGGCCCGCCGGCTCGAGCCCGAGAACGAGCTCTACCGGACGAACTTGCAAGCCGCCCTCATCAACGCCGCCTACGCCGACATCACCGCCGAACGCTTTCGCGAGGCGATCCCGCGCCTCACCGAGGCGCTCGCGCTCGGCGATCGCGGCGAGGTGCGACGCGGCCTCGGCTACGCGTACTACCGTACCGGCAATCCCGACGAAGCGCGCGCCAACCTCGAGCGTGCGGTCGCCCAGGACGCGGGCGACGCCGAGACGTATCTGACGCTCGGCCGCTTGGCGCTCGATCGGCACGACCAGGCCCACGCGCTCCCGCTCCTCGAGCAGGCCGTCGCGGCGGGTGCCGATCAGCCGGGGCTCGCGGACACGATCGCGCGTTTGAAACGCGACGCCGACGCCGAGGCCGACTATCACTCGCTCGGCAGCTCGCACTTCGTCGTGAAGATCGAGGGCCGGGAGGACACCGAAGCCGCACGCGTCGTGCTGAATGCGCTCGAGGATGCGTATCGCCGCGTCGGCGCGCGCTTCGCGTACTACCCGCTCGAACGCCTCGAGGTCGTGCTCTACCCCGACGAGACCTTTCGCGAGGTCACCGGCTCACCGCATTGGAGTGGCGGCATCTACGACGGCCGCATCAAGCTGCCGATCGGCGGCCTCGCCCGCGGCAGCGAACGCCTCATGCGCACCGTCCGCCACGAGTACGCGCACGCCGCGATCGTCACCCTCTCGAAAGGCAAAGCGCCGGTCTGGCTGAACGAAGGGCTCGCGCAAGTCGCGGAGGAGACGGGCGACCAGGGCCGCACCAATCGGCTCCGCATGGCCGTCGCCGACGGCACCTTGCTCTCGCTCGCCGATCTCGAAGGCGGCTTCACCCGCTTCGATCGCGACCAGGCGAGCCTCGCGTACTCGCAGGCGTACTTCGCGGCGAAGTATCTGCTCGATCAGAAGGGCGGCTACAACACGCGCCGATTGCTCGAGGCCATGGCGACGGCGGACGGCATCGATCCGGCCTTTCGCCAAGCGCTCGGCATGCCGTACGCGGATTTCGAACGGCACCTGCTCGCGGCACTGTCGCGCGCCACGGGCTGAAGGGCTCTAGCAGGGCGTCCACGCGACCGTCAGCGCCTGCGATCACAGCCCATTGGCCGGGCGTTGATCGCCGTCACCGGCCGAGCGGAAGGATGCTCGCGATCGGGCAGCGGAACCCTCGCGAATTGGCGCCAAATACACTCGCGACGCCCGCAACCTCATGGTACCGCACACGGGATGGGACACGTCTACCAGCGATTGAAGCTCTCGGCCGCCCGTGAAGAAGAGATGACCATCATGGTCGACACCGGGGCAACCTATTCCCTGATCTCACCCGCGCTGGCGAATCGACTCGGCGTCGTCCGGTTTCCGGGGCGGTTCCCGGTCACCTTGGCCGACGGACGGCAGATCGACGCCGAAGTGTGTCAGGTGGGGGTGCACATCGACGGCCGCATCGGGGTAACCACGGGGGTCATCACCGAGTGCGCCGACCCCCTCCTCGGCGTCGAAGCGCTCGAGGTGCTCGGTCTCGCCGTCGACCCGACGGCGGGAAAGCTCGTTCCGACCCGCACCTGGACCGCGCGCCTGGGCGGTGTGCTAGCGATCGCCGCGGGCTGAGCGCGCGTCGGGTCAGCCTTCCGACTTCCCGCCGCGCGAGCCCTTCTTGAGCGCCTTCTTCCGCATGCGGACGTTCTCGGGGGTCACCTCGACGAGCTCGTCCTCGGAGATCCACTCGAGCGCGAGGTCGAGGCCGATCTCGCGCGGCGGCGTGATGACCGTCGCCTCGTCGTGGCCGGTCGCCCGCATGTTGCTGAGCTTCTTCTCTTTGGTGAGGTTCACGTCGAGGTCGTTGTCGCGCGAGTATTCGCCGACGACCATGCCCTCGTAGATCGGCGTGCCGGGCTTCACGAAGATCGTGCCGCGCTCCTGCAAATGGAAGATCGCGTACGGCGTCGCGACGCCTTCACGGTCGGCCACGAGCGCGCCGTTGGTGCGCCCACGGATCGGGCCGGCCCACGGCGAGTAGCCGGCGAACAGCATGTTGGCGATACCGGTCCCGCGCGTCGACGTGAGGAAGTAGGACCGGAAGCCGATCAGGCCGCGTGACGGCACGCTGAACTCGAGGCGCACGCGGCCCGAGTCGTGGTGCTCCATGCCGGTCATGACGCCCTTCCGGGCCGCGAGCAGCTGCGAGACGATGCCGATGTAATCTTCGGGGATGTCGATGAAGAGGGTCTCCATCGGCTCGAGGGTCTCGCCGTTCTCGACCTTCGTGATGATCGTCGGCTTCGAGACCTGCAGCTCGTAGCCTTCGCGCCGCATGGTCTCGATCAAGACGGCGAGCTGCAGCTCGCCGCGCCCGGCGACCCTGAGCGAGTCCGGCGAGCCGGTCTCTTCGATCCGCAGGCTCACGTTCTTGCGCGACTCGGCGAAGAGACGCTCGCGGATCTTCCGCGACGTGACGTGCTGACCTTCGCGGCCCCCCCACGGCGAGGTGTTGACGCCGAAGATCATCGCGATCGTCGGCTCCTCGACGCGGATCGGCGGCAACGCCACCGGATTCTCTTTGTCGGCGATCGTGTCGCCGATGCCGATCTCGTCGATGCCGCCGATCGCGAGAATTTCGCCGGCGCGCGCCGTCTGGACTTCCTTCCGTGCGAGACCCATCCACGCATAGAGCTGCGTGATCTTGCAGGGCACCTGCCGGCCATCGGCTCGGCAGAGCGTGTACTGGCCGCCGACCGCCATATCACCCGACACGAGGCGCCCGATGACGAGGCGGCCGACGTAATCGTTGTAGTCGAGATTGTTGACCTGGAACTGGGTCGTCGCGGCGGGATCGTACGCCGGTCCGGGCATGCGCTCGATGATGATGTCGAAGAGCGCCTTCAAGGTGGTCTCGGTGCCGTCGGGCGTCAGGTGGGCCTGGCCGGAGCGCGCGTTGGTGTAGACCACGGGGAAGTCGAGTTGGTGCTCGTCGGCGCCGAGATCGATGAACAGATCGTAGACCTCGTCGAGCACCTCGGCGATGCGCGCGTCGCTACGGTCGATCTTGTTGATGCAGAGGACCGGCGCGAGACCGCGCTCGAGTGCCTTCTTCAGCACGAAACGCGTTTGCGGCAGCGGCCCTTCCGAGGCGTCCACCACCAGCAAGATGCCGTCGACCATGAGCAGCGTCCGCTCGACCTCACCGCCGAAGTCGGCGTGGCCCGGCGTGTCGACGATGTTGATCGTCGTGCCTTCGTACATCACGGCCGTGTTTTTCGCGAGAATCGTGATGCCGCGCTCGCGCTCGAGGTCGTTCGAGTCCATGACGCGATCGACGACGACCTCGTTGACGCGGAAGATGCCGCTCTGGCGGAGCATGGCGTCGACCAGCGTGGTCTTGCCGTGATCGACGTGGGCGACGATCGCGATGTTGCGGATATCGGGGCGAATCTGGAGGTTGGTGGGGGTGGCGGAGCCGCTGGTTCCCGGCTCTGCGCCCATGGCGCTCTGTGTCATCGCGGGACTATCTCGGTCGGCTCGCGAGGTGTCAAGCGCGTGAATGCGCTGGTGCTGGCCGGTGCGGCCAGTACCACTGCGATTGATCCGTCAGCGCAACAGGCCGCGCCGCCGATATTCGTCGCCACGCTCGTGCGCCAAATAGAAGCCATTGCTGGCATCCGTCGGCCCGGCAGCGATACGAAGCTGGTCGCCTTCGCGGACGCAGAAGTCATAGCGCTGCTCACGAAAGAACGTGACGATCTCCGGCCGGCGGTTGGCGCCCTCGACGAGCACGACCGGACGGTGCGTGGCCACGGTCGCCCTGCCTCCGTGCAACGCTTCGGGTTCCCAATCCTCGACGTCCACCTTGATGATGGTCGGGGCGAGCGCGAAATCGTCGAGGCGCGCCACCTCGACCTCGACCTCGCAGACGGCAAAGTGCTGCCCGGGCGCCGCGTGCATGAGCTCCTTCACGTGGGTCAGCCGGGGCTCCTCGAACCGCGTCCACACCATCGACGCGAGGTAGAAGTCGGGCCGTCGGTCGAGGGCCGGAATGTAGAACGGCACGCGCGCCGCCTGCTCACCGAGCCCGACCATGTGGTAGGTCAGGACCGGATCGTGCTTCTGCAGATAGCGGAGCGCGGGCTCGAGCCAGAAGCCGGGCTCGAACGACACGATCGGCGCCTTCGGGTTCAGCAAACGAAACGACACCACCGAGTTGCCGATGTTGGCGCCGAGGTCGACGAAGCATTCTTCGGGGCCCGCGAGGTGCCGGAAGATCGCGAAGTCCTCTTCGTGCGGCTTCCGCTGCTCCTTGTGATGCCAGCGAGCGGCCGCCGCGAAGTCCTCGAGGACCAGGTCGCTGAAGTCGATCCGTTCCACGCCGGTGCTCGTCACGATGGGCGGCCCGGTCAGTACGGCCTTGCGGCGGCAAAGGCAAAGCCCGGTCTGTTCGTGATGGCATCGCAACAAGGGCGATCGGGTGCGCGACTCACACTGCCGAACAACCGCTCCATCAGAACGAGTGAGGATGCAGCAGGCGGGCGGGTCGGGGATGGCTCCGGGGAGCCGCAGCTCGCGTGTGTGCAGCCACCGCGAGCGCGATCGGCGCCGCGATCGACGCCCACTGGCCCGGACGGATCGTCAAGACGGCGCGATGCGCAGGGGCGACGTCGCGTACAACGCGGCGACCTTCGGCGCCGTTTCGCGACGGCTATGCGTTCTACACGCGGGGGACGATTTTCACGTGGAGCGCCTTTGCCTCGCACGCACCGTCGTACCTCGGGACGCTGTTGCTGGCGCACGGCGGCAACGTCCTCGGCCTCGACGGTCCGTTCTACGGCCCGCTGATTCCGGGGCTGCTCTCTTCGGGTTGATAGAGCTCGGCCGCGCCGGCCGCACCCACGTGTCGTTGCTCGTCGCGGCGTGGGTCGCGACGGTCGTCATTTTCTTCGGGAGCTATTTCTTCTTTGACTTCCGCCTTTTTCTTGCCGTTGTTACCGATGATCCTGGTGCCGGCCGCGTGCGGGGCGGCGAACTTGCTGCGACGGCATCCGCCGCTTACGCGTCGCATTCAGCTCGTGCGCGAAATCCGCACCGACGCGATCCTGATGTTCAACGACCACCTCGACTAGTTCCCGCTGAAGCTCGGGCGCTTGTCGTCACTCGCGCAGCACGTGAGCGGCACGGGCAGCCTCGGCGCGTTGGTGCGGTGGATGGTCGGACGCGTGGTCATCGTGCCTGCCACCGCGCTCCACCTCGTGGGATCGACGGCGCGGATTCATCTACGCGCGGGCCGGCGGTAGCCCGCGCTTGCTGCGCGGCTGACGCTCGGCGCAGCCAGTGCCGAGATCGCGACTGCGGCCAGGACGGCCACGCACGGAACGACCGGCAGCAAGAACCGCGGAGCCATCACGAGCGAGAAAGCGATGATGGCGCTCACGTAGGCGGCGGTCACGAGGCACAGGATACGGAGCGCAAGCTGCGCGCCGTCCGACGCCCATGACGCCACGGGGAAGAGCAGCACCGGGAGCACCCACGCGGCTACGAACAGCACCGGACCCACCCAGAGATTCATCTCCAACCACCGGCTCGCGAAGGAAGGTCGCAACGCTGGCGCGGGATCGAAGGGCGTCGCCGTCAGCTGCGACACGTTCGCCACCATCTTCTCCGGAATCGGGAGGACGAGACCCGCGTCGATCGGGAACTGCAGACGATAGAGGCTCTCGTCGAGGTAGGCGCGGCCATTGGCCCAGGTCAATCGCAGTGCCCCGCGAGGATCGCGGCGGACCGCGTGCCCCGCGGCCTCGCGCGTGATGCGATTCGCCGACCGCCAATCCCCCACTTCGCGCTCGATGAGGGCGAAGAGGCCGTCGTCGTTGAACGTCTGCTCGTTGCGACGCCACGGCTCCTGGGTGCGCGCCGCCGCAAGCAGCGCCGCGGGATCGCGCAGGCCGAGGCCATCGAAGTCGGTGGCCTGGAGGATCGGCGCGAAGAGCCCGGCGAGAAAGGCCCCCGAGCGCGGATTGATCGCCGGCTCCGTATGCACGAGCGCACCCGAAACCATCGCGTATCCCCGCAACCCCACGAGCACGAGCACGACGGCGGTCAGCTCGGCCCGGCATGGCGCCGACCGGGTCCACGCACCGAACGCGAGCCCCAGGCACGTGACCACCACCATGAGCGCGTGCGGAACGAACGCGGTCCGCAATGCGACCGCCAACAGGGTCGCGCTTGCGAGGCCGACCGCACCAACGAAGGTCGGATGGTCCGCCATCCGCAGGAGCAGGATCGTGGCCGACCAGAAAAAGGCGAGACCGAACGACTCCGTGAGTACCGATCGCTCGTAGTACAGCGCCATCGGCTCCAGGCTCGTTGCGATCACCAGGATCCCCCCGAGCCGCCGAGAGACGCCGAAACGGAGCGTCGCGAGGGCACCGACGCTCGCGCTCACCCACACCCCCGCGAGCGTCTGGAGCACGAGCAGCGCCCCGAGCCCGTGACTCGCCTTGGTGACCCCGACCGCGAAGAATCCGTACAGCCACGAACGATCGCGGGGGATATGGCCCGTCAACGAGGTGGCGAGGTAGCTCTCCGAGTCACCGAGATAGAATCGCGGTTGCGGATCGACGAGCAGGAGCGCGAGCTTGAGCAACAGGCTCGTGGCGACGAAGACGGCAACGAGCCGGACGGCGTCCGTCGGGGCGGCGACGCGCGCTGGTGAGCCGGGGAAATCGCCGATACTCTCGTTCATCGTCGTAGCCTCCTCCGTCGCGTCGTCACGCCTACGACGAACGAAAACGCGGGCCTGTCGTGGCCACTTCCCTCGACGAAGTGCAACCCGTCGTGTACACGCCCACCCTATCGCGTCGGTCGCGCGCTCGGCCATGACGATCGGCTCATGGTTTGCTCACGAACGACGCGCGCCGGTGAGTAGCCCGACCATCGCCATGGGCGTGGTCGTCGTCGTGTTGGCGTCGGGCCTCGCCTCCCGACCGTCGGGATCGGTCGTGACGCTCGAGGTCGACATCCACGCCCGCATCGGTCGGGTGCGTCCCATCTGGGATGAGACCGATATGTGGAAGATCGGCTCGTTGTATGGCGCGAGCCATCCCGATCCGGCGCGCTGGGGGGCCGCGGCCGGGTCTGGGTGACGGATTACACTCCGTTTCGGACCGCGATCGAGCGCGTGCGCGGAGCGGCGTCCGGCCGCACGTGAATCTGTCGGTCGGGCTGCACGATACTGTCGTCGCACGTGATCGAGCTGCCGCCGCAGGTGCCGACGCTACAGGCGTCGCCGATCGTGCATTTGTTCCCGTCGTTGCAGGTCGTGCCGTTGATAGTCGTCTGCCGTCGCGGCCACCGTCATCGCGCTCCTCTACATCACGCAACCGGGAAGCGCGGGGACCAGCCCACTCGCGGTGGCGCGGCAGCACCGCTCGGCGGCGAATCCGCCGAAGAACTACCTGCATGCCCGCGCGCTGAACGCCTACATGGAGCGGATCGGCGCCGACCCCGCGACGGATGTCGTCGTCACCGCCGTGAACCTCGTCTACCTCGATCACTTCGCGAACGGCCGCTACACGATCGTCCCGCTGAGCCCCCTCCAGGACTACGGGTGGGTGGCCGAGATTCGCACCCGCATGCCGTGGCAGGAGGTCGATGCGCTGCTCGCCGCGGGCCGCCGCGTCTACGTCACGGACTTCGCCACCGACGCACCGGTGCTGCAGGACGCCTTTCGCACGCTCGCCGGCCAGCATCGCCTGGAACCGGTCGACGCCGACGCCCGCCTCTCCCGCGTGTACCCGCGCGCCTGACCCACGCTCGCACCGGGTCCACCGCCTTGCTACGGCAAGCCCTATGGCCGCGACCCATCGCCTCGACCTCGTCGGAGTGCCCTGCCCGCTCTCGTGGGCCAAGACCAAAGTCTTCCTGGTGGACGTCCCGCAGGGCGACCTGGTGGAGCTGACGCTCGACGATCCGCGCGGCGCGCGCGATCTGCCGCGCGCCGCCGAAGCCGAGGGCCATCACGTGGTCACGCTCGACGAGCACGCGGGGCGCTGGACGATCGTGCTGGAGAAGTAAATTCCCTTGACCCTCCCGAATCGACGGCAGTACCGTTCGAGCGTGACCAGCCGCCTACCCGGCCGAGCGGGCAACCCGGACGTGCATCCGGCCCTCGATCTCGCGGTCTTCCGGCAGATGGTCGACATGTCGAACGACGCGTTCTATCTGTGCGACGCGCGCGGCCGGTTTCTCTACGTGAACGATCGCAGCGTGACCTCGATCGGGTACACCCGTGACGAGATGCTCACGATGAGCATCTCGGACATCTCTCCGGCGTTTCCGCCGGAGCAGCTGGCCAAGTTCGTCGCCGGGCTGCGCCGCGGGCCGGTGCCGCCGTTCGAGGTCATGAACCGCCACAAGGACGGCAGCCCGGTGCCGATCGAGATCAGCGTGGCGCTGCTGGAGATCGACGGCACGACCTACATGTTCGGGGTCGCCCGCAACATCAGCGAGCGGAAGCAGCTCGAAGCCAGCCGGAAGAGCTTCAGTCAGCGCATGCTGCAGACGCTCGAGGCCGAGCGCCAGCGCGTCGCCCGCGAGCTGCACGACGACGTCGGCCAGGCCGTCGCGACCGTGGGGGTCTTGCTGCATGCCCTCGAACAAACGCCGGGCGCCGTCGCCACCGAGATGCGGCCGGCCCTCGCGGCGACGCACGCGAGCATCCGCCAGATCACCGAGTCGGTCGCGCGCATCGTCCGCGACTACCACCCGGCCGAGCTCCTCGGGCTCGGGCTCGAGGACACGCTCCGCACGCACGCGCTGCAGTTCACCCAGCGCCACCAGCTCGGCCTCGAGCTCGCGACGACGCCGACCACCGGGTTGCTCGACCACGAGCAGGAGCTCCACCTGTATCGGATCGCGCAGGAGGCCTTGGCCAACGTCGCCCACCACGCGCGCGCCCATCGCGTGATCGTCCGCTTGAAGCAGAACGGCAACCGGCTCACTTTGACCGTCCGCGACGACGGCGTCGGGTTCGTGCCGGGCACCGTTGCCCAGAGCAGCGGCGGGCTCGGGTTGGTGACGATGCGCGAGCGCGCCGAGCTCATGCAGGCCGAGCTCACGGTCCAGACGACGTCAGGGCGCGGCACCGAGGTCCGCGTCGCCATGCGCCTGAACACGAACCCCACGCTGCCGCTGCCGCTTCCCGCGGTCGCCGAGCGCTCGAGCGATCGCCGCCTGCCGCCGGTGCGCACGCGCAGCGGGGTCACGCCGCGTCGCCGCCGTTTGCGCGTCGTCGAAGGGAAGCCGCAATGACGACGGCCCCGAGCGCGCGGTCGCCTCTGCCGGCCCTCCCCGCCCCTCTCGATCTCGCGGTCTTCCGCCGCATGGCGGACATGTCGAACGAAGCGTTCTTCTTGACCGATGCCGTCGCCAACCTGCGCTACGTCAACGAACGCGCGTGCACGCTCACGGGCTACGACCGCGCCGAGCTGCTCGGCATGACGCTCTTCCACCTCGACCCGGAGTTTCCGCGCGAGCGCTTGTTCGCGATGATGCACGATGCCGTGCACGGGCCGATCCCGACCTTCGAGGCACAAACGCGCCGTCGCGACGGCGTCTACGTACCGACCGAGGTCAGCCTGGCCCGCATCGACTTCGGCGGTGCCGGCTACCTCTTTGGCGTCGTCCGCGACATCACCGAGCGAAAGCAGGTCGAGGCGGTGCAGCGGAGCTTCGCGCGCCGCATGCTCGCGAACCTCGAAACGGAGCGCCAACGCGTCGCCCGCGAGCTCCATGACGACGTCGGCCAGGCCGTCGCGACCGTCGGTGTCCTGCTGCACACCTTGGCGCAGACGCCGGGCGGGATCGCGGAGCCGATGCTCCCGGCGCTGCAATCGACGCTCGGGACGATCGGCGGCATGACCGAGTCGGTCGCGCGGCTCTGTCGCGAGTATCACCCGGCGGAGCTGCTCGGGCTCGGGCTCGAAGGCACGCTCCGCGCGTACGTTCGCGAGTTCGCCCGCCGGCATTCGCTCGCGTGCCGCTTCTCCACGGGCTCGCTCGGCGAGCCGCTCGACAGCGAGCAAGAGCTGCACCTCTACCGCATCGTGCAAGAGACGCTCGCCAACGTCGCGCACCATGCCCACGCCGGCGAGGTCACCGTCCGCCTCGCGCGCCGCGGACAGAGCACCGTGCTCGTCATTCGCGACGACGGGATCGGCTTCGACTCGGCGACGACGGTCGGCTCGCGGGGACTCGGGCTGCTCACCATGCGCGAGCGCGCCGCCATCATGGGCGCGGTTTTCACCATCCGCAGTCGGCCCCGGCGCGGCACCGAAGTGCGCGTCATTCTGCCGGTCGGCGCCCCGCACGGCACGCCGTCGGCGGACTCAGCTTGACCTCGTCGTCGCGCCGACGCTAAGCGTCCCCGAGTGACGGTTTCCCGCCCGCCGCCCGTCGCATCGGCGTTCCCTCCTGCCCTCGATCTCGCCGTGTTCCGCCAGATGGCGGACATGTCGAGCGAAGCCTTCTTCCTGACCGATGCGGCCGGACGTTTTCGCTACGTGAATCAACGCGCGCTCGAGCTCGGTGGTTGGAGCTGGGACGAGCTCCAGCACATGACGATCGCGGACGTGAATCCCGACTTTCCGTTGGGACTCTACCGCCAGGCGATCGGCACGCTGCCGCCCGGTCCCGGCATGGTCTTGCCGGTGCGCGCGCTCCGGAAGGACGGCTCCTTCTTTCCGAGCGAGGTGAGCTTCGCGCGCCTCGACATCGACGGCCAGTTCTACGTCTTCGGCGTCGCCCGTGACATCACCGAACGCACGCTCATGGAGGCGGCCCAGCGCCAGTTTGGGCAGCGCATGCTCGAGGTGCTCGATGCCGAGCGCCGGCGGCTCGCGCGCGAGCTACACGACGACGTCGGCCGCGCGGTCGCGACGATCGACGCGCTGCTCGACGCGCTCGAACGCACGCCCGGGGCGGTCGCGGCCGACCTGCAGCCGACGCTGCAAGCGACCCACGCGACGGTGCGCCAGATCACCGAATCGGTGGCGCGGCTCGTCGACGATACGCACCCCGCCGAGCTGCTCGGACAGGGCCTCGAGTCGACGCTCCGCAGCCATGCGCAGGCCTTCGCGCTCCGGCACGGCTTGGCGCTTCGCCTCGCGACCGTCCCGCTCGGCCAGACGCTCTCGCCCGAGCACGAGCTGCACCTCTACCGCATCGCCCAGGAAGCCCTCACCAACGTCGCGCGGCACGCCGGCGCGACGCAGGTCGCCGTGTTTCTTGCCCGGCGCCGGCGCCGCATCGTGCTCACGATCGTCGACGACGGCGGCGGTTTCGACCCGGCGGAGCAGCGCTTGGCGGGGCTCGGCCTCACGACCATGCGCGAGCGCGTCGAGATGATGGGCGGCGAGCTCCGCATCCGTGGCGGCATCGGGCGCGGCACGACGATCCACGTGACGCTGCCGACGCCACCCGAGTAACGCCGCGTTCAGCGACCGCGGCGCATCACGGCGAATGCGCGCTCGTGGTGATACGCGAGCGCGTCGTCGGGGTAGACGTGCCGGCGTCCGTACACGCACGCGACGCGCGCATGACACCGCGTCGCGCAGGGATTCTCGTCGGCGCGCGCGACGCGGAAATCGATGCAGCGCGGGACGTCCCAGCCTTCCGTCGGCGTCATCGCCCCGCCCGGGCACGCGCTGACGCAGGGACGATCGCGGCAGCTCGGACACGGATCGAAGCCGGCCGCGGGTCGCGGTGCCGCCGGCGCCTCAGTGATCAGTAGCGCGCCGCGGAGCGCCAGCCATGGGCCGAACTCGGGGTGGAGCAACACGCGGAGGAGACCGCGGCGGCCGAGACCCGCCGCTTCGGCGAGGTGCACGAACGAGAGCGCGGTCTCCTGAAACGGCAGGCGCAGCTGCGGCGCCAGGCCGAGGCGTTCGGCAACCGGGAGCGCGTACCGCTCCATCACGAGCGTCGTGAAGTCGTCGAGCGGGTGCTCGCGCTCGGACCAACGGTCGTGCTGGTCGCAATGGTCGCGATACGCCGCCCAAAACCCCCCGCCGCCGTTCCCGATCACGACGATCCCCCGGGCTGGACCGGTACCGCCCAATTGGTGGCTCGCGGGCACGAGCGCGTCGTACGCGGCGGGCGTCGTGACCCCGATCAGGTTCAGGCCGAACGGCGCGAGCGCGCGGGTCAGCGCGGGGAGCAGCACCTCAGCGCGCGCGGGCGATCGCCGCTTCCAACTGATCGAGGCGCCGCAGGACGGCGTGGAGGCCGAGGAGCACCGCGCTACCCACGAGCCCGAGCAAGCCGGTGACGATGGCGACGAAGACGTACGCCATGTGCCACATCAGGGCCTCGTAGTACTCGCTCTTGAACATCAGATTTTCGGGATGGCGGAGGAGCGCTTCGCCCGCTTTGAAGAACGCCTCGTCGCCCAACACGAGCGACACCGCGTAGAGGCAGACGAGCAGGCCACCGACCAGGAAGATGACGCCGAGGGCTTGGAGATAGACTCGCATGATCAGCCGCGCTCCGCGGTCGCCCGCATGGGCGTCGCCGCCAAGACGGCTGGGATGACTGGCCCGACTGCCGGCGGCCGCATCAGCATCTCATGCAGCTTCGCGCAGCTGCCCTGTCCGCGGACGGGACATTGATCGGCCGAGGTCGCTTGGACGACCACGACGGCGACGAAACCAACGGAGAGCAGCGCTCCAACCAACGTCCGAGCTCGCATGGGTCGAGCATACGCCCGACGACGCAGAGTGAACAATCACCGTTGCAGATCGAAGCGGTAACACATGAGGCCACGGCGCCGGCTCTCGTCGTACCCGATCCACTTGCCGACCGGCGCCTCCGCGAGCGCGATCGGCCGAAACCCCTGGCGCTCGAAAAACTGGCCGACGCGCTCCTGCGTGGTGCACGCGAACAAATAGGCGAGCCCACGCTCGCGGCCGACGCTCTTCATGCACGTCACGAGCTTCACGCCGACGCCTTCACCCTTGAACCGGGTGATGGTGTAGAGGCCGACGATCTCGCCGGCGCGCTCGGCCTCGTAGCGCTCGGTCTGGAGCGAGCAGACGCCGGCCAGGTGATGTTGGCCGATCGTCGCGCCGTACCCCGAGAACAGAATCGGCGCGATCTCGGCCGGCGCACGGATCTTGAGATAGCCCTCGCGTTGCCCGCGTTCGAGGACCTTCTCGACCTCGTGGAAGTCGTCGAGCGAGAGCCGCTCGACCTTGCAGTAGTCCTCGCGGGTGAAGAGCGTGCCCGAGCCTTCGTAGGTGAAGAGCTCGCGCGCGATGCCGTCGAGCGTGCAGACGTTGATCGAGCTGACGCCTTCCACGAGCCCCGTGCGGACCGCATCGAGCACCGCGCGCCGCGGCGCGAGCCCCGCCGACTCGGCTTCCCCGGCCGCCAACAGCTGGGCGGTCATGCTTTCGTCCATGAACGACAACGGGCGCTCGGCGCCGGCGGTCTGAATCCCGCCCTCCGGGTCGGCGATGACGAGCTTGTGGACGCGCAACCGGGCCCCGAGCCGAGCCGCGAAGACGGCGAGATGCTCGGGCGTGTCGGCGTCACAGAGACCCAGGAAGAACGGTGTGGCGCGCATGATGTCCCAGAGCCGCACGAGCAGGCCTTCGGTGATCTCCGCGCCGAGATCGGCAGCCGGCAGATTCAACACGGGACCGGCCCCGTCCGCGGGCGAGAGCCGCAGCTGCGGGAACGGCAGTGGCACCTGCGCCGCCGCCGGCAACGCGGCGAGCGGCCGCTCCAACGCCCGCAGGGCCGCCCGCTCACGCGCCGCTGGGCCGCCGAGGAGAATCAGGACGCGGGTGTCGTTCAGCAGGAGATCGCGCGCCACCTCGCCGAGCGCCTTCAGACGATCGGCAGCGCCCGCATGATGCACGCTGAACAGCAGCGTCCGATTGCGGAACTCGTCGAGGTAGAACTCTTTCTCGGTGAAGACCACCGCCGCGCGTCTCGGCGCCATGCGCGCAGTTACCATGAAAATCCGAAGATTGCTTTAGCCGATCCTGCCTCGTAGGTAGGGCGCCGTGATCGACGTTCGGCTATCGCGAGCACTCGGCATCGCGCTCGCCATGCTGCTCGTCACGAGCGCGTGCACACCGCCGAACGGCGCAGCCCGCGGGGGACGCCACGGCAAACGCGGGCTTTCCACGGCCGCGTTGCAGCCGGCCGCCAGCACGACTGCGGCGACAGTGCCGGGGCGCGCCGAAGGTCGGCTGGGCGCCGTGGCCGCCGAGCACCAACGAGCCGCGGACATCGGCCTCGCGATACTCGAGCGCGGCGGCAACGCCGTCGACGCCGCGATCGCGACCGCCTACGCGGTCTGTCTCCTGAACGCGTCGTCGTGCGGTATCGGCGGCGGCGGCTTCATGTTGGTGAGCGAGCCGAACGGGACCGTGAGCGCGCTCGACTATCGCGAAACGGCGCCCGCGCTCGCCCATCGCGATCTCTATCGCCGGAACGGCGAGGTGTTGCCCGAGCTGTCGCGGCGCGGTGGGCTCGCGGTCGCGGTGCCGGGTGAGGTCGCCGGCCTCGAGAGCGCCCGCGAGCGCTTCGGCCGTCTGCCACGCGCCGTGGTGATGGCGCCCGCCATCGCGCTCGCCCGCGACGGCTTCCCGCTCGGAGCGCACCTCGCGAAGGAGATCGCGCAGAATCTGACCGCGCTCCGGGCCGCACCGGCACTCGCCACGCTCTTCCTCGACGCCGCCGGCAACGCACCGCCCGAAGGCACCGTCATCCGCATGCCCGCGCTCGCGGCCACGCTCGAGAAGATCGCCGCCGAGGGCGCCAAGGGTTTCTATCAGGGCGCGGTCGCGGCCGAGCTCGGGTTCGCCATCCGCAACGCCGGCGGCATCGTCTCCTCCGCCGACCTCGACGGCTATCGCCCCCATTGGCGACATCCCTTGCGCGGCACCTACCGGGACCTCGAGATCTTCACGATGCCGCCGCCGAGCTCGGGCGGGGTGCTCCTCGAGATGCTGAACGTGCTGGAAGGCGACGATCTCGCCACGCTCGGCGCCGGCACGCCCGACTATCTGCACCTGCTCGCGGAGGCGATGGGTCACGGCTTCTCCGATCGCGCGCGCTGGTACGGCGACCCCGAGTTCACGAAGGTACCGATCGACCGGCTGACCTCGCCGGCGTACGGCCAGGAGCTCCGCGCCCGCATCCGCCCCGACGCGACGCTGCCGCCGGGGCGCTACGGCACCGCACCCGACAGCGGCACGACCCATCTCTCGGTGATCGACGCCGACGGCATGGCAGTGTCCTGCACCACCACGATCAACACCGCGTTCGGCGCGATGCTGATGGGCGGCACGACCGGCGTCCTCTTGAACAACGAGATGGACGACTTCGCGGCCGCCCCGAACGTGCCGAACGTCTTCGGGCTGATCGGGGGCGACGCCAACGCGATCGCCCCCGGCAAACGTCCGCTCAGCTCGATGACGCCCGTGATCTTGCACAGCGCGGGTCGGCCGCGGATCGTCGCCGGCGCCTCGGGCGGGCCGCTGATCATTTCGGCGACGTTGCAGACCATCCTCAACATCGTCGACTTCGGGCTCGATCCCGCGGCCGCGATCGCCGCGCCTCGCATCCACGATCAATGGGCGCCGCCGTCGCTCATCACCGAGACGGATCTCGCCCCGGACGTCGCCGCCGATCTGACCGCACGCGGTCACACGATCCGCCGCTTCCCGTTCGCCGGCTCGGTGTCGGCCGTGGTCGCGCGCGACGGGTCATTGATCGCCGCGTCCGATCAGCGCAAAAACGGCGGCGCCGCCGCGCGCTGATGGCTGGCGGTCTCGCCATCATCGTGGCGACCCGGAATCGCGATCGTCACCTCCGGCGGCTGCTGACGAGCATCTTCGCGATGACCGGTATCGAGCGCTCGGCGCCCGAGGTCATCGTCGCCGACAACGGCTCGACCGATCAGACCGCGGCCGTCACCGCGGAAGCCGCCGCCGCGCACCCGACCGTCCGCCACCTCGCGCTGCCGACACCCGGCAAGAGCCGCGCGCTGAACACCGCCATCCGCGCGACGGCAGCACCGCTGCTCGCGTTCGTCGACGACGACGTCGAGCTCGATCGCGACTGGCTCGTCGCCGTCGACGGCTACTGCGCGCGTCACGCCGTCGCCGCCGCCCAGGGCACGATCCGCATGGCGCCCGAATCCGCGGCCGATGTGACGATCGTCGCCGCGGTCGACCGCTGGCACACGATCCCGCGCTGCGACTACGGTCCGACCGTGACGGAATCGAGCTCGCTGACGGGCGCCAACATGATCGTCGCGCGCAGCACCTTCGCGCGCGTCGGACTCTTCGACGAGCGTCTCGGACCGGGCGCGGCCGGCGCCTCCGAGGACACCGAGCTCGCGCTCCGCATCCGCGCGACCGGCGAGCGGATCGGGTACGTACCGGATGCGATCGCCTATCACGCGGTCGAGCGCGATCGCCTGTCCGCGGCGTATTTCCGCGCGCTCCACGAGTCGCGTGGGCGGAGCCGCATCTACTACAAGGACGCGATGCAACGCTCCCCCGCCGCGCTCACCCTGCGCTTGTTGCCCGACCTCGCGAGCGCGGCGCTCGGCGTCGCGGCGACGGCGGTCGGCCGCGGCGGTGAGCCGCGACGCCGCGCACTGGCACGCTGGTACCACTATCGCGCGCTGCTCGCGGCCGGACGGGCGCCCCGTCTGCCGGGCGGCGTGCCGCGGCTCGACGAGCCGTGAGCGGGGCACCACCGCGCGTATCGGTCGTCATCCCGGTGCGCGACCAGCCCGACTTCCTCGCGGCGAGCCTGGCGTCCGTCTTCCGGCAACCGTATCGCGACCTCGAGGTCATCGTCGTCGATGACGGCTCGACGGTCGATCTGACGCCCGCGCTGGCACCCTATGGCGACAAGCTGCGGGTCGAGCGCCAGCCGCCGCTCGGGGTCGCGGCCGCGAGCAATCGCGGCGCGGCGCTCGCACGCGGCGAGCTCCTCGCCTTCCATGACGCCGACGACCTGATGGAGCCCGCCCGCATCACGGCGCCGCTCGCGGTACTCGATCGTGACCCCGGCCTGGCGCTCGTCTTCGGGAACGGCATCGCGGTGAGCGCCGACCTGCGGGAGGAGCTCGGGCCCGTCATTCCGACCCGCCATGCCGCGCGGCTGGCGCGCCGCGGCCTCACGCTCGCCGAGCTCGTCCGCCGAAGCCACGTGTATCTGCAGGCGAGCCTCGTGCGGCGCGCGGTCTTTCTCGAGCTCGGCGGCTTGCCGCCGTTTCGCGCCGGCGGCGATTGGGGATTGGCGCTCCGCTGCGTCGCGCACCATCGGGTCGCGTTCGTGGACGTGCCGCTCTTCCGCTATCGCCGGCACGGTGCGAGCCTCACGGCGGGACGCGTCGTGATGGCCGAGGCCGCCGTCGCGGTGCTGCGCGACTTCGTCGCGCGCGAGCCGGCGGCCGCGGCTCGGCTCGGAACACGGCGCATGCGACGCGCGCTGGCGCGTCGCCTCGTCCGGCTCGCCGCGCAGGAGGCGCGCGCAGGCGACCCGGGCGCTGCGCACAGCCACCTGGCGGAAGCCGTGACCCTCACGCCGTGGGATCTCCGCTACCGGTGGCGCCTGCGCGGCGCTAGAAGACGCGCGGGATCATGAGCTCGCCTGAGAACGCGCCAATTGATTCCCCGATCACGGCGCCGATCGCCCGTCTCTTCTTCGTCGCGTTGGCGCTCCTTTTCCTCGCGATCGCCCTCGACGGACTTCGGGTTCCGGGCACGCAGATCGCCGTGCGGTACAAATCGCTGGCGCGCGCACTGCCGCTCGCGTGGCTCGCCTGCCTCGCATTCCCGGCCGGCCGGCGCGCCCTCCCCTATCGCGCGACCCCGTCGGATCTGCCGCTCGCGCTCTTCGTGATCGCAGCGGCGCTCTCGGTGGCCTTCGGCGGGCGTCACTGGGGCGACGTCCGCCATCTGGTCGCGGCGATCGGCATCGGGCTCCTGACGCGGAGCCTCCTCGCATCGCGCACGGGCCGGCAGCTGCTGCTCGGGCTCTTCGCCGTGACTTTCGCCGTCATCCTCCACCACGAGCTGCGGATTCATCCCGATCTGTGGCCGCCGCACGAGATGGGCCGGTACGACCTGGTGACCGCGAACCCGAACGTGCTCGGCTTTCTCTTCGCCATGACGGCGCCGCTGCTGCTCGCCTGGGCGCTGGCGGAGCACGGGGCGTGGCGGGTGATCATGGGATTCGGATTCGCCGCGGCGGTCCTCGGCGTGCTGCTGACGTTCTCGCGGGTGGCGGCCGTCGGGCTCGCGACGGGGGTCGTCGTCGTTCTGGCGACGTTGCCCGAACGGCGACGCGCGTTGCTCGTCGCGAGCTCGGCAATGGTGGTGTTCGTCGCGAGCTCGCGCCCGGACCAGTGGGTCCATCTGCGTCACTCCGGCGACAGCTATCGGCCGAGCATCATGGCGACGGCCTTCCGCATCGGCCTCGAGCACCCCGTCCTCGGCGTCGGCTTCGGCATCAACAATCTCGAAGAGGTGTTCGCCGACCGTTACGAGGCGAGCTACGGCGAGCGGATCTTTCGTTTCCACTCCGCCAATCAATTGCTCGATCTGTTCGCGGGCACCGGTCTCGTCGGAACGGCGCTCGCACTCTGGTGGATGGGTCGGGTGGGCGCGACGGCACTCGGCTGGGTGCTGAGCGCCGCTGGAACGTCGGCGCGGATGCAAGCCGCCGGCGGGCTCGGCGCGTTCGTGGCGATCGTGGTGATGAGCATGGGGGAACCGCCGCTGTACGCCGGCAAGCTGCTGCCCTTGCTCTTCGTGCTCCTCGCCGTGATCGAAACCGGACCGCGCGCGGAGCCGGCGCAGTCATGAAGCTCCGCCGGTGGTGGCGACGGCGCGAGCGCCGCGACCTCTACCGCCCGACCGGCAACGCGGGCTCCCTGCACCACGGCATCGCGATGCTGGAGCAGCGCTTTCCCGACGTGCGCAGCCCGAGCGCGGCCGAGCCGATCTTTCTCCTGTCGGCCGGATGGCGCTCGGGATCGACCCTCCCGCAGCGACGCGTGATGAGCACGCCCCACGTGCTGATCTGGGGGGAGCCCTACGGCCACGCGGCGCTGATCGATCAGCTCGCCTATCCGCTCCGCTGCATGACGGAGCAATGGCCGCACGACGACTGGTTCGACGTCCCGCCGCCCGACGAGCCGAGCGGACGACAGGCGTGGATGACCAATCTCTTCCCCCCCGTCTCGGCGCTGCTCGCCGCGCACGTCCAGTGGTTCGAGCAGCTCTTCGCGGTGCCCGCGGCGCAGGCCGGGTTTCGCCGTTGGGGATTGAAGGAAGTGCGGCTGAGCGGCGATCACGCGCGCTATCTGCGCTGGGTGTTTCCGCGGGCGCGTTTCGTCATGCTGTACCGCAATCCCTACGAGGCCTACCGGTCCTACCGCCGCTGGCGCTCGTGGTACCTGCGGTGGCCGGACGATCCCGTCACCGAGCCCGTACGATTCGGCCGCCATTGGCGCGCACTCGTCGAGAGCTTTCTCGCGCAGTCGAGCGCGGTCAGCGCGCTCGTGGTGCGCTACGACGAGCTCGTGAACGATCGGTTCGCCGTCGATGAGCTCGCGGCGCACTTGAATCTCACGGTCCCTGCCGCGCTCACGCTCGAACGCGTCGACAGTCGGCAGCGGCCAGGCAAACAGCCGCACGAGTCCGAGCCCATTCCGGACGACGAGCTCCAGCTGCTACGCGCAGCCGTCGAGCCGTTGGCGAATCAGCTCGGCTACCTCTACCGGTAGGCCGTTTCGGTGTCGCGACCCGCGTCGCCGCGCGTCCCGGCGTAGACCGAGGGCGCTCCGGCGCTGACGAAGCGCGCCGACGTGCTGCGGCCGGCCTTGCGGTCGACCGTGCACGCGAAGTGCGCCCGTTCGCGGACCGGATCGCCTTTCATCGCGCAGTGACCGACGGCGACTTCGTCGACGATCGCCGGTTCCCCGGTGCCGTCGGTCGTCGCGGTCGAGATCGCGTCGACCTCGAGCCGATAGTCCCGCAAACCATTCTGGTGCGACGCACGACCCAGAAACGTCGTCACGACCGTGCCGTGGGCGGCCGGCGAGGTGAAGACGAACGCCACGCGCCCGTCGCCGAAGTCGACGTTCACCAGCTCGTCGTTGCAGGTCGCCGACTGATCGCGCCCGGCGAGGACGAGCTCTTCACAATCGCCGCGCATCACCGCGACATAGCGATAGGGCTCGGTATCGATCGTCGTCGCCGCGGGGACCAGGCTCGGGGTCACTGTCACCGCGACCGCCGCGACCAGGTTGCGCCAGCCGCTCACAGCGCGCCTCGTTGGGGACGAGCGGCGACCGGCTCGAGATCATGGCGGTCCGGACCGGCTTGCGGCTCGACCGGCTTGATCGCGTCGGGCGGAGGCGCAGTCGGAAGCCCCTCGGGGGGCAACACGGGAGCGAGGGAACCCCCGGATCTCATCGGGCTCGGGGTCACGGCAGGCGCTGGCGAGATGACATCCACGGCACGGGCGGTGCCGGTCAGCTGCAGGAGCGTGCCGGTCGCGCACAGTGCGGCGGCGAGGACCAGCGCTGCGTATTGCCGCGAGCGTCTCATGCTCCGGAGGGCAGCAAGGGACGTGCCGTGCGGGCACGCCCCGTGCTGACGCCACTTTCAGCGCCGGATCAACCCGTCAGACGGAAGATTGTAGAAAGCCGACGGGGACCGCAGTCCCCCAGTCCTAGCCCAGAATGATGGTTTCCTCGCGCCGCGCCCCGACCGAGATCATCGTGAAGGGTGTGTCAGAAAGCTCTTCCAATCGCGCCACGTAACGTCGGGCGTTGGCGGGAAGATCCTCGAGCTTGCGCGCGTGCGACAGCGGCTCGGTCCAGCCGGGCAGCTCCTCGTATTCCGGCTGCGCCGCCGCCAAGAGTCGGCCGCTCGCCGGCACGTGCTCGTAGCGCTCACCGTCGGCGCGATACCCGGTGCAGATGCGGAGCGGATTCAGTCCCGTCAGCACGTCGAGCTTCGTGAGCGCGATACCGGTCAGACCGTTCAAGCGCGCGGCCTGACGTACCAACACCGCGTCGAACCACCCGCACCGGCGCGGCCGGCCGGTCGTGGCACCGAACTCGTCGCCCGTCTCACGAAGACGCGCACCGATCTCACCGAGCTCTTCCGTCGGAAACGGACCGTTGCCGACGCGCGTCGTGTAGGCCTTGCAGATGCCGACGACGTTCTTCACCGCGCCGGCGCCGATGCCAGCCCCTGCCGCAACCGCACCGGCCACGCAGTTCGACGACGTCACGTACGGATAGGTGCCGTGATCGATGTCGAGCATCGTGCCCTGCGCCCCTTCGAAGAGGACGCGGCGGCCGGCCTTGATCTCGCGGTGCAGGTAGAGACCCGTGTCGGTCACGAATCGCCGGATCTCGTCGGCATGGCGACGGAAGGCGTCGTGAATGGTCGTGAAGTCGAGGTGCTGCTCTTTGAGAATCGCGCTCAGGTAGAGGTTCTTCTCTTCGATGTTGCGCTCGAGCTTCTCGCGGAAGACGGCTTCGTCGATGAGATCGACGATGCGGATGCCGGTGCGCGCGATCTTGTCCTCGTACGCCGGACCGATGCCGCGTCCGGTCGTGCCGATCTCGCCCTTGCCGCGCAGGCGCTCGCGCGCGAGGTCGATCGCCTTGTGGTACGGCAGGATGAGGTGGGCCTCCTCGCTGATCTTGAGGCACGCGTCGTCGGTGAGGTAGCCGCGCTTGCGGAGCGCGACCAGCTCTTCCACCAGCACCGCCGGATCGATGACGACACCGTTCCCGATGACGCAGATCTTTCCGGCGTTGAGCACGCCGGAAGGAATGAGGTGCAGGACGGTACGCTCGTCGCCGACGACGAGCGTATGCCCCGCGTTGTTGCCACCCTGGAAACGCACGACGATGTCCGCGTCGTGCGCCAGGATGTCGACGAATTTCCCTTTACCCTCGTCGCCCCATTGGACGCCGACAACGACCGTAGTCGACATGGCGGGCCTCAGAGCTGCAGCAACTGCGCCGACACGATGTCGGGCGAGCGCCGCAGCTCGGCGAGCACTGCTTCGGGTACCGCCTCGTCGACGTGCACGAAGGAAATGGCCATGCCCCCCGCCTTTTCGCGTCCAAGCTCGAGCCCGGCGATGTTGATGCCGTGCTGGCCGAGCATGGTGCCGACGCGCCCGACGACACCGGGCACGTCCCGATTGTTGAGCATCAGCACGTACCCTTCCGGCACGGCCTCCATGTAGAAGTCGTCGATCCGAACGAGGCGCAGGATATTGGTGCCGAACACCGCGCCTTCGACGATCTGGCACCCGGAGCCGCGCGTCACCTTCACGGTGATCGAGTTGACGAAGTTGGTCGGCTGACTGGCGCGCGCTTCCTTCACGACGATGCCGCGCTCGCGCGCGAGCGCCGGCGCGTTCACGTAGTTGACGTCGTCGATGAAGCGCGAGAGCAGCCCGCGCAGCACGGCGATCGTCACCGGCCGGACGTCGAGCTCGGCCACCGTGCCCGCGTACTCGACAGCGATTTCCGTCGGCGGGTCCGTGGAGAGCTGCGCCAGGAAGCTGCCGAGCTTCTCGCCGAGCTGGAGGTGCGGACGGAGCAACTGCAGCATCTCGGCGCTGACCGACGGCATGTTGACCGCGGCCTGCACCTCGCCCCGCACGAGGAAGTTGGTGATCTGCTCGGCGATGGCGATCGCGACGTTGATCTGCGCCTCGCTGGTGGCGGCACCGAGGTGCGGCGTCACGACGACCCGCGAGAGCGACAGCAGCGGATGATCCTTCGACGGCGGCTCCTCGGCGAAGACGTCGAGCGCCGCACCGGCAACCTTGCCGCTCGTGATGGCGTCGTAGAGTGCGGCCTCGTCGACGATGCCGCCGCGCGCCGCGTTGATGACGCGGACGCCCTTCTTCATTTTCGCGAAGGCGGCGGCGTTGATGAGGCCCTTGGTCTCGGGCGTCATCGGCACGTGCACCGAGATGAAGTCGGCGCGCGCGTAGAGGTCGTCGAGCGAGACGAGCTCGACCTTGAGCTTGGCCGCGGCTTCCGCCGTCACGAAGGGATCGAAGCCGATCACCCGCATGCGCAGGCCCTGCGCTCGCTCGGCGACGATCGCGCCGATGTTGCCGAGGCCGACGATGCCGAGGGTCTTGTTGCAGACCTCGGTGCCGGTGAACTTGGTGCGCTCCCATTTGCCGCCGCGGAGCGAGGCGTCGGCCTGCGGGATCCACCGCGCGCACGCCAGCATGAGGGTGATGGCGTGCTCGGCGGTCGTGACGTTGTTGCCGCCGGGCGTGTTCATCACGACGATGCCGCGTGCGGTCGCGGCGGCAACGTCGATGTTGTCGACGCCAATGCCGGCGCGCCCGATGACGCGGAGCTTGCCGTGATTCTTCAGGGTGTCGGCGGTGACTTTGCTGCCGCTCCGGATCACGAGCGCGTCGTACTCACCGATGACGCGCGCGAGCTCGTCCGGCTTCATGCCGGGCTTGAGATCGAGCGCGATCTCGGGGTTGGCCGTGAAGACGTCGACGCCTTGTTGGTCGAGGGGGTCGGTCGCGAGGACTCGGTAGGTCATGGCGTCCGTTCCCTTCAAGCCGCAGGCGCGGCAGGCATGCCGGCCATCAAGATTTTTTGAGCCGCGCCGACACCCTTGCCGAAGTCGACCGGTTTGCCGAACGCGGCGATGCCCATCTCGAGCGCCGCCATCGCGGTGATGATGTCGAAGGTGCCGATGTAGCCGAGGTGCGCGACACGGCAGATCTTGCCCTTCAGCTGATCCTGGCCGCCGGCGAACGTGATGCCGACCTTGTCGCGCAGGTAGCCGACGACTTTCCCCGGCACGCCGTCGGGCAGATAGATGCCGGTGGTCGCCGGGCTCGGCGCCGTCGGCGCCACGAGCTTCAGACCGAGCGCCTCGGCGCCGGCACGCGTCGCGCGCGCGAGTCGGTCGTGGCGGGCGAAGACGTTGTCGAGACCTTCCGCGAACATCAGGCGCAGCGCTTCGTGCAGGCCGAAGATCAGCGAGATCGCGGGTGTCCAGGCGGTCGTGGACTTCTGCTGGTTGTCGCGCTCGCGCTTCAGGTCGAAGTAGAAGCGCGGCTGCTTCGCGGTGGCCGCGGCCTTCCAGGCTTTCTCGGAGAGCGCGATGAAGGCGAGCCCGGGCGGGAGCATCAATGCCTTCTGCGAGCCCGTCAGCAGCACGTCGATGCCGAGCGCGTCCATCGGCAGGTCGAGCACGCCGACGGCGGTGATGCCGTCGACGACGAGCAACGTGTCGGTTTCGCGCGTGATCTTGGCCACGTCGGCGACCGGGTGCAGCACCGTCGTCGACGTCTCGCTGCCCTGCATGAGCACGAGCTTGGTCTCGGGATGCTCCTGCAACGCTTTGGCGATCGCTGCAGGATCGACGGCGGTGCCCCACTCGACCTTGAGCTCGGTCACCGTGAGACCGAACTGCGCCGAGATCTTGCCCCAGCGCTCGCCGAACTTGCCGCCGTTCACGACCAGGACGCGGTCGCCGGGCGACGTCGTGTTGATGACGGCGGCTTCCATCGCGCCGGTGCCGGACGACGCGAGCATGATCACGTCTTGCGTGGTCTTGAAGAGACCCTGCAGCGACTTGGCCGTCTCGGCGAAGAGCGCTTCGAACTGCGGCGTCCGGTGGTGGAAGATGGGCTGCGCCATCGCCAGCAGCACGGACTCGGGAACGGGCGTCGGACCGGGGGCGAGGAGATATTTCTTGATCATCGTCTACCTACCTGTCTTGCGGGGGCCGGCGGTCGCAAAAAAGCCTGGACCCCTTCTAGTCAGAGGCCCAGGCGTTCGGCTCCTGAAGGTCGCACTTCCTCGTGGTGCTCCACGTCAACGCCAGTCGTGCGATTCAAAACAGTCGTATGAAGGCGGCGGAGCGTAACGAAGCACCCTTGGAGTGTCAAGGTGACGACGCGTCCTCGGTGTGCACGGCACAGCACTGGTGCGCCAGGCGCGCGCGTCGTAAAAGCCCCGAGAACCGAGTGCACCAAGGGGGCGGCCGCATGACTTTGTGTCGACGAAATTGGATCGCCGTGGTGCTGGTGGTGATCGCCACGACCAGCCGCGGATGGGCCGGCGAGCCCGCGCGGCCGGCGGACGTGCCGCCACTCGCAGAGGCGACCGACGGTCGGGCGATTCTGGACACGGAGTCGTCCGCCAAGCGCGAGGCCGAGTTCGAAGAGACTCCGTACCTGCCGCAGGTCTTCTCGCACCAGTGGGCCTACCGCGCGCCGGCGATCAGCACCCCCGACGCGAACGCCGACTCCGGTGAGACGGCGCGCCTGACGGTTGCCGAAGCCGTCCACCAGGCCCTGATTCACAACCCCGGGGTGGCGGCGCAGCGCCTCACGCCGCTCAGCCAACGCCAGGACGTCCGCGCGGCCGAGGCCATCTTCGACCCCATCATCACCGGCGCCGTCAACAAAGACCGCCGGAAGTCGCCGAACTCGTCGGCGCTCGCCGGCGTCCAGGTCAACACGCAACAGAATTTCAACGCCAACCTCGGCTTTCAGAAGACGCTGCGGACGGGCGGCGACTTTCAGATCGACTTCACCAACAACCGCTTCGTGTCGAACGCCCGGTTCCAGGGCCTGATCCCGCAGTACGAGCCCGAGCTCGTGTTCTCGCTGAACCAACCGTTGCTGCGAAACTTCGGCCTGAACTTCGCGTACCTCCTCGTCGACGTCACGCGTTTGAACTCCGAAGCGGCGGCCTGGACGTACCGGGCGCAGCTCGCCGATTTCGTGAAGCGCGTGATCCAGGCCTACTGGGTCGTCGTCTTCACCCGCCAGAATCTCGAAGTGCAGAAAGAAGCGCTCGGGCTCGCGCAGCAGACGCTGCGCGAGAACAACGAGCGCGTCCGCGTCGGACTGCTCGCACCGGTCGCCGTGAAGGAAGCCGAGAGCCAAGCGGCGGCGCGCGAGCAGCAAGTGATCGTCGCGAACAATCAGCTCGACAACGCGCTCCAGCTCTTGCGCCAGATCGTGTACCTGCGGAAGGACGATCAGTCGTTCGTGCCCCGCCCGATCGAGCCCGTCGAAGCGCCGCGCACGACGCCGGTCACGGTCGACGCCAACGCCGCGCTCACGCTCGCGCTCGAGCAGCGCCCCGAGCTGCACGCCCAGACCCTCGATCTCCAGAGCAAGCAGCTGACGGCCCGCGTCCGTGAAAACCAGCTCCTCCCACGCGTCGATTTCGTCGGCAATTTCGGTTTGAACGGCCTGGCCGGCGACGCCCTCCCCGTCATCGATCCGAGCACGGGCGAGACCGTCCAAACGCCCTACGACGGCCCGTACGGACAAGCGCTCGACCGACTCACGAGCAGGAAGTTCTACTCGTACCAGGCCGGGGTCGAGGTCGAGATCCCGATCGGGAACGCGGCCGCGAAGAGCGTATTCGCAAAGGCCAAGATCGACGTCTCGCAGTCCGAGCTCACCCGCCGGCAGTTGTTCTCCGACATCAGTCTCGAGGTATCGACGGCAGTGAACGACGTGATCGCCAACATGAAGCGGATCCAGTCGTCCCGCGTGGCCCGCGAGCTCTCCGAAGAAAACCTCCGCAATCAGCAGAAACGGCTGGAAGTCGGCATCGCCACGACGAAAGACGTGCTCGATTTTCAGGACGATCTGACGCAAGCACGCGGCATCGAGCTCCAGGCGGCCACGGACTACAACATCTCGCTCGCTGAGCTGGCGCGGGCGCAAGGAACATTGCTCGATCAGTACTCGGTCGTGATCGAGGTTCCCGGGAAGCACTTCACCCCCTGGTGGGCGCGATTCTAACGGCGAAATGAGGCCACCTACGCCGAATGCGGTGGACTGATCGCGGCGTTTTCTCTTGGTATCCCGCCTCAACGCCAACCAGTCGCCCGTCACCAATCTCGCGCACAACGCCGAGATCCACGTCCAGTTCTTCGCGCCGACCGGCTGGCTCGACCTCGGCGGCCGGAATCAGCTGTTCGGCCGGTACTGGGCGCAGCGCATCAGCGGCGATCCGAACAACAACGTGACCATGGAGTTCCCACCGCTGCTTCCGCCGGTCGGCGCCGCCATCGACCCGTTCCAGTGCTACGAGACCCATCGTCCGGTCATGAACCTCCCGGTCACCTTGGATGATGCGCTCGGCGATAACGACGTCATCATCCAGCGTGCGAAACGCATCTGCGCGCCGGCCGACTTGAAACGGTGCCGATCCGACGGCGCCGTCGCAGCCCGGCCACCTCACCTACTACACGATCGACCAGACGAGCCCATTCACGCCCGTGAAGAACGTCGACGTCACCAATGCCTTCGGCACGGTGACCGTCAACGTGTCGCGCCCCGATCGGCTCCTGGTGCCGACGGCGAAGAGCGTCACTGGTCCGCCGGCACCGCTCGCGGTCGTGGACAACCACTTCAAGTGCTACCGGCTGACTGGGGCACGCCAGCGTGTCGGCGGCCTGAACATCACGGATCAGTTCGGATCGATCGCGATCGACATCAAGCGGCCGCTGCACCTCTGCCTGGCCGCCGACAAGAACGACGAAGGCATTCCGAATCCCGGCTCGGCCATGCTGTGCTACCAAGTGCGCGGTGTGCGTCCGGGCACGGCTCCGAACCTCGTCTACACGAACAATCAGTTCGGCGACGATCAGTTCCCGTTCTTCGGGCCGCGCGATCTCTGCGTCCCGTCGACCGTCGTCCTGCCGTAGCGTCCGACGCTTCGCCCCCGCGTGTCGGCTCGGCACGCGGGGGCGTTCGTCACCGCCCTGGTCGCCGGGCCATCACGAGCTGAACGCGCTCGCCGGCGACCAGCGCCAGATGCAGAACCCGGAAGCCCGCGGCCTGCACTGCACGCGCGGTCGGCTCCGCGAGGCGCTGCCAGCGGGCACTGGGCGACCATCCCGGGACCCGTGGCGCACCGAGCAGCGCCGCGAAGGCCCTGGATCGGCGGCGCGGTCGGTTGTGATCGGCAACGATCAGCAGCGTCTGGGGTGCCGCCTGCGCGTGCAGCCGCGCCAGGACGACCCTCCGCTCTTCCGCGGAGGGGACGTGACCGACGAGCGAGACCGCCACGACCGAAGACGTCGCTGAGTCGAGCACCGGATCGCCCCATTCGTGCCACGACGGCGGCGCAGGCAACGCCAGTGCCGCGATGACCTGCTCCGCCTCTCGTCGCCACTCCGACATCAGCGGCGTCGCCGAGGCGCGGTGCTAGCGCCCGTTGCGGCTGCGGATCAAGGTCATGAACTCCTCGCGCGTCTCTTGGCGATCGCGGAAGGTGCCGAGCATGCAGCTCGTCACCACGACGGAGTTCTGCTTCTCGACGCCGCGCATGCGCATGCAGAGATGCTCGGCCTCGACCACGACCCCGACGCCCTGTGGGTCGATCGCGTCCATCAGCGAGTGGGCGACCTGGGTGGTCAGGCGTTCCTGCACCTGGAGACGACGCGCGAACACCTCGAAGAGCCGGGCCAACTTGCTGAGCCCGAGGATCTTCTTGCTCGGGATGTACGCGACGTGCGCCTTGCCGAAGAACGGCAACATGTGGTGCTCGCAGAGCGTGAAGAAGTCGAGATCCTTCAGCACGATCATCTCGGAGTACTCTTCGCTGAAGAGCGCCGAGTTGAGGATCACGTTGGGATCCTCTTTGTAGCCCTTGGTGAGAAACTCGAGCGCGCGGGCCACGCGCTCGGGGGTCTTCAGCAGCCCTTCGCGGTCGGGATCTTCCCCGATCGTCCGCAGAATCGCGCGGACGTGCTCCTCACCGCTCAAGACTTGCCTTTCTTCTCGATGGCGCGAACCTTCTGGTACTTGCGGTAGTCGTACCCGGTGGCCATCGCCATCAGCAGGCCTTCCATGCCGCCTTCGCGCTCGCGTCGGAGAATCATCAACCGATCGTAGAACTCGCGGAAATCGCGGTTGATCCGATGTGCCTCGTCGACCGGGTTCAAATAGAACGCGCGCAGACGGTTCACGGTGAAGCGCAGTGCCGAGAAGCGGAGCTCGTTCGGGAACGCATCCCACTCGGCGAGCGACAAGGTGCGCAGCGACTCGTACCCGCCGATCAGGACCTCGAAGCGCTTCAGATCGTAGCGCTCACCGTCGTAGCAGAGCGCGTTCACGGCGGTGGCCAGGTCGAAGATGTACTTGCCACGCGACGCCGCTTCGAAATCGAGCACGCCGACGACCTTCTCGCCCCGGAACAAAATGTTGTCGAGGTAGATGTCGCCGTGGATGATGCCCTTCGGCAATTTGCACTCGAGATAGTGCTCGAGGTAGCCGACCTCTTCGTCGAGTGTGCGCGTGATCTTCTTGAAGTACGAAGGTAAGCGATCGCGCACTTCTTGGTAGACGTCGGAGACACGCTCGAAGCTGAAGCGATTGTCGACGCCCTTCTTGTAGCCTTTGCCGATGACGTGGAGATCAGCGAGCACGCGCCCGGCGTTCTCGATCTGCGCCAGCGACAACGTAGCGCCTTCGCGCTTGTGGCCGTCGATGTACTTGAAGAGCGAGATGCACTTGCCACCCAGCTCGTGGTACTGGCGACCTTTGCGATCGACGATCAGCTGAGGACACGGGAAACTATGCTTCTTGAGATAGAGCAGGAGGTCGATCTCGCGCTTGACCTCCATCTCGCTCCGCTCTTCGTCGATGCGGAGCCAGTAGCGCCCCTTGGCGGTGTCGAGTCGGCAATTGCCGTCGGTTCCGCCGCCATTGCCGTTTGCTGCCTGCAGCTTGCCGAGCCCGAACTCTTCCACGAGCTCTGCCAGCTGCCGTCTATCGAGATTGGTGTACACCGCCATTTTTATCGCCCACCGCCCGCGGGGATTGTTGAGATTTGTTCAGTTATACCCTAACCCCGCGATAGTCAATAGTTTTCTGGCCATCATGTGATGCGGCAGGGAATATGGCGAACGCAGCTGCGGAGGTGGCGCAAGCGGACGCCGCCGCCGCTATGTAGCCGATTTATCGTGCTCGGCGACCCCGATGCGCGGGCAGAGGGCGGCCAGCGGGCATTCAGAACAGCGCGGTTTCCGCGCCTGGCAGACGCGGCGGCCGTGATGAATGAGTCGATGCGTGAAGTGCGTCCATGACGCGGCGGGCAAGAGGACGCGGAGATCGTGCTCGATCTTGGTCGGGTCGTCTTCACTCGTGAGCCCCAGCCGATTGGCGAGCCGCCGCACGTGGGTGTCCACGACGATCGAGGGGATCCCGTACGCCGTCCCGAGCAGCACGTTCGCGGTTTTCCGGCCGATGCCTGGCAACGTCACGAGGGTATCGAGCTCACGGGGCAGCTCCCCGCCGAAGGTTTCCGTGAGCGCGGCCGCCACCCCGAGCAGCGACTTGGCCTTCTGACGGAAAAACCCCGTCGAATGGATCAGCCGCTCGAGCTCGGCAGGATCGGCAGCGGCGAGCGCCTGCGGGGTCGGGTAGCGCGTGAAGAGGCCCGGCGTGACCAGGTTGACGCGCTCGTCGGTGCATTGAGCCGAGAGGATCGTCGCCACCAGGAGCTGCCACGCGTTCTCGTGGCGGAGCGCGCACCACGCGTCGGGGTACGCGTCGGCGAGCGCACGATCGATCTTCCGGGCGCGCGTACGCCGTGCCACCGGAGTTTCTGGTGCGGAGATCGTGGGAGATGGCTTGCGGCCGCGCGTCACGCCCGACGCCGCGAGTCGACACTCACCGTGTCCGACGGTGGCGGCTCGAGGCGTCGCCGCCGCTCTTCCACGGCGCCGGTGCGATAGTGCTCCGCGGCCGTCGTCGTTTCCGTCGCGTCCCAACCGAGCGCCGCGCCCATGAGGCTCGCCACGTCGGACGCCGCCTCGACGCCACCGTCGGCATGCCGAAACGATACCGGAACGCGGCGTCGCAGCACGTCGTCGACGGTCTCGGCCATCTCGTGCTCCGCCGCGTGGGTCACCTCGACGCGCCGATACGGAAGGCCGTCGACGAGCGGCCTGGCTCTGTCGGCGTCGCCGAGGACACGCGCGATCAGCGCCTGCGCCGCGATACCGTAGCGGTGCAGCCAGTGCCGGACGATGCCGTCATCGACGCTCGCCGGCGTGGTCGCCCGGAGGCGCTTCGCGAAACCGCGAAAGCCGCCCTTGTCGGGGTCGTCCACCCGCGCACCCGGAAGCGCGACCGTGCCCGAAGTGCACGGCTGGAAGCGGCGGTCGGGCATGCGCGCTTGCAGCCGCGCGACGACGCGATCGACGACCTTCTCCGAGACGCGGCGATAGGTCGTGAGCTTGCCACCCCCGAGCGAGAGCAGTCCCGACGCGCTCTCGAAAATCTCTTCCTCGCGGGAGGTCTCGGACGGCGTTTCCGACTGGCTCTCCGGCGGCGCCACGAGTGGTCGGAGACCGGCATAGGCGCCGATCACGTCCGCTTCGCCGAGCTGCGCCGCGGGGAAGTACGCGTTGATGGCTTCGAGCAGGTAGCGGACGTCGTTGGCGTCGGCCGCGACGTCCTCGGGCCGCGCGTCATAGTCCGTGTCGGTCGTTCCGATCAGCGTCTGGTCTTCCCACGGGATCGCGAACATCACGCGGCCATCGCGCGGCGCGCGCAGCACGATCGCGTTGCGGTTGCCGACCCGCTCACGCGGGACGAGGATGTGCACGCCCTTCGTCAGGCGCAGCACCGGCTTGCCGTCCGGTTCGTCGAGCGCGCGCACACGATCCAGCCAGGGACCGGTCGCGTTCACGATCTGGTGGGCACTGATCGTGAGCTCGGCGCCGGTCAGGTGATCGGTGACGCGGGCGCCCGAGAGCTGACCGTCCGTCCGCAGCAGCGCGGTGACACCGAGGTGGTTGCAGGCCACCGCCCCTTCCGCCATCGCGGCCTGGACGGTTTCGAGCGTCAGGCGGGCGTCGTCGGTCCAGCAATCGTAGTAGTGCATCGCGCCGCGGAGGCCATCGGCCCGGAGGTGCGGCTCGTGTCGGAGCGTCGCCTTCTGCCCCCACGAGCGATGCCGCGCGATGTTCCGGAACGCCGAAAGCCCGTCGTAGACCCACAGGCCAGCCGACAAGCGCATCCGCCCAACCGGGTCGCCGCGAAACACCGGAAAGACGAACGGCATCGGGTGGACGAGGTGCGGGGCGAGATGGCGGCGGAGATGATCACGCTCGCGGCTCGCCTCGAGCACCAAGGCAAACTCGTAATTCTCGAGATAGCGGAGGCCGCCGTGGATCAGCTTCGACGACTTGCTACTGGTGCCGCTGGCGAAGTCACCCTGCTCGACGAGCGCGACGCGGAGCCCGCGCATGGCGCCGTCGCGGGCGATTCCGGCGCCGTTGATACCGCCACCGATCACCAGCAGATCGAAGGCCGGTTGCGCGAGAGCCTCGACGACGGCGGCGCGACGGCCGTCAGACACCGGACTCTCTCGTACGTACACGCGACCTCGTCATCGGCGGCCTGCAGGTTCTAGCATACGGCGGGGGAGCCGCCATCCGCGATCCTTCCAGACGAGCGCCAGCGTGAGGTCGGCCACGTTCGTGCCGGTCGGCCCTGGGGTGAAGAGATCGCCGAGCGCGGCGAGGCACGGATACACGTCGTGCCGAGCGAGTGCGCTGGCGAGTGCCCGACCGGAGCGGATCGCCCGCACTGCCGTCGTGCCGTCCGCAAAGGCACCCGCGGCGTCGGTCGGCCCGTCGATCCCGTCGGTTCCGGCCGCGAGCAGCGCCCAACCCGGCCGGCCGGCGAGCTCGGCCGCGACGGCGGCCGCGAGCTCCTGATTGCGCCCGCCTCGCCCGGCGTCGACCGTGACCCGAACGGTGGTTTCCCCGCCCGCCACGATCAGGACCGGAAAGTCTCCGCGCCCTGCGTCCTGGCACGCTCGGATCCTCGCGGCCAGCGTGCGCGCGGCCGCCACCGGGCTTCCGACGAGCGGACGGCGGAGCGTGACGATCCTCCGGATCCCGGCACGGCGCGCCCATACGGTCGCTGCCGCTCGCGCGGTGGCGTTCCGCGCGACGAGCAGCGTCGGGCAGGCACGCGCGGGGCGCGTCCCGGGCTTTGGCGTCTCGGCGCACACGCCCGCCGCGCCACGCTCGAGGTGGCGCCGGACACGGCGGGGAAATGAGCGCGTCGTCCGCGCGCCCGCGACGATCGCGAGCGCCTCGGCATACGTCGAGGGGTCTCCGACGGTCGGCCCCGACCCGATCGCCGTGAGATCGTCATGGGGCACGTCGGAGATCACGAGCGCTGCCGCCGGCCGCCCGACCAAGCGAGCCGCGAGCCGTCCACCGCTCACGGCAGAGCAATGCTTCCGCACGACGTTGATGCCGCCGATGTCGACGCCGCTCGTGAGGAGCCAGGCACCGACACGCCGCTCGTCGGCCAGAGTCAGTCCGTCGGCTGGCGCGACGAGGAGACTCGATGCTCCTCCCGTCACCACGACCAACACCGCGGCGCGCGGATACCGGACGAGCGTCGCGAGCAACCGACGCGTCGCCGCGTGGCTCTCCCGACCCGGAACGGGATGGTTGCCAAACGCGACGTCGATGTGGGTCAGCGCGCGCTCGTACCCCAGAGGTACGATCACGACACCGCCGACGACCAACGCGCCCAGCACATCCTCGACGCCGGCCGCGAGACCCGCAGCGCCTTTGCCGGCGCCGATCACCACGACCCCGTGCCGCAACGGCAACCTGACCTGCGCGCGTGGGGCGCGCACGAGCACGTGGCCGTGCCGAACGCGCAGCGCCGCGGCGGCAACCATCGCGGGATCGACGGCGACGACGGCCGCGGCGTACAGCGTCGCGAGCGCGCGCCGCACCGTCCGCGGGGCGCGAACGGGACGCGCGGATCGCCGACTCACCTTGCCTGGCACTGGAGCTTTCTGTAGCGTCCCGCGAGGCACGCACCCGCGTGCGGCACCCGACAATCCTGGAGGAAACGATGCACGAAGAGTTTCGCCCCGAGCAGTCCGTCGAGAGCTTCATCGGAGTCTGGAAGCGCGTCGTCACCGACCCGCGCGGCTTCTTCCAAGACATGCCGATCCGGGGGGGCATTCAGGCGCCCCTGCTCTTTTTGGTCGGATGTTTGGTGTGCGCCGCGCTCGGTTTCTTGGTGATCGGACCGCGCGGTTTCGGTCTCAGCCTCGTCTTCTGGGGAACCGTCCGCTCGTTCCTGTACGCGGCCGTGTTCATGCTGATCGCGCGCCACGTGTTTTCCGGCACGGGCGACTACGAGGCGAACTATCGAATCGTCGCCTACGCGACGGCCCCCATGGCCCTCATGTGGGTCCCGCTCGTCGGCGGGCTCACCATGCTCTACACGATCTTTCTCGTGATCGTCGGCATGGAGCGGATCAACGGCTTCGACGCGGTGAAGTCGGTCCTGTCCGTGCTCCTCGCGAGCATCGTGCTGCTGGCCCTCGGCTGGGCCTTCGGGTTCCATCACCACGGCTATCACCACGGCATGGCGATGGGATGTCACCGATAGCGCGTCGCGCCGACCGGTGACCCGGGCTTACTGCCCTTCTTCGTCGAGGTCGGTCGCGCCGAGACGGCGATAGGCCCGATCGTCGTCGCCGCGCCGATTCTGCTTGGCCTCGGTCTCCCGATCGGCCTGGCACTGGACGCAGAGGCGCGTGAACGGCATCGCCTGGAGGCGCCCTTCGGCGATCTCCTGCTCGCAGCTCTCGCAGACGCCGTACGAGCCGTCGTCGATGCGATCGAGCGCGTCTTCGATCGCTTGCAGCTTCCCGCGATCGCGGTCGGTGAGAATGAAGTTGATCTCGCGCTCGCGTTCCTCGCTGGCGAGATCGTACGTATCCATTCCCTCGTCTTTGGACGACTCGCGACCCTGCTTGAGATCCTGTTGGATCTCGGCCAGGAGCTGCCCCTTCATCGTTTCGAGTGTTTCGCGGGCGGTTTTTAAGAAGGCTTTACGCATGGTCTCCTCGAAAGGCGGCGGATGGTAAGGGCTGGTACGGTGTGTGTCAACTATCGGGCTGAAATCCTCCGATAAATTTAGTCCCCGAGCATCGGCAGAACGATTTCCCATACGCGTTCCTGCACTTCCTCGATCGAAAGCAGTCTCCCGCCTTCTACGCATTCCAGGCAATGCCAGTTTTCCACGGTGTCGACGCCCAGCAATGACACGTAGGCCTCCTCGGCGGCCCGCAGATGTGCACGATCGTCCTCGTGGATGTCGCGCACTTTTCCGTGGAGATAGGCCCGCTCGTCTTTCCGCGCCACGAGATCGAACCCGACGTCGGCCGGCACGTGGAGCAGAATCGTGAGGTCGGGCTTCGGAATGCCAAGGATTTCGTACTCGAGGTGATTCAGCCACGCGAGAAAGCGCCGACGCTCCTCGGGGTCGCTGATCTTGGCCATTTGATGCCCTTTGTTGGCCGACACGTAGCGATTGGAGACGACGACCGCGCCGCGGGCCAATGCCGCACGGATCTCGGCGGACGCGTCGAAGCGGTCGAGCGCATAGAAGGTGGACGCACGGTAGGCGTCGACCTCACTCAGCGCACCGTACTCGCCGCGCAAGTAGCGTTCGACGAAATGCGCGGCGGGATGCCCGTAACGCGGGAAATCGACCAGAAGGACGTCGCGGTCCGCGGCGACCAGACGATCGTGGAGTCGGGTGGTTTGCGTTCCCTTCCCCGAGCCGTCCGTGCCGTCGACGACGATGAACGTGCCCCTCATACGCGCTCGTATGTGGCGAACGAAAATCCGTCGTGGTCCTCACGCCACGTCGGGCGCCACACGGCCGGATCGATGACCGGAAAGAACGTGTCGCCGTCAACGTCACGATGCACGTGCGTGATGTCGAGAGCGTCGGCGTGCGCCATCGCCCGCACATAGATCTCCGCGCCGCCGTTGATCACGATCTCCTTGCCCGCGTACGCCGCGAGCGCCGCTTCGAGCGACGACTGGCGCTCCACGCCCGCCGGCAGCGCGTAGTCCGCCTGGCGCGTGACGACGACGTTGGTCCGGCCGGGGAGAGGCCGAAACCGCTCCGGAATCGATTCCCACGTCTTCCGACCCATGACGAGCACTTTGCCCATCGTGATCACGCGGTAGCGCTTCAGATCCTCAGGGATGCGCCACGGGAGCGTCCCGGCCTTCCCGATGCATCCGTTCCGCGCGACGGCGGCGACGATCGTCACCATGGGGGCACCGGCTCAGACCGCGATCGGAAAATCGATCTTCGGATAGCTCTCGTAGCCCTCGATCCGGCTGTCGTCGGCGGTCCAGTCCCAGATCGAGGTGAAGGTCTCGGTCACGAGGCGCGGCAGGTGGTAGCGATCGGGGTCGCGCGTCAGCTGCTCGCGAATGCCGTCGATCTGATTCACGTAGATGTGCGTGTCGGCGAGGAAGCCAATCAGCCGCCCTTCGGCACACCCGGCCTGCTTCGCGAGCAAGTGCAGCAGCAGGCCGTAACTCGCGATGTTGAACGGCAGTCCGAGCGGCACGTCGACCGAGCGCTGGTTCCAGAGCAGATTGAGCTTGCCGTTGATCACCGTGACCTGGAACACGAAGTGGCACGGCGGCAGACCCTGCTCGCCCAGCTGCAACGGGTTCCACGCATTCACGATCATGCGGCGGTCGTTCGGATCGGTGGCGAGCGTGTCGACGACGCGGCGGAGCTGGTCGACGCCCTGCCCCGTATAGTCCGTGGCATGATCGACGTACGGCGCGCCGAAGTGGCGCCACTGGAACCCGTAGACCGGACCGAGATCGGGCTCGTCCATCATGCGCCGCTTGGCGTCGTCCTCGTGGCCGTAGGGCGCCTTATGCGGGTGTGCCCACTCGTCCCAGATGTGGTTGTTGCGTTCCTGCAGCCAACGCTTGTCCGTGATGCCGCGGATGAAGAACTCGAGCTCGGTCGCGACCAAGCGAAAGGGCGTCTTCTTGGTGGTCAAGAGCGGGAAGCCCTGCGCCATGTCGTGCTCGAACATGGCGCCGGCGATCGCGATCGTGTCGACGCCGGTACGGTTCTCCTTGCGTTCCCCGTCCGCGAGGATACGCCGCACGATGTCGAGGTAGGCTTTCATCGGCCCGTCGACCCGAATCCGCCGCGCCCCGCGCCACCGGCGTCGCCCTCGACCCAGGTCACCCGCGGCCGCGCCAGCACGATGCCTTGCGCCACGCGTGCACCGACCTCGAGGTGTACCGGCGCGTCACCGGGATTCCAGACCGAGAGCAGTACTTCGTCGTCGGGACCGCAGTAATCGGCATCGATCACGCCGACGCCGTTCGCCAACACGAGGCCGTGTTTCTTGAAGAGCGACGAGCGTGCGTACACATGCAGCACGTGATCCGCGGGGAGGCCGATCACGAGTCCGGTCCGCAGCAAGGCGTGGCCACGCGGCGCGACGACCGCATCCTCGATGATCGCCAGATCGAACGCGGCCGAGCCCGGCGTCTGATACGCGGGCAGCTGGGCGCGAGGGTCGCGCTTGGTGATGCGGACCGTGACCATGCGATCTCGCCGCCGATCTTTCAGACGGCGAGCGGCGCGGTCAAGCCGCTCGGGCCGCGCCCCGTCCAAAGCCACGTGAGCGCCACGCGCCGCACGACCGAGAGATTCCTGGCGACGGAGGCGGCGGCGGGAATCGTCGCCGCCGGCACCGGCACGGGCGCCGCGTGCGGGTCGACGGTCACCGGACCCGCCGTGCCGACGGCGTCGCGACGGACCCAGAGCGCGCTCATGCCGAGGGCGAGTGCCGGCTCGATGTCCTCGTCGAGGCGGTCACCGACGACCAGCGCACGCGCGGCCTCCACGCCGAGCGTCTCGAGCACGGCGTGAAAGGCGGCGGCGCTCGGCTTCGCGACGCCGGTTTCGCAGCTCAGCTGCCAGGCGTCGACGAGCGGCACGATCGCCGAGCAGGTGCGGCGATAGCTCTCCGCGTACGGGGTCGTGACATTCGCGATCACCGCGACCTTGGCGCCGGCAGCGCGGACGGCCGCGACGCACGTCGTCGCCCCGAGAAGCTCGGCGGGCGCCGCGAGCTGCGCGTTCCAGAACGACGTGACCGCGTCCACGGGATCGGATGCGAGCCCGAGATCGACGCGGACCCGCTCGGCGAGCGCCGCCGCCGAGGGAAACACATTGCGGAGGACGAGTGTCGCGAGCACATGGGCTTGGTCGCTGGCGAGACCGAGCGTCGCGGCCAGATCGGCGGACGGCGCATCGGCGCCCCCCTCCGCCAATGTTCCCCCGAGATCGAACAGGACGGCCCGCGGCGCGCTCATCGATCCCCGCTCCGTTCGGTGCCCTGCCACCACACCACCTTCTTGCCGGCCTGACGCAGGATCTCGATGCCCATCGCGTCGCCGCGCTGGTTCGGCTGGCGGCAGTGCACGCGCGCGACGCCGCTGTTGATGGCGCGCTTCGCGCACATGACACACGGGGTGTGGGTCAGAAACATGATCTTGTTCTTTTCTATCGCGCCGGCCTTGAGCAAGGCGTTCTCCTCCGCGTGCACATAGCCACTGCGGTCGACGGGAATGAACTCACGATCGCTGATACCGGCCGCACCGCCGTTGTACCCGACTCCGAGAACCCGCTCGAGATCGTTCGATACGACGACGCACCCGACCTTCTGCGACCCGTCCGTCGAGCGCAACGCCAGCGACTCGGCGAAATGCTGATAGGCGTCGGGCAACGTGAGGGTCGCCGGCAAACGGCGGGCGACCAGACCCGGCGGATGCGGCCCTGCCCCCCGTGGGCGCCACCGTGGGTATTGGACCACGACCTTGCCCGCCCGTCGCAGCAAATCGAGACCGTCACGCCCGCGTGCGCCGGCCGTCCGATAGTAGACGTGGCTGATGCCACTATTGATGGCCCGGACGGCGCACAGGTAGCAGGGCGCCTCCGTCACGAACATCAACTTGTCCTTCTCGACGGCGCCCGCGATCAGGAGCGCATGCTCCTCGGCGTGCAGGTGACTGCCACCACGCGTCCGACGGCCCGACGCGAGCGCGGTCGCCGCACCGCCCGAGAACCCGGCGCCCAGCACGCGCTCGAGGTTGTGGCTCACGAGGACGCAGCCCGCGCGGCGCGAGGACGCCGACGAGCAGCGCGCGAGCGCCTCGGCGAAGCGCAGGAACGCCTCGAAGAGCGGGATGCGGTCCTGATAGGCGCCGCGGTTCAGCGGATGGGTGTTGTCGGAGCGCCCGTCTTTCATGCGGACGTTCCGCGGGCGCGTCGCCGATCGCACGGTCACCGCGTCAGTCGCGGAAGTTCACGAACTGGAGTGCGAGCCCGAGCTCGGCCGTGCGCAGCTTGGCGATCACGTCCTGCAGGTCGTCGCGCTTCTTGCCGATCACGCGCACCTCGTCGTCCATGATCTGCGCCTGGACCTTCACGCCGCTGCCCTTGATGAACTTGACGACTTCGCGCGCCTTCTCGGTTTCGATGCCCTGCTGCACCTTGATCTTCTGGCGGGCACGGCCACCCAGGGCGGTCTCGACCGTGCCGTAGTCCAGGTTCTTGATGGGCACGTTGCGCTTCACGAGCTTCGATTGCAGGACGTCGACGACTGCTTTTACCTTGAAGTCGTCGGCCGAGGTGATCGTGATCTCTTTCTGATCCCACTCGATCTCGGTCTTGCTGTCCTTGAGATCGTAGCGCTGCACGACCTCTTTCCGCGTCTGGTTGAGAGCATTGTCGACCTCCTGGAGGTCGACCCGCGACACGACGTCGAACGACGGCATGGGCCGTTTCGTAGCAGGGCCTCCGGGAGCTTGCCAGTCGCCGCCGCCAATTGACCCGATGCCGCGCTTTGGCCTAGCGTTCGGTCGGTTCGGAGACACATCGCACGCGCGGTGGTGGCGGGTGGCCGTGAGGCCGAGGGGGCACCAATGTGGCGAAGTCGCGAGCTGGCCGTCGTTCTCCTGATGAGCGCGCTCGCCCTGCCGATCGCCGCGGACGCCTGCATCAGCGCCGCCGACTGCGACGACGCGAACCCCTGTACCGACGATCTCTGCGACAGCGACCTCGGGTGCGTCCATGCCGAGGTGAGCCATCCCTGCGACGATGGCAACGCCTGCTCGACCGCCGATACGTGCAACGGGAGCGTCTGCATCGGCGGTGCCGTCGCGGCGGGGTGCACGTCGTGTCAGGGCATCGCGACGATCCCGACGAACGGCGGCACGTTCGTCGGCGCGACCAGTGGAACGGGCTCGTCGACCGGCTCCTGCGGCTCGACCGGACCATCGCCGGAACGCATGTATCGCTGGACGCCGAACGCGTCGGGAACGGCCGTCCTCCAGACCTGCGGCAGTGGCACGCTGTACGACAGCGTCGTACACGTCCGCGCCGACACGTGCGGGGGGGCCGAGCTCGCCTGCAACGACGACACGGTCGGCTGTACCACCGGCGAGCCCAACGATCATCACGGCTCGCGGCTCACGGTGGCGGTCACCGCCGGGCAGAGCTACGTCATCGTCGTCGACGGCTACAACGGCGCGCGCGGCACGTACACACTGACCGTGACCCCGCCGAGCTTCTGCGGCAACGGGATCCGCGAAGGCGCGGAAGCCTGCGACGGCGGCGATGCCGCCCCATGTCCGACCGCCCAGTGCACGAGCACGTGCACATGCGTGCCGCCGGCGAACGGTCTCCCCGATCTCGTCCCGCAGATCGTCGACGTGAGCGTCGCCTTCAATACGACGGTCGCCAGCGGCGACGTCGTCGAAGGCTGCGCGGAGGCGACGAGCGGCATCGACCTGCTGCGCTTCGGCGCGTACTCGCGGAATCTCGGCACCGCCGACTTCACGCTCGGTGACCCGCTCTGCCCGACGCCCTGCGACCAACACCCGCTCGAGCTCTGCGGCGATCCCGAGTTCGTCTGCAGCCCGGCGGCGGGCCACAATCACGCGCACTACAACAACTACGCGCGCTACGATCTCCTGGACGCGACCGGTCAAACGATCGTGGTGGGGCACAAGCAAGGCTACTGCCTCCGCGACACCGACTGCGCCGCGCCCGTCTACACCTGCACGAATCAAGGCATCACCGCGGGCTGCTCCGATCTCTACGGCGCGAACCTCGGGTGCCAATACCTCGACATCACTGGCGTCCCGTCGGGAACCTATACGCTGCGCGTGACGATCGATCCCTTCGGCCGTATCCCCGAGCTCGCGGAGGCCAACAACGTCGCGCAGCAGTCCGTGACGATCACGCGGCCACTCCCGACCACCACGGCGCCGACCCCGACCCGCACCGCAACGGCCACACGGACAGCCACGCCGACGCGCACCCCGACACCGACCGCGATCGCCACGGCCAGCGGCACCGTTGCCGCTCCGACACCCGCTCCTACCGCCACGATCGCCGTCACCGCGACCACGGTTGCCACGCCGGGCGCCGCGACCCGCACCGCGACACCGACCGTCAGCGCGACCACCACCCCCATTGCGGCCTGTGGGACCGTCGTCACCATCCCCGCGACGGGCGGCACCATCACCGGCACGACCGTGGGCGCTCCGAGCGCGCTCGGCGGGACCTGCGCCACCTCCGGCAACTCGCCGGAGCGCGTCTATCGCTGGACGCCCACCACGTCGGGAACCGCACTGGTGCAGACGTGCGGCAGCGACACGCTCTACGACAGCGTCGTGCACGTGCACGCCGGCACCTGCATCGGGGCCGAGATCGCCTGCAACGACGACACCACCGGCTGCACGACGGGCGAGCCGAATGACCATCACGGCTCGCGCCTCAGCTTCATCGTCACGGCAGGGCAGACCTACGTGCTGGTCGTCGACGGCTACAACGGCGGTGCCGGTGCCTACACGCTGAGTGTGACGGCGCCGTCCGCGCCGAACGCGACCGCCACGCCGACCCGCACCACGACCCCGCTCCGCACCGCGACCCCGACCCGCACCACGACTCCGCTCCGCACCGTCACCCCGACGCGCTCCGCGACGCCGACCGTGGCACCGACACCGGGGGCCAACGCCTGTACCGGCGCGGTGACCATCGCGAGTGGAGGGGGCACCTTCACCGGGACGACGAGTGGCGCGAGCACGCTCGCCGCGAGCTGCGCCTCGTCGGACGGAGCACCCGAAAAGGTCTACCAGTGGACGCCGACGCGCTCCGGCGCGGCGCAGATCGAGACCTGTGGTGTCGCGACCCTGTTCGACACCATCGTATCCGTCCGGCGGCAGAGCTGTGCGACCGGCGCGGAAGCCGCCTGCAACGACGACACGACCGGGTGCACGACGGGCGAGCCCAACGATCACCACGGCTCACGCCTCACGGTGCAGGTGACCGCCGGCCAGACCTACTTCATCGTGGTCGACGGCTACGCCACCTCACGCGGGACGTATCAGCTGCGGGTCGTCGCGCCCTGAGCCGTCAGGACGGCGGCGGCGCCATCGCGCCCGGGGGCGTGATCACGTCGATACCCGACGGGATCTGGAAGTCGAACGTCGCGTCCGGCTCGTCGCCGTTCCGGGTGATGTCGCTGAAGGTGATCGTCGTCACGTTGCCGAGCGGATCGGTGACGGCGGCCTCGACGATGTCGAAGGTGGTGCGGTCGACGCCGAACGCCAGCGCGCCGACGTCGTCAGTGTTCTTGGCCTTCAGGCTCACGTAGAGGCGCGTGGCGTTGCAGCCGCGCGGGTCGGGCTCGGGGCGAAACTCGTCCGAGATGCGGCCGACGCCGAGCAGGAACGACACCGGCGTGGTCGAGACGAACGCCGCCCGAAACGGCGCCTTCAACACCTGGCGGTCGTCGGGTTGGTAGATCCAGAGCGTCGTCCCGTCCGACACGATCTGCTGCACGCGCGGCGTCGTGAAATCCCAGCGCATCCGTCCCGGCTTCCGGAAGACCACCGAACCTTCCGAGACGTCGCTGACGCCGAGCGACACGACCTTCATCTCCTGCCGCACCTTGGCGCGGAAGGTCTTGGTCTCGTCGTAGCGCTCCTGCAGTTTCTTGACGATCGTCGCGGGCTCGGGACAGGCATGGCTGGCGGGCGCGACTTTCGTCTCGGCACCGGCGAGGGACGACCACACGCACGCGATGACGATGGCGGCGGCAACGACGGGGCGACGAGACATGCGGGCTGTCTAACAGCGCCCCGGCGGCCCCGCCAGCGGGGCGGCAAAATCAGTCGACGGCGTCGAGTCGGCGCGCCAACACTTCGCGCGGGCGTGCGCCTTCGGCACGCGACACCACGCCCTCGCGCTCCATGCGCTCGATCATGCGGGCGGCACGGTTGTAGCCGACGCGGAGTTTCCGCTGCAGCCACGAGATGGACGCTTGCCCGCTCTCCGTGACGACGCGGACCGCCATGTCGTACATCTCGTCATGGAGCTCGTCGTCTTCCCCGTCGCCGGACTCCTCGTCCTCGCCGCCCTCGAGCAGCTCCATTTGGTAGGTCGGCGCGCCCTGCTTGCGCCAGAACTCGACGACCTTGGTGACTTCCTCGTCGGCGACGAACGCGCCGTGGATACGTGTCAGACGCGCGGTACCCGGCGGCATGAAGAGGCAGTCGCCGGCGCCCAGAAGCCGCTCACTGCCCATCGCGTCGAGAATGGTGCGGGAATCGATGCGCGACGTGACCTGGAACGAGATCCGGGCCGGGAAGTTGGCCTTGATGAGGCCGGTGATGACGTCGACCGACGGCCGCTGGGTCGCGAGAATCAGATGGATGCCGGCGGCGCGCGCTTTCTGCGCCAGGCGGGTGATCGACTCCTCGACCTCGCGGCCGACGGTCATCATGAGGTCGGCGAGCTCGTCGACGATGATCACGATGCGCGGCAGGTGGCCGTGGACGAGCGGCACGTCGCCGAGCGGCTGCCCCGGTACGAACGGGCTCGCGGCCTCGGTCTCACCCTCTTCGGGCTCGGTGAGCTCGATGACGCCCGCGTTCTTCTCGGCTTGCTCGCTCGCGATCAGCTTGTTGTAGCCGTCGATGTTGCGGACGCCCTTCTCCTTCAGCATCCGGTAACGCCGATCCATCTCCTGCATCACGTTCGCGAGCGCGTAGGCCGACTTCTTCGGGTCGGTCACCACGGGAACGAGCAGGTGGGGGATGTTGTCGTAGACCGAGAGCTCCAACATCTTCGGATCGATCATGATGAAGCGGACGTCGTGCGGCGACGCTTCGTAGAGGATGCTCATGATCATCGCGTTCAGCGACACCGACTTGCCGGTGCCGGTCGCGCCGGCCATGAGGAGGTGAGGCATCTTGCCGAGATCGGCGACGTACGTGTTGCCGGTCGTGTCTGCGCCAAGCGCCAGGCTGAGCTTCGATTCGGAGCGCTGGAACTGATCGCTCGCGATGATGTCGCGGAGCCACACCTTCTCGCGCCGGGTATTCGACACCTCGATGCCGACGACGGGCTTGCCCGGAATCGGCGCCAGGATGCGGACGCTGTGCGCCCGCAGGGCCATCGAGAGATCGTCGGCGAGGTTGACGACGCGGTTCACCTTGACGCCGGCCGCCGGCTCGAACTCGAAGGTCGTGATCACCGGGCCGGGTCGCACGGCGACGACTTTGCCGTCGACGCCGAAGTCGGCGAGCTTGGACTGCAGGATGCGCGAGCTCGCGATCAGCGATTCCTCGTCGATCGGAACGCCCGAATCGACGGGCGCATCGAGGAACGAGAGCGGCGGCAGCTCGTATTTGGTCGTGCCCGTCGCGAAGTGGAACTCCTCCTGCTTGATGGCCTTCGCGCCCTTGTTCTTCCCCGCCTTGATCGGCTTCGGGTCCGGCTCGTTGACCAGGATCGGCGGCGCCGGCGGCGGGGGCAACGCCGCCCGCTTGCTGCGGGCGGTTTCACGGTCGACTCGGGGCTCGCGCTCCCGCCGCTCGCGCGGCGGCGGCAACGTCACGACCTCGTCGTCGTCCTCCTCGGGCCGATGACTCTCGCGCCAGCGAGCGAAGGCCCCGCCGAGCGCGTCGCGCGCGCTGGTCGCACGCCGGCCGATCGCCGTCATGCCCCCGACCAGCGAGCCGCCCGTCACGACCATCGTCGTGAGCACGAGCCCGGTCAGCACGATCAAGAACGCCCCGAGCCCGTTGAAGAGTCCGGCGAGTAGATTGGCGAGAAAGCCCCCGACCCAGCCGCCCGCGCTGGCCTCCCGACCCGGGCCGCGGACGAGCGCAAGCGCGGAGGCCACCAGCAGGAGCTGGGCCGTCAGGACGATCCCGCGGCCGGTCGAGAGCGCCAGTGAGCCGCCGCGCAGCACGATGATCGCCACCAACACGATGCTGGCCGGGATCACGAACGCGGAAAGCCCGAAGGCCTGTACGAAGAGGTCCGACAAGAGATGCCCGACGGGGCCGCCGACGTTCCCGGCGGCGCGGCCCGGGGTGTAGCTCAGAAAGCTCAGGGCCAGGTAGCACGCACCGGCAATGGCGAAGATCGCCTCGACCTCACGCCGCAGCGTACCGGTCGCCGGTTCGACCTTCTCCCGCACCCCACCTTTGGCTACGCGTGCCGCTTTTCCAGCCACCACCACCCCCGACCCAACGACAGAGAATTGTCATGGACGGCCCGGTAGGCGCAAGTCCGAAGATGGGGCGGCTAGCGCTCGCGGATACCGTCGGCGAGGACGGCGGCCCTCAGAATTCCATCACCACGGGCAGAATCACCGGCCGGCGCTCGAGCGTCTTCTTGAAGTAGCGCCGCAGCGTCTTCCGCATTTCTTCCTTCACCTCGGCCGGGACCGTCCGGGACTCGGGCGTGAGCGCGGCAAGCGCCTCCAGCACGGCCTCTTTGGCGCGGTCGAAATACGGCTGGCTGTCGTCGTCGAAGACGAAGCCGCGCGAGATGAGGTCGGGGCCCGAGATGATCTCGCCGCTGTGCTGGTTCACGGCGAGGATGGCGAGCACGAGACCACCGTCGGACATATGGCGACGGTCGCGCAGCACGACGTCGCCCACGTCGCCGACGCCCTTGCCGTCGACGAACACGCGGCCCGACGTGATCGACTCCGTCTGCCGCGCGCCAGCATCGTCGATCTCGAGTACGTTGCCGTCCTCCAGCACGAAGCTATCGACCACGCCCATGTCGGCGGCGAGGGCTGCGTGGCGAACCAGGTGGCGATACTCGCCGTGGACGGGCACGAAATAACGCGGCCGGGTGAGCTGCAGCATCAGCTTCAGCTCCGACTGGCTCGCATGCCCCGAGACGTGCAGGCCGGCCATCGGCTCGTGCAGCACGTCGGCGCCACGCCGGCAGAGGTGATTGATGAGGTCGCCAATGGGCTTTTCGTTCCCAGGGATGACCCGCGACGACATGATCACGGTGTCACCCGCTCCGATCTTCACCTGCTTGTGATCGCCCATGGCGATGCGAGTGAGCGCCGACATGGGCTCGCCCTGGCTGCCGGTCGACAACAACGTCACCTTGTCGGACGGCAGCTGCCGGGCTTCGACGATGTCGATGAGGAGACCCTGCGGCACGCGCAGATAGCCGAGGTCCTGGCCGGTCTCCACGTTTTGCACCATCCCACGCCCGACGACCGCGACCTTGCGACCCGTCCGGGCGGAGACGTCGAGCACCTGTTGGATGCGATGGAGATGCGACGCGAACGTCGCGACCAGCACGCGGCCGCGCGAGCGTTGGAACGCCGCCTCGAGACTCCCGGTCAGACTGCGCTCCGAGGGCGTCACGCCCGGGCGGTCGACGTTCGTCGAGTCCGAGAGCAGCGCCAGCACCCCGGCATCGCCGAGCGCCGCGAAGCGCGCGAGATCCGACGGCAGGCCGTCGAGCGGCGTCTGGTCGAACTTGAAGTCGCCGGTGTGGACGACGGTCCCGAGCGGCGTCCGGATCGCGAGTGCCACCGCGTCGACGATGCTGTGGGTGATGTGGATCGCCTCGATCTCGAAGAGCCCGACGCGCCAGACGTCGCCGGCCTTGAACTGCTCGAGCGGGGTCGAGAGCCCGTGCTCTTCGAGCTTGTGGCTCACGAGCGCGTGCGCGAAGGGCGTCGCGAACGTCGGGACCGGCATCTCGCGCGTCACGAATGGCAGCGCGCCGATGTGATCCTCGTGCCCGTGGGTGCAGATGATGCCCTTCAGGCGATCGGGGCGGTCCCGGAGATAGGTCAGGTCGGGAATGACGAGATCGATGCCGAGCATCGACGCGTCGGGAAACATGACCCCGCAATCGATCGCGATGGCGCTCTCGCCGTACTCGATCAGCATCATGTTGAGGCCGATCTCGCCAAGGCCCCCGAGCGGAATGATGCGCAACACGTCGGCGGAATCGCTCATCGTCCTCGTCCACCCATCACGACCGAAACTTCCACAAAGCCGGCGTCAGCGCCAGGATCGACGATGCGCACCCACGCGCTACTCGGCGTCGTTGACGGTCGGTACGACCGCTGTTAATCGTCGCGCAACGTTCGTTGCACCCCCCGGAGGTCACACCATGTCGGTCAACAAAGCCATTCTCGTCGGCAACCTCGGTAAGGATCCCGAGGTGCGTTTCACCGGCAGCGGCAAGGCCGTCTGCAAATTCCCGCTCGCCACCTCGTCGACATGGAACGACGCCGAGGGCGTGAAGCAAGAGCGCACCGAGTGGCACAACATCATCGTCTGGGGGAAGCAGGGCGAGAATTGCGGCAAGTTCCTGAGCAAGGGCCGCCAGGTCTTCATCGAAGGCGAGATCCGCTCGCGGAGCTACGACGACAAGGACGGCAACAAGCGCTACATCACCGAGATCATCGCCATGAACGTCCGCTTCTTGGCCGGTAAGGAAGGCGGCGGCGCTGCGCGTGGTGGTGGTGATCCCGGCTACCCCGAAGAGCCCGCGATGGGCATGGGTGGCGGCGGCGCGGCAGCAGCGGACGACGACGACATTCCGTTCTAGTTCGTCCCCGTGCGATCGGCCCTGCGCGCCGATCCTCCGATGGGCGTCGGCCCCGAAGTAAATTCGGGGCCTTCCCCCACAGGAATGAAGACGGAGCCTCGGCTCCGACTGACACGGGCGTTTACAGCCCCTCGTCGGCGAAGCTGACGTAGCGGCCGTGGCCGATCACGACGTGGTCGAGGATACGGACGCCCATGAGCTCGCCGACCTCGCGCAGGCGGTGCGTGATGGCGATGTCCTCGGCGCTGGGGGTCGGGTCGCCGCTCGGGTGGTTGTGGACGAGCACGATGGCGGCCGCGCTTTCTTCGATTACCGGGACGAAAACCTCGCGTGGGTGCACCAGCGACGCCGTGAGCGTCCCCTCCGAGACGCGCACGTCCTTGATCGGACGATTCTTGCCGTCGAGCAGGATCACGTGGAACTGCTCCTTCCGTAGCCTCGCCAGACGTTCGCCGCAGTGGCGATAGACCTCGGCGCTGGTGCGGAGCGGTGTCCCGCGCGGGAGGCGTTGCACCCCGTAGCGCCGCGCGAGCTCGCCGACAGCCTGCATCATGGCGGCACGCGCCGGTCCCATCCCTGGCGTGTCGCGGAGCGAACGCGGCGGTGCATCGACCAGCGCACGGAGGGCTCCGAACGCCTGGAGCCAACCGCGCGCCTGCTCGACCGCATTGGTCGCCCCGCCGGCCGCCGTCGGGAAGAGCACGGCGAGCAGCTCGGCATCGGTCAGACGATCGGCGCCAGTGTCGAGGAGCTTCTCACGCGGCCGCTCGTGCTCGGGCCACGTCTTGATCGAGTCGGAACGACGACGACGCATCCCACTGCCGTAGCGCGTGGACGCATCCGGCGCATGGCTACGCGGACGTAGCCGACCGGGCCGCCTCTCCGCGAGCACGGACCCGCGCGGTGCCGCTACGCCGAGGCTGCCGCCGCCGGCGGCGGTGACGCCTCGTGCCGCCGTTCCGCCCGCAGCCGCCGCAACCCGTCGGCCATGACCCCGCGCACGTGGTCGCGCAGCACCTCGACGTCGCTGAACCCATCGACCGGAATCGGATCGAGTACCTGGATGACGATGTCGGCACCGGGAGACACGACCCCGTGCTTCGGCAACGCGTCGACGGTGCCGTCGAGCACGATCGGCAGGATCGGCACGTGATGGCGGAGCGCCAACGTGAACGCGCCGTGGCGAAAGTCGCGTAACTCGCCGTCGAGCGAGCGCGTGCCCTCCGGGAAGATCAGGATCGAGCTGCCACTCTCGAGGGCGTCACCGCACGCGGTCATCATGCGGACGGCGTCCTTGGGGTCCCCACGACGAATCGCGATGTAGCGATTGAGGGTCATGTTCCAGCCGATGAACGGCAAGCGGAAGATCTCCGCCTTCGAGACCCACTTGAAGTGCCGGTAGAGCCGGAAGAGCACGAGGATGTCGAGCAGCGATTGGTGATTCGAGACGACGACGAACGCCTGATCGCTGCGCAGGCGCTCGCGATTACGGACCGACACGAACCAATACGGGAACACGTACGTGTAGAAGGACGCCCAGGCACACGAGTAGAGGTGCAAGACGCGCAGACGGCGGTCGAACGGCGCCGTCACGAGCCAGATGAGCAAGGCGATCAGAAAGAGCGGCGGGGACGTCAGGATGAGCAGCATCCAGATGCCGTAGGAAGCGATCGTCTTTCCCAGCCGGTCGATCACAGGAACCCCTGGCCCATCACCGTTCGGCCGTCACTCGACTCGTAGCAACAGGCCTTTCAAGTAGCGGCCCTCGGCATGCGCGAGCGCCTGGGGATGGTCGATGCCAGGGCCGAGACGGCTAAGCAACTGGCAGCTGCGCCCGGCATCCATCGCCGCCGCCTGCACGGACGCCTCCCAGTCGCCGGCTTCGACGTGCTGCGAGCAGCTGAACGTGAGGAGCAGTGCGCCGGGTGACACCATACGGAGCACCCGCAGATTGACGTCCTTGTAGCCCGCCCGGGCGCGCTCGCGATCGGTGCGACGACGCGCGAACGGCGGCGGATCGAGCACCACGAGATCGGCGGGTGGTACGGCCCCGCGCAGGTACTCGAACACGTCGGCGCGCACGAACTCGGCCGTCTCCGCCGGCAGCTCATTCAGCTTCCAGGCCGCTTCCGCGTGCGCGAGCGCCGTAGCCGAGCTGTCGACCGACGTGACGTGCGACGCGCCGCCGCGCGCGGCCGCGATCGAGAAGCCACCACTGTACGCGAAGAGATTCAGCACGCGCCGACCGCTCGCGACGGTGGCCGTGAGATCGCGGTTGGGACGTTGGTCCAGGAAGAAGCCCGTCTTCTGGCCGCCGCGGACGTCGACGACGTGGCGACGACCGCTCTCGGTGATGACGAGCTCCGGCGGCGGCTCCTCGCCGACGAGTACCCCGCACGAGCGCGGGAGGCCTTCGGCCGTCCGCACGTTGCCTTCGCTGCGCTCGAAGATTCCGCGCAGACCGAGCGCCGACTGCAGGGCGTCGACGACGAACGGTTTCAGCGCGTCGGCACCGGCGGTGATGAACTGACAGATCGCGAAGTCGGCGTAGCGATCGACGACGAGACCGGGGAACCGATCGCCCTCGCCGTTGACGAGCCGGAGCGCGTCGGTGTCGGCAACCAACGCCCGTAACTGCAACGCATCGCGCACGCGTTCGCGCACCAGATCGCCGTCGATCGTCCGCGCGCCGCGGGTCATCATCCGGACGGCGATGCTGTTGGCGGCGTTCCAGGTCCCGAAGCCGAGCACGCGCCCGTCGGAAGCGCGGACTTCGCACACGGCGCCGGCAGCGCCGTCGTCTTCGGTCGCGGCGATCGCGCCGGAGAAGATCCAGGGATGACCGGCGCGGACCGAGAAATCGCGCCCGGGTTTCAACGTGACACGCATGGTCGTCAGGAGGAGCGCGCGGGCCGTCGGACGTCGCGGCCGCTCTTTCGCACGTAGCTGCCGCTCTTGCCGCCCTCCTTACGGAGGAGACGGACCGCCGTGATCTCGATGTCACGGTCGACCGCTTTGCACATGTCGTAGATCGTGAGCGCCGCGACACTTGCCGCCGTCAGCGCTTCCATCTCCGCGCCCGTCCGCCCTTCGAGCCGGACCGACGCCTCGATGTCGACGCGTCTGCTCCGGGGCGTGAGCCGCACGTCGACGTGCGACAGCTGCAACGGATGGCAGAGCGGGATCAGCTCGGCCGTACGCTTCGCCGCCATGATGCCGGCGAGACGCGCCACCGCGAGCACATCACCCTTCGGCATCGACCCTTTCGCGATCAACCGCAGCGTCGCCGGCCGCATCACGACCACGGCACCCGCCACCGCGATCCGCGCCGTGACCGGCTTGTCGCCGACGTCCACCATGCGAGCACGTCCGGCAGCATCGAGGTGGGAGAGTCGTGCGCGCGCCGCCATGGGGGCGCGAATGTACGGCTCGCCGCCGCCGATGACAACACGGCCGCGCGACTTGCATCGTCGTTCCTCACTCATTACCGTCTCGCGATGGCCAACCCGACCCCTTCCCAAGTGCTGATTCTCGGCTCCGGTCCTGCCGGCCTCACTGCGGCTCTCTATGCCGCACGCGCCAATCTCGAGCCGCTGGTCGTCGAGGGAACGCAACCGGGGGGACAGCTCACGATCACCACCGAGGTCGAGAACTATCCCGGGTTTCCGCCTGGCATTCAGGGTCCTGAGCTGATGGAGCTCTTCCGGAAGCAAGCGGAGCGCTTTGGAACGAAGTACCTCTCGGGCGACGTCGTGGAGGTCGACCTCAGCAAGCGGCCGTTCACGCTGACGCTCGGCGAAGGCACGCTCACCACCGAGACGCTCGTCATCGCGACCGGTGCGCAGGCCAAGCTGCTCGGCATCGAGTCGGAATCGCGCCTCATGGGCTACGGTGTCTCCGCGTGTGCGACGTGCGACGGCTTCTTCTTCAAGGAGAAGGACGTGCTGGTCGTCGGTGGCGGCGATACCGCCATGGAAGAAGCCAACTTTCTCGCCAAGTTCGCGAGCAAGGTGACGGTCGTGCACCGCCGTGACGAGCTTCGAGCGTCGAAGATCATGCAGGATCGCGCGCGCAACAATCCGAAGATCCGGTGGATCATGAACTCAGCGATCGAGGAGATCCATGGCGAGCCGCAAGGCCACGGTGTGACCGGCGCGACACTCAAGGACACGCGCACGGGCGCGACCACGAAAATCACGACCGACGGCGTCTTCATGGCCATCGGTCACACGCCGAACACCCAGCTGTTCACCGGCAAGCTCGACATGGACGAGTTCGGCTACCTGGTCACCAAAAAGAGCTCGACCGAAACCAACATCGCCGGGGTCTTCGCGTGCGGCGACGTGCAGGATCGCGTCTACCGGCAGGCGATCACCGCGGCCGGAACGGGCTGCATGGCCGCCATCGACGCCGAGCGCTTCCTCGAAGCCCAGCACCCCGCTCACTGACCGGACGTGCGCTGAGGACCCGCTCCCCGATCGCCGGCCGCGTCACGGGCGCGCCCCGATCGGCGCCCTACGCGACGACTCGCCAGCGTTCGGCGTAGTCAGCGACCGCAATCACGTGTCGTGGAGCTGCTGATCGTCCACGTACCGTTGCCGCTGCACGCGAACGACTGATACGCGAAGCAGCCGGTCTCGTCCTCGGCTACGACGACGATCGTGGATTGCCCGCAGCTCACTCCCGGCAGGACCCAAGACTGTCCCTGCGCGAGCTCCGTGCCATTCAGATTGTCCGGGCCCCACTTCGATTGGGTGGTCGCCGAGAGATAGAGACCGGTGATCGCGCGCGGCGTCGTGTTGGTGACCGCGATGTCGATCGTGGCGGCGGCTGCCGCTCCAGCGCCGACCAGGACCAGGCAGGCGCCGACGATCGCGTTTCCGAGCTTCCGACTGGTTTTTTTCATTTTCAGGCTCCTTGATCTCAGCTGCACGGACCCGTCGAGTTGAAGAGCGGGCCTTGATCCCCGCAAACGTGGCCGGGTCGTTGGTCATGGGGCACGCAGAGGCCGGTCGTTCCGGTACACACACCACCGCGGCCGTCGCTCGCGGTAAAATTGAGATGATAGACGCGGCCGTCGTCGAGGCCGCTCCGCTCCGAGCGCACACTGACGACGGTGCCAGGCACCCCGGTCGCATCGGGGCACGTATTGCCGTCCCCCTCGGAGTTCAGCAGCTCGTCCTGGGTCACGCTCGTCACCGTCACGGTCACGGGATCACCGTCGGGGTCGACGACGCCGACGATCGAGACCGGCGAGAACTTGTGATTGGGCGGCCAGAGCTCGGGTTCGCTCGGGCCAGCCCCACTGCAATCCGGCGGATGATTGACCGGCGTCGGCACAGGCGTGGCCGTGCGCGTGGGGGTTGCCGTACGGGTGGGCGTCGGCGTCGCGGTCCGCGTGGGCGTGACCGTCACGGTGCTCGTCGGGGTGGCTGTGCGCGTCGGAAGCGGCGTCTGCGTTGCCGTCGGGACGGGTGTGGCCGTGTTGGTCGGCGTGGTCGTCGGTAGGGGCGTAGTGGTCTGCGTCGCCGTTGCGGTCGGGAGGGGCGTGACGGTTGCCGTAGGCGCGGGGGTCGCCGTCGCCGTGACCGTTGCGGTCGGCGTGACGGTCTCCGTGGGCACAGGGGTCGCCGTCGCAGTGACGGTTGCGGTCGGCGTGACGGTTTCCGTGGGCGTCACCGTCGTCGTCGGAACTGGAGTCACGGTCGCCGTCAGCGTCGGCACGGGTGTCGCGGTTTCCGTGGGCGTCACGGTCGGAACGGGCGTTGCGGTTTCGGTCGGCGTGACGGTTGCCGTCGGTACGGGAGTCGCCGTCGCCGTGACCGTTGCGGTCGGCGTGACGGTCTCCGTCGGCGTCACCGTCATCGTCGGAACTGGAGTCACGGTCGCCGTCAGCGTCGGCACGGGTGTCGCGGTTTCCGTGGGCGTCACGGTCGGAACGGGCGTTGCGGTTTCGGTCGGCGTCGGCGTCGCGCTCGGCTCGGGAGTCGTGGTGACGATTGGCGTCGGCGTTCCCGGAGTTTCACCACCGCCGTCGCTGATCGTTGGATGTGGGGTCGCGGTACTCGCGGGTGTCGGCGTCGGCTCGCCATCACACGCCGCCGCCAGCGCCTGCACGACGACCGAGCCTTCCCCGAACGGGCGATTGCCAACTGAGAAGATCGACGACGCGTTCTGCGTCGGCCCCTGCGCCATCGCGCTCGCGGGCACGACCATGTCCGGCCCGGTGGTCCAGCTGTCATCCGCGGGGTCGTAGAGATACGTCGCGGGCTGACTGCCGACCTCGACGTCGAGACCGCCATACGCCACGATTTGGCCGCACAGGAGTCCCGCCCCCATCGCCGCACGTGGCAACGGGAGTGACGCCCCGAGGGACCATTCATCGTTGACGGGATCGTAGATCTGCAGCTCGCCCACCAGCGTGCCCGGACTGATCGCACCGCCGACCACGTAGATGAAACCCTCAGGCCCTACTGTCGCCGTCGCGTCGGAGACGGCGAGAGGCATCGGCGCAACAATCGTCCACGTGTCGCTCGAGGGGTCGTAGACCTCGGTCGTGTCGAAGAGCGTTCCGCTTCCGACCGAGGCGCCGCTGCGTCCGCCTATCGCATAGACCAGTCCGCCGACGCTTGCGGCCGCGAGCCCGCCGCGCGGCTCATTCAGGCTCGCAACCGTGCTCCACGTGCCACTGCCGGGATCGAAGACCTCGACGGTGCCGGTTGGTCCGCGTCCGCCGATCGCGTACAGTTTTCCGTCCGCAACGGCACCCGCGAGGGCGGAGCGGCTCTCTGTGGCGTTGGGTCCGCTCGTCCACACATCGGCGCCGAAGTCGTAGACGTCGAGCAAGGCACTGTCCGCGCCCCGAAATCCGTGGCTCACGTAGAGCCCGTTTCCGACGACACCGCCGGCGGCGCTGTGCAGGCCTCCAGGAATATCGGCGCGGAGCTCCCAGGTGAGCGTACCGGGAAATGGCGCGGCCGCGACCACGCTTGGAAACGAACCTCCGGCGATGACGAGTGCCGAGATGATCAACCACACGAGCGAACTGCATTGATTCCGAGAGCGGCGCATGACGAAGGCAGAGCAAAGGCCATACCGGCGGGGACGCATCGAACACGTCGTACGCACCAACGAGCGCGCTGGCGCCGACACAGCGACTGGGTAGAGACAATGTGACGCGATGACGACGACGGCGTCATCGCGTACGCCCTACGCCTCAGCGATAGCGCACCGCCGTCAGAGCCCGAGAATCAATCCGCACAGCATTGCCGAACCGCCACCGCTTCATCACCTTCGATTGGATCGGCAGCCGATGGACCGGGCTCACGACGTCTCCCGGCAACCAGCCGAGCAGGAGCTCCCCGGGGGCCGAGCACAATCGCGGCGGCGATCGTGGTTCGCCCGAACCGGAGTAGTGGCTCCGCCGCAGTGCCGGACGCGGCGAAGTATTTCGGCCGTTGCGCCGCGAGCTCCCAGTGGACGCGGAGGCGCAGCTTCGAGACGACTCGACAGCGCCGCGCCAGGGGCGCGCTACAACCGGACGGTCACGCCGCGCGCCAGCAGATACTCCTTGCACTGGCGGATCGTGTACGTGCCGTAGTGAAAGATCGACGCCGCCAGAACGGCGTCGGCCTCGCCGGCCGTCAGGCCGTCGTAGAGGTGCTCGATGGTGCCGACGCCGCCCGACGCGATCACGGGGATGCGGACGGCGCGACTGACCGCGCGCGTGAGCGGCACGTCATAACCGGCCTGCGTGCCGTCGCGGTCCATGCTGGTGAGCAGAATCTCCCCCGCCCCGGCCCGCTCCATGCGCACGGCCCATTCGACGGCGTCCATTCCCGTCGCCCGACGACCGCCGTGCGTGAATACCTCGAAGCGCGGCATCTCGGTGGCCGGCGCGGGCACGCGCTTGGCGTCGATCGCGACCACGATGCACTGGCTGCCGAAACGCTGGGCGGCCTCGTCGACGAACTCGGGACGCGCGACGGCCGCCGTGTTGATCGACACCTTGTCGGCGCCCGCGTTCAAGAGCGCGCGGATGTCGGCGATCTCGCGCACGCCGCCACCGACGGTGAGCGGCATGAACACGCGCTCCGCGGTGCGCGACACGACGTCGAGCAGAATCGGGCGGGCTTCGTGTGACGCGGTGATGTCGAGGAACGTGAGCTCGTCGGCTTCGTCACGATCGTAGCGGGTCGCGACCTCGACCGGATCGCCGGCGTCGCGGAGGCCGACGAAGTTGACCCCCTTCACGACCCGCCCGTCCTTGACGTCGAGGCAGGGAATGATGCGCTTGGCGAGGGCCACGCGCTACGCCTCTTCGCCGCGGCCGACGCGGAGCGCGGTCGCGAGATCGACGGCACCCGTGTAGATCGCGCGGCCGACGATGACGGCCTCGATGTTGCGTCGTCCGAGCGCGCGGAGCTTCCGGAGGTCGTCGAGCGACGCCACGCCCCCCGAGGCGATCACCGGGACGTCGACCGCATCGGCGATCGCGTCGACCGCGACCGTGTTCACGCCGTCGCCGGTGCCGTCGCGTGCGATGTCGGTAAAGACGATCGCGGCCGCGCCCGCGCGCTGCACCTCGACCGCCAGGCTCGCGGCGTCGGTCGCGCTGTCCTTGGTCCAGCCCGCGACCGAGACCTTGCCCTTGCGGGCGTCGATGCCGGCGAGGATCCGGCCCGGATGTTGCCGACATGCCGTCGCGAAGAACGTGGGATCTTCGAGCGCGGCAGTCCCGAGCACCACACGTCCGGCACCGGCGGCGAGCACGCGTTCCAGCGTGGCGAGATCGCGCACGCCGCCACCAACCTCGACCTTGGCGCCGACCGCGCGACAGACGCGAGCGATCGCGTCCTCATTGACCGGCTTCCCGCTGATGGCACCGTCGAGGTCGACGATGTGGATCCATTCGGCACCGGCTTCCTCGAAGCCGCGCGCGACGGCGACGGGATCCTCGGCGTAGACGGTCTCGCGCGCCATGTCGCCCTGCACGAGACGCACACAACGGCCACCCTTCAAATCGATCGCGGGAATCACCAACATGGGAATGGTCTCAATGAGCCGCGGCCGTCGTGTCGGTCTCGCCTGCCAACGCGGCGAAGTTGGCGAGGATCCGCAGACCGACGGCTTGGCTCTTCTCGGGGTGGAACTGCGTGGCGAAGACGTTGTCCTGCCAGACCGACGAGGCAAAGGCGCCGCCGTAGTCGGTCGTGGTGGCGACGAGCGTGGGATCGGCCGGCACCGGATAATACGAGTGCACGAAGTAGACCTGGACGCCGTCTTTCAAGCCGTCGAGGTGGGGCGCGGGCTTCTTGATCATCAGCGAGTTCCAGCCCATCTGCGGCACCTTACGCTTGCCCTCGGGATCGGGCGCGAAACGCACGATCTTGCCCGGCAGGATGCCGAGACCTTCGACGCGCCCGAACTCCTCGCTCTCGTCGAAGAGGATCTGCATGCCGACGCAGATCCCGAGGAACGGGCGACCGCTCGCCGCGAAGATCCTGACCGGCTCGATCAACTCGTGGCGCCGCAGATTGTCCATGCAGGCACCGAAGGCGCCGACGCCGGGCAGCACGGCCGCGTTCGCACCCATGATGACGTCGGGATCGCGCGTCACGACGGCTTCCGCACCGACCCGCTCGAGCGCCTTCTGGACGCTCCGCAGATTCCCCATCTCGTAGTCGATGACGGCGATGGTCATGGCTAGGCCGCCGTCCGGCGGAGATCGGACGATGTGACCCGCGCGGGCTGCGGCAGCCAGCGGAGCAGCATCGACCCCGCGACGAGACCCGCGAACGGCAGATAGATCGCCGACGTAAAGGCCATCCGGAAGAAGCTCTGCGCGAAGATGAACCAATTGTAGTAGGCGCCGGTCACGTGGAGCTGGCGCCAGCGCTTGGGACCGAGCCAGGCGGCGGTGGTGTCGAACGACGTGATCGTCATGAGCGCGAGGAAGACGTACGCGATGCCGCCACCGATGATCGTCTTCATCGGGCGCACCGTCATGAAGCCGTCGACCGTCCACCCGGCGACCGTCAGGATGAGGAGCAAATGGATGAAGTGCGACGAGGCGTACGAGACGCCGAGCTGACGGCGATTGCGGAGCAGCCAGGCCGTCGTGGGATTCGGCCAACGCCGGCGGAGCGCCGAGGCCGCAAACGCCAGCGTGAAGAACACGACGGACGTCCGCGCAGTTGCGCGAATCGCCATGCCGAGCCCTTCCGCGCCGGTGCCCTCGATCGCGAGGATGGCCGCGACGATCGCCGACACCGCGAGCGTCGCCCATCCGACGATGGGCCAACCGTTCATCCGGAGAGCGTTCCCTTGGTCGAGAGCACGCCGCGCACGCGCGGATCGCGCTGGGTCGCGAGATCGAGCGCCCGTGCCATGCCTTTGAACGTCGCCTCGACGATGTGGTGGGGATTCCGCCCCGCGAGCATGCGGACGTGGAGATTCATGCCATTCTCGTTCACGAACGCGAGCAGAAAGTCGTGGATCAGCTCGACGTCGAAGCTCCCGATGCGGTTCTGCTTGGTCTTGATGTCGTAGGCGAAGAACGGCCGTCCGCTGAGATCGACGACGACGCTGATCAAGGCCTCGTCGAGCGGCACCGTCGCCTCACCGAAGCGGCGAATGCCCGCTTTGTCGCCGAGCGCCTGGCGGAACGCCTGGCCAAGCGTCAGGCCGACGTCCTTGACCGTGTGGTGATCGTCGACGTCGATGTCGCCGGTGGCGCGGATGGTGAGATCGAAAAAGCCGTGGCGGGTGAAGAGCTCGAGCATGTGGTTCAGGAAAGGAACGCCGGTCGAGATGTCGTAGCGTCCGGTCCCGTCGACGTTCAGGGACAACTCGATGGCGGTTTCCTTCGTCTTGCGGCTCACCGTTGCCGACCGACCCGCAGTGCGAATGACCCCGACTCGTTTGATCGTGCGTGCTCGCGCCATGGCGCGGCATCATAGCCGAGGCTCCAGGGCGTCGCGAACGGTCATTCGGTGGCGTGGCTCCGGGCCCCGACCTAGCATTCCGGCGATGGCGAGCGCCGAAACAGGAACGTTCCATGCCTGGGTCGAGGTCGCGGAGGCGATCCGGGCGACCCGCGCCCGCCGGCAGAAGAACGCGGCTTTGACCGCCTATCTTCGCGTCCTCGACGATGCCGACCTGCCGATCGCCGCCCGGTTCTTCGCCGGCCAGGTATTTCCCAGCCACGATGCCCGGACGACCGGCGTCGGCTGGGCGATCGTTCGCGACGCACTTCTCGCCATCTCGGGACTCGACCCCGCAGCGCTCAGCGAGGCCTACGTCGCCCACGGTGACCTCGGCGACCTGACGGGCACGCTCTTCGCCGATCGTCCCCCGAGCGGCCTCACCCTGGACGAGGCCCAGGCATTCTTCGCGGGCCTCGCCGCCGCTGCGGGTCCCAAGAATCGCCGCACCCTCGTGCACGAGGTCCTGGCCCGCGCCGGCGCGCTCGAGGCGCGCTACGTCGTGAAGCTGCTCGGCGCCGAGCTTCGCATCGGCCTCAAAGAAGCGCAGGTCGAGGACGCGATTGCCGCCGCCTTCGGACGGCCGATCGCCGACGTGCGCCGCGCCGGATTGTTGCGCGGCGACGTGGGCGAGATCGCGCTCCTCGCCAAGCACGACGCGCTCGCGACCGCCGCGCTCGCGCTCTTCCACCCGATCGGATTCATGCTGGCCCAGCCGCTCGCGACGCCCGCCGAGCTCGTCGCGACGCTGCCCGAGCCCTTCGCGGTCGAGGACAAGTACGACGGGATTCGGGTGCAAGCCCACGTCGGTGCGGATCGGGTCGTCCTGATCTCGCGCACGTTGGACGACGTGACCGTGTCGTACCCTGAGGTGGCAGCCGCGCTCCGGGCGTTGCCGGCCGGTGTGGTGCTCGACGGTGAGGTCGTGGCGCTCGAGACCGAGCCTGCCGATCGCATCGCCTCATTCAGGACCCTGCAAAAACGTCTCGGCCGCAAGAGGCCGAGCGCCGACCTGATCGCGCGCGTCCCCGTCGCCTACGTGGTCTTCGATCTGCTCGCGGCCGACGCCGCGCTGGTGATCGACGAGCCCTATCGCGACCGCCGTCAGCGGCTCGCCGGCTTCGCATGGCCAGCCCCCACGCTCCGGCTCGCGCCAACGAATCTCGCGTCGGATGCCGACGCCGTCGAGGCCGCGTTCGCCGCCGCGCGAGCGGCGGGCAACGAAGGCATCGTCGCCAAGGACTCCAGCTCGCCCTACACGCCCGGGCGCCGCGGCAAGACCTGGATCAAGCTGAAGCGACCGCTCGCGACCCTCGACGTCGTCGTGACGGCAGTCGAGCGTGGCCACGGCCGGCGGCACGAGGTGCTCTCGGATTACACCTTCGCGGTGCGGGCCGGTGACGACGACCCGACGCTGCTCGATGTCGGGAAGGCCTACAACGGCCTGACCGACGTGGAGATCACCGCGCTCACCACCCGCTTCGAAGCGCTCACGATCGAGCGCCGTGGCGGTTGGCACCGCGTCCGTCCCGAGGTCGTGCTCGAAGTTACGTTTGACATCGTGCAGCCCTCGACCCGCCATCCCGCGGGCTTCGCGCTGCGCTTTCCCCGCATCGTCCGCATCCGCGACGACAAGCCGGTGGCCGAGATCGACACGCGCGATCGGGTGCGGGCGCTCGCGGGCGGGACGACCTAGGGAAGCTCTGCACAGGTGGCAAAGCTGCGCAGATCGGCGATGGAGTTCATGACGCGACCGCGCGCGTGCGGTTCTGATGCCCGTTGGGTGGGTTCGCGGCGGGCGCGCCGTGCTGCCG
>Ga0163144_10000827_pt1 | contig 73503 bp, 68 predicted proteins | sample OliLak19BULKMAT1_FD_123175 | JGI IMG/M metagenome (GOLD analysis project Ga0163144, IMG submission 123175) | Freshwater microbial mat bacterial communities from Lake Vanda, McMurdo Dry Valleys, Antarctica - Oligotrophic Lake LV.19.BULKMAT1 | ecosystem: Environmental > Aquatic > Freshwater >... | reverse complement strand
GACTAAAAAGGGCAGTAACCCCATACCAAATTCCATAATAACTCCTAAGTTATAATTTATTTTTTTTAACGATTAAAAACATTTCATTTTTATTTTCTTCTACCACTATGATTTCATCACCGATGTTTAGGGACTCGCTACTTTTAGCGCGCCAAATTTCACCTTGAACTTTTACTTGGTAATGGCCTGTATTTAATTGTCCCACTACAAGGGCCGTATGATTTTTAAGAGTGAGTAAACTCTCACTCGGGGCCTTTTCTTTTTTTAAGAGATAGCCAAAAAAAGCGAAAGAGAGACTGACCGCCGACATGGTGGAGTAGATCACCATTTTGGGAAAAGTGAAAAAGACGCCGTCCACGTGATAGAGCATGCTGGAGCCAAAATACATGGCAATAAGTCCCACAATGGCCAAAATACCAAAGGAAGTGACATAGATTTCAATAATAAAACAAACAAAGGCCACAATAATAAGACCTAATCCACCATAATTGATGGGCAGAACTTGTAATCCCAAGGCAGCTAAAATAATCGAGATCACACCCACGCCACCAGCGATGTATCCACCGGGGGCCTGCAATTCTAAATAGATTAAAGCACAACCAATTAAAAATAAAATATAGGCCAGAGCAGGACTAGCAAAAACGTTTAGAATTTTTTGGCCTAAATCCATTTCCATTACAATCCACTGCACACGATCAGGCTTCATTTCAAATTGCACACCTTTGATGGAAATTTTTTTTAAGGCCAAAACTTTTTCCACTTCAAAGCGATTATTGGCAATGCCATCAATCAGTTTTTCTTTCAACGCATTTTGCGCATTATAAGATGTTCCTTCATCAATCATGCGGGCAAAGCCAGCACTATTTCTGCCGCGCAGTTGGGATAAGCTTTCAATATTGGCACGAAGATCGTTTAAGGCCTTGCGCGCCAAATCAGAGTGCGTGTCTTTGACTTTTTTCGTCACTTGATCCTTTAGATCCGAAGTTTTTTTGCTGGCCTCATTTTCATCAGGTGCAATATTTTCTCCACTTAAAGAAATAGGAGTGGCGGCACCAATATTAGTTCCTTCGCTCATGACTAAAACATGCGCCCCCGAGGCAATGATTGCCCCAGCACTGGTGGCACTACCGCCGGCGGGATTTACCCAGACAACAAAAGGTATATCGCTCTCTCCCATCAAAGATAAAATTTCTTTGGTGGTGCTTAAAAGACCGCCAGGAGTATTCATTTCAATCACAATCAGATCAAATTTTTCTGCTACTGCTTTTTTGTGACCGCGCTCTAGATAATCCAGAGCAGCCGCGCCAATAATGGTATTGAGTTTTAAGGATAAAACTTTATGTACTTCATAGGGTTTAACTTCAATCGTTTGACTAAAGCTGGAAGAGAAAAAAAATAACAGCAATAAAGAGAAAATGGATTTTAACTGCTTCATGGTGCCAGACTCTATAATAGAGTGAGTGGATTTTGAAAGTGTTAAAAGATATCTATTGCAATGTTTTAAACATAGAGAGTGATATAAAGTGTCATTATTTGGAAGATGCTGCTTTGGGGATATCCGGCGGCAAAATTAAATTTGTGACCTCTCGAAAAAAATACCTGCGTTGCTTACTTTATAGTTTCATTATCCGCGAAATTCTAATTAAAATAAACCTAAGGAGTTTAATATGAAAAGCACCATTTTAATGACACTAACAATCCTATTAATTTCAATGAAAACATTTTCCCATGGTGAAAATATGTTTGGTCCACATCAAGGATATATTAGAATGCCAGGGGCCTTTCACGTTGAATTAGTGCCAAAGAAAGACGATATATTTTTTATTTATTTAATGGACGTTAATAATAAAAATCCGGTGACTAAGGACTCTTCAGTAGATTTTACTTATAAATTTAATAATAAATCTTCTGCATTTTCATGTACTACAATGCATGATCACTTCGTTTGCACTAAACCTGGTCAATTGAATTTTAAAGTGGGTCAATTGTTAATTAAAGCATCACGTCTAGGCAAGCCAGGAGGCTTTGCAATTTATCAGTTACCTCTAATGTTGACTGGTAAAAAAATTAAATGAAATAGTCGGCCAACGATTCATTTAACTCACCTAAGTAAATCAGGACTTTTTTGAGAGCTATTTTGGGTACAATCTTCTCAAAAAGAGTAAAAAAAGAACTTGAATCAAACATCAACTAGGTTAAAAGCGAGGCACATGCTTTGCACTTATCCTCTTGAGTGATGGAATGAAAAAATATCAAAAACGAAATTTCCTAGTAGAAGAGGTAAGAAGGTTTTTAGGGCCTGCACCGACTATTTTAATGAGTAGTGCTTATCAAGGCGACACCAATTTATGGTGGCGGGAAAAAATCTAAATATGAGAAAAATAAAAATAACTCATAAAAAGTTTTATATCTTCCTCACTGTTTTCACGGTTTTGGTGGTAGGACGAATATTATTACCTCAAATTTTATTAAAAAAAGCTAATCATTATCTGGCGACTTTTTCTGATGCTTATGAGCTGCATATGCAGGATTTAGATATTAGTATCATTCGCGGCGCTTATCGTTTTGAACAAGTTAATGGCAAGCTTAAATTAAATAATAAACACTTTCTTAAAATAAACTCAGTCGATGTGTCCGTGGCCTGGAGAGAAATTTTTAAAGGCAGAATCGTGACGGATGTTGTCGCGAATCAATTAGAGTTTTTAGTGTTAACTGATATGAGTCGTTTAACTTCGCCTAAGGACGACGCCGTAAAGAGCAAATCCACCCTCTTTCCGGCCAAAGTAGAACGCGTCGATTTTAATGAGGCGCAACTTGTTTTTGAAGAATATCCTTCGCTGACGGAGAGTGAACGTTTAAGAATTAGGCATATCAATGGTCGCATTACTAATCTCACGCCTAATGAGAAAAACCAAATTTCACATTTTAATTTTACCGCCTCCTTGCTCAGCTTTTTTGGTGAACTCAATATTTATAAAGAACATATGAGTTGGCACTTGAATGCTCAAATGAAAGGCTTCGACCTAACCGCCCTTAATAGTTTTTTAAAACGTCATGTTCCGCTTACTTTTACTCAAGGCCAGCTGGATCTTTATCTTGAATCTCACTCCACTAACGAAAAAATTCAAGGGTATATAAAACCATTTTTTAAAAAAGTAGATATTATGAAAAATGAGGAACATTTTAAAAATGTTAAACATTTTGGAATAGAAATTCTGACCGCCATAAGCAATCTTATTTTGCGAGACACAAAAAAAGATGTGGCGACGACTATTGAATTTGATTATGACGGAAAATTAAATGTAAAAAAAGCTAAGGCGATCAAGGGAGCGTTAAAGAATGGATTTGTTGAACCATTAGCGCCTGGGATTGAGAATAGATATCATTTGTAAAGGGTAGGTCAGGAAAGAGTATTTTCTGAACACTACAGTTCATAAAATCCCCGGCTTCGCGGTTGATTGTCCTCTTTCCACTCCCTATTCGTCGGCAAGCATTTTGCGTTAAGCAGATTACGAGCTGGTGTATAAATGTGTCATTAACCTGGAGGTATTTTATGAAAAAAACGATAGTGGCCATATTGGCGGTAACTTCACTCTTGGGTTATGCCAACAGCGGACAAACAGCAAACAAAGAAAGAGGCGTGTCGGCTGATAATACAGAGGTGAATAAAAGAGATGCCAGCGATCGCACTCTGACTGCTGATGACCAAAATAATAATGCAAAAAATTTAGAAGTCGTTTCTAAAATTCGCAGTGATTTGGTCAATGATTCTAACCTTTCAACTTACGCCAAAAATGTCAAAATTGTAGTGCTAGGTGGTGAAGTCACCTTGCGCGGGCCTGTCAATTCGCAAGCTGAAAAAGAAAAAATTGCTAACGTGGCAAGCTTGGCAGCACCTAGTATGCGCGTGCAAAATAAATTAGAAGTTGTGAAGTAACCATCAAAAGGAGCATATATGATCGAAAGACACATGGGAAAAGAAGACAAAAAAATCGCAGTTTTCGGAATTTTTGATACTCGCTTAATGGCGGAAAGAGCTGTTGATCAATTGAAAACATCAGGATACAGAAATTCCGATATTTCAGTCTTGATGCCACAAAAAACAGAAACAAAAGACTTCGCGCATGAGAAGCATACTAAAGCACCAGAAGGTGCAACCACTGGTGCTGGTACTGGTGCGGTAGTCGGAGGTACGTTAGGTTGGCTGGCCGGAATTGGTGCACTAGCTATTCCTGGAGTTGGTCCATTAGTGGCCGCAGGTCCAATCATGGCCGCCATCGCTGGCGCCGGAGTTGGTGGTGCTGTCGGTGGAGTGAGTGGTGCTCTAATTGGTTTTGGCATTCCGGAATACGAAGCAAAACGTTATGAAGGGTCAGTAAAAAACGGAGGGATTTTACTTTCTGTTCATTGCGATGATTCGAGCTGGACAAAAAAAGCTAAAGGTCTTTTAGAAAATACTGGTGCTCATGACATCGCCTCTACCTCAGAGTCAAAAGAGTAAAATAATTTCCGCTTCACAATTAGACTCGTGAAGCGGGTTTTTTTTAAGAACAAAAAATTTACTCACTTTCTATGATACATCTTAAGCTAGAACAAATTACATAGTTTTATTTTCCACTTACAGAGGATCGTAAAATTCTCTATATTTAAGACATTCTCTTTATTTTAAGTAGAATTGCGTGATGCGTAATAACGTAGCCGGTTTTAATTATTCGGGTAAATTTTGAACATTACCTTCTTCTTCCCCCTCTAAAATCTTCATAAAACTGGTCAGTGTCTTGCATAAACAAACTCGGTGAATTCTTTTTTTCATTAGGAGTATACATGAACCCACTTCATTACGGCGAAAGCCTTTCAGTTTGGATCGACACAAAATCAATGCCGAAATTTTCTCCACTGATGCAAAATATTCATACCGATGTTTGTATCGTCGGTGGAGGAATAGGTGGACTTACTACGGCCTATTTGTTGGCCAAAGAAGGAAAAAAAGTTTGTGTGTTGGAATCTTTTGAGTTGGCCAGTGGGCAAACAGGAAAAACTACCGCGCATTTTTCTAATGTGCTGGATGATCGCTATTTTCAATTGGAAAAATATCATGGGACAGAAGGATTGAAATTGGCAATCGAAAGTCATACGACAGCGATCAATAGAGTGACGGAAATTGTCGCTATTGAAAATATTGAGTGTGAATTGGAAAGAGTTAATGGTTATTTATTTTCTTATAACGATGAAGCGCTTTTGCAAAAGGAATTGGCCGCTGCTGATCGCGCCGGGCATACAGCGATTGAACTACTAAAGGCGTCCCCGCTCACAAATTTTGATACTGGCCCGTGCTTACTCTTTCCCAGACAATTGCAATTACATCCCTTAAAATATTTAAGTGCTTTAACTAAGGCCATTTTACAAATGGGTGGAAAAATTTTTACTCATACTCAAGTCACACATGTTGAGGGCGGAGCAAATGCTCGAGTGGTGACTGATATGAATTATGAGGTGAGTTGTGATGCTGTCGTGGTCGCCACTAATACTCCCATCAATGATCGCCTGGCGATTCATACCAAGCAAGCGTCTTATAGATCATACGTTTTAGGATTTCGTGTGCCCACGGGAAGTATTGAAAAAGGTTTATATTGGGACACCATGAATCCCTATCATTATTTTAGAATTGAATCCCAAAGAACTTGCGATATTTTAATGGTCGGCGGCGAAGATCATAAAACTGGTCAAGAAGATGATCCTCAATCTTGTTACTCTCGTCTAGAAATATGGGCGAGAAAAAGATTTCCGATGATTTCTGATCCAGTTTATCAGTGGTCAGGACAAGTCATGGAGACGATGGATGGCCTCGCTTATCTCGGGCACAATCCGATGGATAAAGATAATGTTTATATTATCACCGGCGATTCAGGAAATGGTATGACTCATTGTACGATTGGCGCCATGCTCATCACTGATCAAATTATGGGACGGGCCAATCCTTGGGAAAAACTCTACAATCCTTCGCGCATTACTTTGATGGCCGCTCCAGCTTTTATGAAAGAGAATGCCAATACCGCAGCTCAATATGCTCAGTGGTTAGAGTTTAAACCCATTCCTGATTTTGATAATATTCCGAACGATAGCGGAATTACTTTTCGCGATGGCACACAAATGATGGCGGCTTATAAAGAAGCTTCCGGAAATTTGGTTTATATTTCGGCCGTTTGTCCCCATCTGGGTGGAATCGTGAATTGGAATAATGCAGAAAAATCTTGGGATTGTCCTTGCCACGGTTCGCGTTTTGATTGCAAAGGAAAAGTGATTGAAGGTCCGGCCTTTACTGATTTAAAAAAAGTAGATTTTGTATGGCCGATTCCTACTGTGGAATTAACGAAAGGTACGGAACAATTTTTGAACTAAGGTAACTCGATTTTAAAAAGGGCGAAGTTTTCACCTCGCCCTCTCTTAATAAAAGAAAATAAAATTAATAAGCTCGAATGGTCCACAAACTGCCGCCAACCGCAGCGCCTAAGCCTGTTCCAGCTCTTCCTTGTAGAGCAAAGCTAAAACCATTGTCTTGGTTGTAAAAACCCAGAGAAGCACCGCCACCGATTAATACAGCGACGTTAGCATCTACCATTGAATAAGTTCCTTCTAGGTCATGAATATCTACGATCCCTAGATTTTCAGAAACGCCATAAAATTTAAAATGACCTAAGCCCACACCTAGTCCACGAATAGTAATATGCATTCTAGAGCGAGTGGTATGTCCTTGCACATCAGTACATGTTAAGTACCCAGTACCGCCGCCTCTTTCTACAATTAAGATACTAGTCGAGCGAACACGAAGTGACAGGTGACAACCAGCAAGGGCAGCTTGTGCTGACGGCATACTACTAAAAAATGTTAGAGCAGAAAGGGCCAGAGTAAAAAATAATGTCTTCATAAATCTCCTTTGAAAATGTTAAGGACGATACAGTCCGGCCCAGTTGATATACCCATAAAAAATAGAAGACAAGCAGATAAAAATTTATTTTTTTTGACGGTAAAAAAAGAACCTCATGTTAAAAAAATGTGAGTTTTTACGTTCATAGATTGGAGGAAAGTTTTTTTTACGGTTAAGTTTTACACGCTGGGATTTTTACTCTGAAAATGTGGTGATTATTCGTTCTGGCTTTTAAAACATATTTATAATAAAATAACTGATGCTAAAAATTCTCTTCACCTTTTTATTTATGAGTTTTTCTTTGGCCTCCAGCGCCAACTGGGGATTGCAATATTCGTATGGTAAGGCGAACTTTGCCGGCGATCTTAGTAAAGATGAATCCAATCTTCATAACTTTCAAATTTTAACTCTTTTTGGCCATGCCAATAAATGGCCACTTAAATATTATTTAAGCATCGATAGCATTTCCACCAAAGTGACGCATGTGGGACAAAAATTTCCTTTTCCCGAGAAAGCGACGCTTAAAATTTTGGCCTTTTTATTTGTCGCCAATCTCTGTCACGATAAAGAGCAGCTAAAATGGCAATTTTGCGCTGGCCTCGGTCAAGGCACAGTGAATGTGAATGCCGATCATGTTCGCAGCGATTATGGCTCTTGGAATTATCAGCTACAACTCAATTATCTTTATCGCCCGGATTTTTATTTTTTTACTCAGACCAAATATATTGGCAAAGTGGAAATAGAAAATAATGGCGTCAACGGCGCTTTTGGTTTTTACACCTACACGTTGGGCTTAGGTTATCTTTTTTAATGCAGCACTAAATAATGCAAACGCGACTGATCATAATTTCTCCTGTATTTTAAATATTTTGTGAATATTCTCTGATTTATCCGGTAGAAAGTGATAAGAGAGTAATTGAATAGGCACTTGTGCCAGTATAAATTGATTAATTACCGGGTGAAGCTAGATGGAAATTGAAGCAGTATGGTCTCAAAAAACTGATTTATTGCTAAAAAATATGGGTTCAAACTTAAGTACTGGTCTTACCGAGCATCAAGTGACTGCTGCCAGAACTCGTTTTGGTAAAAACTCTCTCATAGCTGAAAGTTCATTAAGTCATTTAACTCTTATCTTGCGACAGTTAAAAAACCCTATGGTTTATACATTAACGTTTGCCACCATTGTTGCTTTTGCTTTAGGCGAAAACATCGATGGATTTGCTATTTTAATCATTGTTATTTTAAATGCAAGTATCGGCTACGCTCAAGAATCAAAGGCCACCGCGGCAATTGAAGCTTTAAAAAAGTTGTCTGTGCCAAAAGCTCGAGTGTTGCGAGAAAGTAAAATAATTTCAATTGATTCTAAAGATGTTTTACCTGGTGACATACTTCATTTAGAAGCTGGTGATTACATCGTGGCCGATGCACGAATCATCGAAGCCTATCAACTCTACGCTGATGAGGCCACTCTAACTGGGGAATCATTACCGGTGGAAAAGCAATCGGTTGAAATAAAGGTTGAAGCGCCTCTGGCGGAACGCAGTAACATGCTCTATGCCGGTACAGCTTTAAGTTCTGGTTCAGGAAAAGCGGTGGTTACTTCCATTGGCATGAAGACTGAAATTGGTCATATCGCGGGTCTTTTAAAAACGACAGAGCAGATAGCAACTCCATTACAAAATAGATTGGAGAAAGTTAGTAAAAAATTAGTGCTCCTGGGATTTATTGTCATTATAGCTGTGGTAATCTTGGGCCGAATTCAAGGCGATGATTGGTTTAGCGTATTTATGTCTGCTATCAGTTTGGCGGTAGCTGCGATACCTGAAGGTTTACCGACGATTGTCACTTTGGCACTTACCTTAGCAGTGGGCCGCATGACCAAAAGAAACGCACTGGTAAGAAATATGTCTGCAGTCGAAACACTAGGTTCAACAGATATCATTTGTACTGATAAGACGGGTACACTTACCACTGGAAAAATGCGTGTCAGGGAAATGTTTACGCTGGAAGAGAGTTGCGTCGACGAGAAAGAATTTAAAGGGGAAGAGCTCATCTTTAAAGCATTAGTACTTTGTAATAATGCTTCGCTGGAACATGGTGGTTCAGGAGACACAACAGAGTTATCACTTCTACATTTCGCTCAAGCACATTCTGTGGATATCACTCAACTGGCACAAGATAATCCACGTTTTCATGAATGGAGTTTTGAGAGTGAGCGCAAGCGCATGAGTGTGGCAATTGTAAGCGGCGATAAAGTGATGGTATTTTGTAAGGGCGCTCCTGAGACACTTTTACCTTTATGTATTCTGACTGCAAAGCAGATGGCAGATATCGACCAGGCAACTTTAGAACTTTCCGATAAGGGCAGAAGATTACTCGCCATTGCCTATAAGGAAGTTAGCGATAAAAATATTTCACAGTTAGCTGCGGCAGAGATAGAAAAAGATTTGAAATTTTTAGGACTCGTTTCAATTGCTGATCCACCTAAAGCAGACGTCATAGAATCTATAAAACAATGCAAAGCCGCTGGCATAAAAGTGGTCATGATTACTGGTGACCACCCACGTACTGCAAATGCCATCGCGCATGAATTAAACATCTCTGACGAAGGAACTTTTGACCAGGTGTTGACTGGGGCCGAGTTAAATTCAATGGCAGCAGAAGAGTTGCGGTTACGAGTGGAGAAGACGGCGGTTTATGCCCGTGTGACACCTGAGCACAAGCTGAAAATAATTGAAGCGCTACAAGCGAATGGTCATATTGTGGCCATGACTGGAGACGGGGTGAATGATGCTCCTGCTTTGAAAAAAGCTTCTATCGGAGTAGCGATGGGAAAGGGTGGAACTGAAGTTGCCCGCCAGGCCTCGGCGATGGTTCTTACCGACGATAATTTTTCAACTATCGTATCAGCGGTGGAAGAAGGTCGTGCCATCTTTGGAAATATTAAACGAACCATCCAATATCTGCTCTCTACTAATCTGGCGGAAATCTTTGTGATGCTGGGATCAATGATGCTCGGATTTCCTATGCCGCTTAATCCTTTGAGTCTGCTATGGATTAATATTGTGACCGATGGTTTTCCCTCATTGGCGCTGGCTGCGGAGCCGGTGGCCAAGGATTTTCTTAAGACCAGCGCTCGTCCTTCACCGGTTTCATTTTTCGATAAAAGGTTTATGCGTGAACTTTTCTTGGTGGCCGTGGTGATGACTATTATAATCATTTATGTTTACCATCATACGCTACTGACTTCAGACCCTATGAGTGCCAAAAGTTATGTCTTCACATTGTTGGTTTATATGAGTCTCTTTCGTTCTTTTTCAAGCCGTAGTGAGGATAAATTTTTTTTCCAATTGTCCTTCAATCCATGGCATCTATCTTCTGTTTTAATTCCTGTAATCCTCCAAGTCGGTCTACAACATACGAAGCTTTTTCAAAAACTATTCCACGTTCGCGCACTCTCTTTAAGTGAAAATGGCATGCTGCTGCTACTTGGCCTCATTCCGCTTACGCTCTTAGAAATTCAAAAAATTTGGAGACGAAGATGAAAATATTGTTCTTTGATACTCATCCCTTTGAAAAAGAGGCCTTTGATCAGGCAAATATCAAATTCCAGCACGAACTTCATTATGTTGAATCGAGGCTAGTGGAAACGACGGCCCTACTAGCGAGAGATTTTCCTTGTGTCTGTGCTTTTGCCAATGATCGCTTAAATTCTTTAACCTTAGAAACCATGAAAAAAAATGGAACAAAGCTGATCGCTCTTCGCTCCGCAGGCTTTAATCATGTCGACCTCACGGCAGCTAAAAGATTAGAGCTTAAAGTGGTTAGAGTTCCAGATTATTCTCCTCATGCCATTGCTGAACATGTGGTCGCCATGATTCAAACTTTGAACAGAAAAACTCACAAAGCTTATAATAGAGTGCGCGAGGGAAATTTTTCTTTAGATGGTCTGGTGGGATTTGATCTGCACGGAAAAACGATAGGCATTATCGGTACCGGCAGGATAGGAGCAGTGTTAGGAAAAATAATGACTGGTTTCGGATGCCGCGTATTGTTCCAGGATCTCAAACCTAATGACAAACTTGCTGCCGATTTAAATTGTCGCTACGTTAGTATGGATGAAATCTTAAAACAATCTGACATAATTTCTTTACATGTCCCTCTGACTGCAGCAACAAAACATTTTATTGATCTAAATTCGCTGGCGAAAATGAAAAAGGGAGTCATGTTGATCAATACTGGCCGAGGTGCCTTAATTGATTCTCAAGCTTTAATTAATGCTTTGAAATCTGGTCACGTTGGCTATGCCGGCTTGGATGTTTACGAAGAAGAAGAAGGCGTGTTTTTTCAGGATTTGTCAGGTCAAATACTGGATGACGATATTCTGGCAAGATTATTAACTTTTTCAAATGTTTTAATTACCAGTCATCAGGGCTTTTTGACTCATCAAGCTTTGGCCAATATTGCAGAAACGACTCTCAAAAACATTACTGAGTTTGAAGCGGGTGAAAAATTGAGCAATGAAGTGAAAGTTTAAAACAGAGATGGAGAATGTTCCTGCTTCGAATGCCATGGTGTTGATTTTTGTTAGAAAATATGTTTATAAAAATCTACAAAAAAAAATTTAGTTTTCACCAGTGATTTTTACTAAAGAAAAAATTTCAGAATCAGACCTCCGCTTATTAAAATCCTTTGCTCTTAAAATTAAAAACACCAAAATAAAACTCATTGCACTAGCTCCGATAAGTGAAAAAATACTAATTGACGGGGTTAGCATTTATCCTTGGGAAAATATCGCATAAGACTTTAATGATTTATTCATGTGCAGGCATATCGCTATGCCTGTCATCTTTGCACTTTTTGCTGCTTTTGTATGTTGAGAATCATGCACTGTTTTGTTGGAAGCATCGTCAGCAAACACATTAGTTAGACATAAAAGTGTTGCCAGTAAGAATAATTTTTTAATATTTCTCCATTGTTTTTTGCTCCCATAAGCTTCATGCATGCTCCTTAAAGTTTTTCTACGAATGTGCCTTCGTCAAACTTAACGCCGTCATCAAACTTAACGACAGAATAGTGCTCGTTGATAAGAGTCGTTACCGTTCCTTCACCCAGCTTTCTTTTTTCGCAGGCACTTTCTCCACCGCCATCTAGGCGAGAGCTGCCTTTGCCAGTGCAGAAATTATTAAAGGCGGTAACTCGATCGCCCACTTTGGCCTCTTTATTTCCAAGACAGACATGTGCTTCAGTTGGACTAGTCTTCATGGCCACGCTGCCACGCATTGAGCCATGAGAACATCCATGCAGAAGCACTGCAGATAAAATAATCATCGCAAAGTTTTTAATTTCCATACTGTTCTCCATATTAAATTTCGTTATTGGGTAGTAATCCTCATCGATGTGAAGGCAAGGATCGTACCGTTTTTTCAGTAAAGTATAATGGCCCACACACGCGTGGATGAAACAAGTGGTCCTGTTGCGTACAAAAAAGACTCACTACCTGTACGCTTATTGGAAAATATACTCATGCCGGGAGACGACTCATTTGAAATATGAAAAAAAATGGGGATTTAGAATTGGTATTCAATACCGCCCCCAATGCTATCTTTATGAGCATCAAGCCTGCCACTGCAATGGTTTGGATTTTGCAATCTCCAACTGTAATTTTGGAGAGACTATAAATTTTGGGAGTAAAAATGAATCAACACAATCATCATGACGAAAAAGAAGGCATCGAGTACACCTGTCCTATGCATTCACAAATACGAAAGATAGGACCAGGCAGTTGTCCTATCTGTGGCATGGCGCTGGGGCCTGTCACGATGAGTGCGGCAGAAGATGACAATGCAGAATATCGCATGATGCTACGTCGCTTTTGGGTCAGCACCATCTTAAGTGTTCCGCTCTTGTTTGTGACGATGGGTGGTCGTCACCTGATTGATTCACCAGGTTTGCTCGCGCAGCTCAAATGGGTCGAAGTCGCATTATCTACGCCCGTTATTGTTTGGGGTGGGTGGCCATTTTTTTTTAAATTTTGGGAGTCGATCAAACATCGCCACCTAAATATGTTTACGCTCATTGGCCTGGGCATTGCCGTGGCCTATGGTTATAGTCTGGTTGCAGTACTCTTCCCCGATTTGTTTCCACCTTCTTTCAAAGATTCTATGACGGGAGAAGTGGGACTTTATTTTGAGGCCGCCGCAGTCATTGTCACTCTCATTTTGCTCGGTCAGGTCTTAGAGTTAAAAGCGCGTGGACAAACCAGTGCTGCTATCAAAGCACTACTCGGTCTTGCCCCCAAAACCGCCAGGCGCATCAACTTAGATAGTTCAGAAGAAGATGTTCCACTTGAGGCGATCGTCGTAGGAGATCAGCTCAGAGTGCGTCCGGGGGAGAAAATTCCAGTCGATAGTGTTGTTGTTTCTGGTCGCTCTGCTGTGGATGAATCCATGGTGACTGGCGAATCTATTCCTACCGAAAAGAGCGCCGGATCAAAGGTTGTTGGCGCCACCATTAATGGCACTGGCGCGCTGCTCATCAAAGCAGAAAAAATCGGAAAAGATACTCTACTGGCGCAAATTGTTCAGATGGTGGCACAGGCCCAGCGCTCTCGTGCTCCCATTCAAAAACTGGTCGATCAAGTCTCGGCGTACTTTGTTCCCGTCGTCATTCTCGTCGCTCTTGTGACGGCGATGGTTTGGTTTTTTGTGGGCCCAGAACCAAAGCTGGCGCACGCGATTGTAAACGCAGTAGCAGTTCTCATCATCGCCTGTCCTTGTGCTCTGGGCCTGGCCACGCCAATGTCGATCATGGTCGCAACTGGCAGGGGAGCAAACATGGGAGTTCTCTTTCGTAGTGCTGAAGCTATCGAACTGATGCGAAAAGTTGATGTCCTGGTGGTGGATAAAACGGGCACACTCACAATTGGAAAACCAAAACTTATGATCGTTCAAGCATTGGACACATTTATAGACATCGATATTCTTTCTCTTGCTGCCAGTATTGAGCAAGTCAGCGAGCATCCTTTGGCCGCTGCCATTGTCTCTGGCGCTAAAGAAAAAGGTATAACTTTAACCACAGTTGAAAACTTCCAATCGATTACTGGCAAAGGTGCGACTGGTACAGTCGCCGGAAAATTGGTGACCGTCGGAAACCGCGCCTTGATGGAAGAGCTGGCGATCAAACTTGAAAATATACAACAGAGTGTGGATAGCTTAAGAGATGAAGGTCAAACTGTTATGTTTGTTGCGATTGATGGCAAGCTGGCAGGTTTCATTGGAGTCATGGACCCCATTAAAGAAACGACTGTTTCTGCCATCAAATCTCTTAAAGAGCTAGGAATCAAAGTTGTCATGGTCACCGGCGACAACCAAAAAACAGCAGAAGCAATTGGAAAAAAAGTTGGTGTGGATCAAGTGATGGCCGACGTACTCCCGCAAAAAAAAGCTGAAATAGTTAAGACTCTTCAAAGCAAGGGCCACTTTGTTGCTATGGCAGGTGACGGGATTAACGATGCTCCGGCCCTCGCTCAAGCGCAAGTCGGAATTGCAATGGGCACCGGTACTGACGTCGCCATGAACAGCGCAGGAGTTACCTTGGTTAAAGGTGATCTGGTGGGCATCATCAGAGCGCGTGCTCTGAGCGAAAGCACGCTCAAAAATATCAAGCAGAATCTTTTTTTCGCCTTCATTTACAATGCACTCGGTGTCCCCATCGCGGCGGGAGTCTTGTACCCATTTTGGGGAATTTTACTCAGTCCGATTGTTGCAGCGGCAGCAATGAGTTTAAGCTCGGTGTCAGTTGTGGGAAATGCATTAAGACTGAAAAAAGTTAAATTATGAGTAACGAAGATTAATGACGGTAGCATTTCGATAATACCTCCAGGGCCTTCTCAGTCGATATGAAAGCAAAAAACATGTGAAAGAGCTTTTTGACGAAACCAGACTGTAGAATTAGATAATGCCAACATAGTGTGATACACTAAAAAATGAAAAATTTTTCGTTGCCCGACTTTCCAATCACGACAGATGTACCTTCTACCGTTAATTCGAAAACCTTTGATCGAATACTCAAGACCAGTGTCAGTTTACCTATAATACTCATGAGCATCATGACTGTTATTTTCATTAGTCTTATTCTTCATCTCATGGGCACAGTCCGCTTGGTTGAGCACGCCAATATTGCCATCGCTAAATCTCATGAGACAGTGAATGTTCTGCTTGATTCTGAAACAGGCCTGCGAGGTTTTTTAATTACAGGTAAGGAGGATTTCCTTGAACCTTATATAAGATCTACCCGAACCATAGATCAGGAAATAAACATTCTTCAGGATTTAGTAAAAAATGATCAGGGACAAGTTCAGCGCTTGATTCAGATAAAGTCCATTTATCAGGGTTGGCAAAATTACGCACAAGATGTGATTGAATCCAAGCGTCAAGGTCGCGACGATTATTTGAAACGGGCTTTAAGTGGTGACGGAAAAAAACCCATGGATGAGATACGAGACCTGTTCCATGAATTTATTCGTGAGAAAGTAACTATTCGAGATGAACGGGCCGAAGTAAATAATGAAACCATTCGCCTCGTCATTTTTGTCATACTTTCAATCAGTATAATAACTGCTATTTCCATCGCCTTTTATAGTCGTAGACAACTGAAATCCCTCTCGGGTTTATTCGGTACTGCTCTTCAGAAACAAACAGAACTTAACAACTTACTTCAGCAAGAAGATTGGCATCGCACAGGACTCTCGAAGCTGAATGATCTTACTCGTGGTGATGTCTCCCTCTCGGAACTTAGTTCCAGGATTATTAATCATCTGGCCTACTACACTGGCGCTCAAGTCGGCGCTTTTTACGTTGTTTCAGAGGAGGAAGGAGTTCTTCAAAGAGTTTCGACCCACGCTTTTTCAAGTGAAGCTGAGGCCAAACTTTCTAAACTCAAACTTAATGAAGGTCTTGTGGGCCAAGCTGCGGCAGAAAATCGCTTGATTCAAGTTGCAAATCTTCCGCAAAATTATATTCAGATTACCTCATCACTGGGAGCGGCCATACCAAGAGCACTGGTTATTGCACCGGCTTCTGTCGAAGGATCGGTGAAGGCGGTTATAGAACTTGGATTTCTGAATGTTCCTGAACCACGAGTGATTGAGCTGTTGGAAAAAGCTTCTCTGGGAGTGGCGATTACTGTTCGCACTTGGAAAGATCGCACCCTGATTCAAGATCTTCTTGAGGAATCTCGAACTTTTAACGAAGAACTTCAGGCACAGCAGGAAGAATTGAGAACCTCCAATGAAGAACTTTTGGAACAGTCACGCTCTCTTCAGGATTCCCGCGCCGAACTTGAACAAAATAATGATGCACTCAAGAACACACAAACATTACTTGAAGAAAGATCAGATCAAGTCCTAAAAGCAAGCCAATACAAGTCAGAGTTTTTGGCCAATATGTCTCATGAACTGCGAACCCCACTCAATAGTTCATTAATTTTGTCGAAGCTTCTAGCAGACAATGCAAAAGGAAACTTGTCCCCGGAACAGATTCAATTTGCAAATTCCATCTATTCATCCGGCAATGATCTGCTTAATCTTATCAATGACATTCTGGATCTCTCAAAGGTGGAAGCCGGAATGCTGGAGATCAGACCTGAAAACGTGTTCCTTCCCAAAGTTTTAAAAGGCCTGGAGCACACTTTTGATGCATTAGCGCAGCAAAAGAAACTTCGCTTTGAAATCAAATTAGACCCTGATGTACCTGAAACGATCATTACGGATCGTCAACGACTTGAACAAATTTTAAAGAATATGCTCTCAAACGCATTTAAGTTTACTGAGCAAGGTCAAGTCACAATTCATCTGTCCCGAGGCACGAATCAAGGGCTTTCGATGGCAGTGATCGACACCGGTATCGGGGTTCCCATAGGTCAACAAAAATTAATTTTTCTGGCCTTTCATCAAGCTGATGGGACGACCGGCCGTAAATATGGTGGCACCGGCCTGGGGCTTTCCATCTCGCGAGATCTGGCACAACTGCTAGGTGGAAGTATTGAAGTTGAGAGCACGCCAGGCATAGGAAGCCGCTTCACACTTCACTTGCCTTTGACCGTTAAAGAATCACACCCGGCGATTTTAGCAACGAAGGAAATAGAGCTTCAGGCCATGCCTGTCTCAGCGAGGCGAAACATTTTAGCTTCAAATGTGCGGACACTTCTAGTGATCGAAGATGATCCAAAGTTTGCACAAATACTTTGTGATCTGGGCCATGAGTTTCACTACAAGTGCGTGGTCGCGCATGACGCTAAAGAGGGGCTTGAGCTGGCCAAAACGCTTCTTCCAAATGCGGTCTTGCTCGACATAAGACTTCCTGATTATTCAGGCTTAATGGTGCTCGATCAATTTAAAGAAAATACCCTCACCAGACACATTCCAGTGCACATCGTTTCAGGCCATGATTATATGGTAAAAGCTCTACAGATGGGAGCGATTGGATACATTCATAAGCCCTCCAATATGGAAGAGCTAAGGTCTGCTTTTGCTAAATTTGAATCCAAACTATCGTCAAGAATGAAACGCGTTTTGATTGTTGAAGATGATCAGGTTCAAAGAGATAGCATGGTCAAACTGATCGCTAGTCCTGATCTGGAGATCACTTCCGTCGCCTTGGCCAAAGATGCACTAGATGCTTTAAAAAAGAACGTTTACGACTGTATCGTGATTGATCTCAAGCTTCCCGATATGTCCGGTGAACAACTGCTAAAAGAAATGAACGAACAAGAAGAGATCTCATCGCTCCCGCCAGTCATTGTTTATACTGGCCGTTCACTTTCGCTCACTGAAGAAGACCAACTCCGGAAATATTCTCGTTCGATCATCATTAAAGGCGCCAGATCACCCGAAAGACTTCTCGATGAAGTCAGCCTTTTTCTTCATCAGGTTGATGCTAAACTCACTCCTGAAAGAAGGCAGATCTTAAAAACTGTGCGGAGTCGCCAAGATGTGTATAAAGGTAAGAAAATCCTCGTGGTCGATGACGACGCCAGGAACCTCTTTGCATTGACGGCCGCCTTAGAACAAAAAGGTGCTAATATTTTGATAGCGAAAAACGGCAGAGAAGCGCTGGCATGTCTGGAAGCAGAACCACTAATGGACCTTGTCCTGATGGACATCATGATGCCCGAGATGGATGGCTTTCAGGCCACCCGCGAGATTCGAAAACAAAAACGATTTGCGAAACTTCCTATTATTGCTGTCACAGCTAAAGCCGCCATGAAAGATCAGATTCTTTGCATGGAAGCAGGCGCCAGTGATTATCTGGCCAAACCCATTGATCTCCATAATCTTTTCTCGCTCCTTCGAATTTGGATGCCAGAGTTAGGGAAGGAATAGGGGCCATGGATCGAATTCATAATCCTGAATTTGAGCTTGATCTTAACCTCTTACTGGAGGAGATTAATCGCAAATACAACTACGATTTTCGTCATTACTCCCCCGCTTCAATGAAGCGAAGAGTATTGCAAGCGATGGATCGTATGGGTCACCTGACGCTGACATCTCTTCACGAAAAAGTCATTCATGATTCAAATTCCTTCCACGATTTGCTGCAATTTCTTACCATCCCAGTTAGTGAGATGTTTCGGGATACTGATTATTACTTAGCACTTCGTGAAAAAGTAATACCCATTCTAAAAACTTATCCCTCAGTTAAGATTTGGGTCGCCGGATGTAGCACGGGGGAAGAGGTTTATTCACTTGCTATACTTCTAAAAGAAGAAGATCTACTCGATCGCACGTTAATTTACGCAACGGATATAAATTCAAGAAGTATTGAGAAAGCGGAAAAAGGTATCTTTAGCTTAAAAGATATTGAGAAGTACAACAGCAGCTACCTATTATCCGGCGGAAAATGTGCGTTATCAGATTACTACACTGCCAATTTGCATTCGGTGATCTTCGACAGCACGCTGAAGAAAAAAGTGACCTTCGCAAATCATAGCTTAGTTGCCGATGCTGTATTTTCAGAAACTCACTTCATTTCGTGCCGAAATGTTCTTATTTACTTTGATCGTGAGCTTCAAGATAGAGCGCTTGGACTATTCCATGAGTCACTTTGCAGAAAAGGTTTCCTGGGTTTAGGCCACAAAGAAACAATTCAATTTTCACATTACGCCAAAAATTTTGATCCTTTTTCCCGAGATGATCAGATTTTTCAAAAGAATGATAAACATTCTGCAAAACAAAATTCAAAAGATGAAAGGGCTTGATATGTTGCGAGATAGATTTCAAATTCTGATTGTCGATGACGTTATACATAATCTCATTGCCCTGAATGCATTATTAGCAAGTGATGAGGTTAATATTTCCCAAGCGATGTCTGGTAATGAAGCTCTTGATCTGATGTTAAAACAGGATTTCTCCCTGGCCCTGCTGGATGTTCAAATGCCTGACATGAGTGGTTTCGAGCTCGCTAAATTTATGCATGGAATTAATAAAACAAAGAATATTCCAATCATCTTCGTTACTGCTGCTGAAAAAGAAAAAAACTATTTTTTTAAAGGCCTTGAAAGTAGCGCGGTCGATTATCTCCAAAAACCTCTTGATCCCGCAACTCTAAAAAATAAAGTTAATGTATTCCTGGAGCTTCATCGGCAGAAACTCAAAAAACGCTAGTCTTTAAGGAAGTATTTGTATGACCCCAACTTTCTTGTTCAAATTTCTAGACAACTATCCAAAACTCCAGGCAAGTATTCGACTTTTTTTCTGACCTTGATTCATTTCAATTGTTTTAATTTCCAGGACATTCATTTTTTTTAATTTTGATTGCAGAGGGGCCAGGTTTTCTGACTTAGAAACGAGAGTCGTAAACCATAGGCAATTTTTTTTATTTAAAATGCTCTCATCGATCATTCGATTAATAAAATCAAACTCACCACCTTCGCACCAAAGCTCGTTATTTTTCCCGCCAAAATTTAAATTATTTTTTGCCAGTCCTAAATTTTTATTTTTTCTCATATTGCTGTCCTGTGCTGCTTGAGCAGAAGCATGAAAGGGAGGATTACAAATCGTCAGATGAAAATAATCGTCACTTAAAATAATATTTTCAAAAATTTTAGTTTTATTTTTTTGATGACGCAATTTAATGACATTTGTTAGGTGATTTTTATTAATAATTTCTTGGGCATTTTCCATTGCGATAAGATCAATATCGCTACCAATAGTATGCCAACCATATTCTTTATAGGAGAGTAAAGGGTAGATACAATTAGCACCCACACCGATATCCAGTATGAAAATATCAGACTTTGTCGGCGGTAGAAGATCTGCCAGATAATGAATATAATCGACACGCCCGGGAATGGGAGGACAGAGATTGCTAATTGGTATTTGCCAATAACTAATGCCGTAAAAAAATTTAAGTAGGGCCGAATTAAGGGCAATCACTGCTTGCCGATTTGAAAAATCAATTGACTCATTACCGAATTTATTTTTAACCACAAAGTTTGCTAGTTCAGCATGAACTTTAAGTAACTGCGGAAAATCATAATTTGATTTGTGCTTGTTGCGAGGGTGCAGACCTGATTTTTCAATGTTCATAAGCTTATTTTATCTTATGTTGTTCCTTAGTGCTCGATGATATTAAAGATAACCAACAGTTTTTGTCAGTAATATCATCTTTTAAGATTGTCTTACTCAATTGTTTTTTTTTCGGTTCCTTATACAATTAAATTTCATTCTTATTGTCTTATAGGAGCACAAAAATATGTCGCAATTGACAAAAGAGCAGATCATAAACGAGATAAAAAAATCTTCAAATGCGAAAGTCAAAGTGGCCATCACAGATCTTGATGGCGTTTTGCGTGGAAAATATTTACACAAAGATAAATTTCTCTCTGCCGTAGAGGGTGGATTCGGTTTTTGCGATGTGATTTTTGGTTGGGATATAAATGATCTCGCTTACGAAGGAATGGATTTTACCGGATGGCATACTGGTTATCCAGATGCCAATGCGACTTTAGATTTAAATACTTTTAGAAAAGTTCCTTGGGATCATGATGTACCCTTTTTTTTAGGTGATTTTAATTTGGAAATTTGCCCTCGGAATTTATTAAAAAAAGTCAGAGCAGAAGCGATAGCTCAAGGTTACAAAGCTTTTTTTGGCCAAGAGTTTGAGTGGTTTAATTTTAGAGAGACGGCAGAAAAGTTAGAGGCGAAAAATTTTAATTCTCCGCAACATTTAACTCCAGGCATGTTTGGTTATTCATTGCTTCGAATGGCAAAAAATTCTGATTTTTTAAATGATATTTATGATCTGATGTATAAATTTGAAGTTCCGATCGAGGGATTACATACTGAAACTGGACCGGGCGTTTTGGAAGCGGCCATTTTATATGGAGAAGTTTTAGAGTCAGCTGATCGCGCTGTTTTATTTAAAGCGGGAGTGAAAGAAATTGGTTTAAAGTATGGGATTATGCCAACTTTTATGGCCAAGATTGATGAAAAACTTCCAGGATGCTCAGGACATATTCATCAAAGCTTGTGGGATGAGAAAAATAATTTATTTTTCGATGATAAAACTGCCACGAAAATGAGTGGTTTGATGGAGAGTTATATTGCGGGGCTTTTACATTGTATGCCACATGTTCTACCAATGTATGCACCCACCATTAACTCATTTAAAAGATTAGTTGAAGGGGCCTGGGCGCCAACCACCATTACCTGGGCAATCGATAATCGCACAACCTGTATTCGTGCATTACCAGGAAATTCCAAATCAACCCGCATTGAATTAAGAGTTGTGGGATCAGATGCCAATCCTTATCTTGCTCATGCGGCGGCACTGGCCTCAGGACTTTATGGAATAAAAAATAAATTAAAATTATCTCCGGCCACAAAAGGCAATGGCTATCTTGATTTAAGTATAGGAAGATTGCCCGGGAATTTATGGGATGCTACTCAGAATCTAAAAAATTCATCCATTGCAAAAGAATTATTTGGAGAAAAGTTTGTGCAACATTTTGCTAAAACTCGAGAATGGGAATGCAAACAATATGCAAAAAGTGTAACTGATTGGGAATATAAACGATATTTCGAAATTATATAATTTATTTCAAAGAGGAATATTTATGAAAAATGATTGGACTGCCCGCTACAACTATAATTTTCCCACTCTGGTGCGTTTTGGCAAAGGTGTGATTGATGAATTAGGCCCGCATTTAAAAGAGCAAGGCCTAAAAAAAGTATTGATTGTCTCGGACGCAGGACTGACAAAACTTCCTGTTTTTAATCAAGTGGTAGAGCTAATTAAAAATGCAGGATTAACCGTCACAGTATTTTCTGATATTGCCAAAAATCCGGTTAAGTCAAATGTGTTAAGTGGTGTTGATGCATTTAAAAAAAATAATTGTGATTCCATTGTTGGTTTTGGTGGAGGAGCTTCCATGGATGTGGCCCGTGCTATCGCTTTAAAGGCCTATCATCCACTAGATCTTTTTGAATATGATGATGCCATAGGTGGAGATCGTCATGTGACAGGTGAAGTTCCTTATTTTGTGACGGTACCAACCACGTCCGGAACTGGATCTGAAGTAGGCCGTTCCACAGTTATTGCTGACGATATTACTCATGAGAAAAAAATTCTTTTCTCTCCTAAATTAATGGCCAAGAAAGTTTTTGCCGATCCAGAATTGAGTATGGGACTTCCGGCCTTTGTAACGGCAGCAACAGGTATGGATGCTTTAACACATAATATTGAGGCCTATCTAGCGAAAGGATTTTCTCCGCTTTGTGACGGTGTGGCGCTAGAAGGAATTCGTTTAATTGCAGAAAGTTTAGAACGTGCAACTAATAATCCTGATCTTGAATCGCGATCTAAAATGATGATGGGTGCTTTGATGGGAGCGACCGCATTTCAAAAAGGTTTGGGGGTGGTTCATTCTCTGGCACATCCGCTTTCGACGTTAGTGGATATGCACCACGGATTGGCCAATGCAGTCATGCTGCCTTATGGAATGGAATTTAATAAATCTGTTTCTGCTCCTCGTATGAGTACGATGGCGCAAATCGTGGGACTAAAAGAGCAAAGTCCTGAGGCATTTATTAAATGGATTATAGAGTTAAATAAAAAAGTAAATATTCCCAATAAATTATCAGAACTGAAAGTAAATCAATCTCATTTGGAAAAATTAAGTGATTTAGCTTTTCTTGATCCGTGTTGGGCCTGTAATGAAAGACCTGTAACCAAAAAAGATTTTTTGGATATTTATACTAAGGCCTTATAAATGATTAAGTTGGGAGTCACTGCTTGTTTTATGTATCCCGATCCGGCGCGAACCACATTTGGACATAAAACTTTAACTTATTTTGAGCATGATATGAGTCGTTTTCTCTCGCGAGAAGGAGTGATGCCGATTTTACTGCCGGATGTACCCTGGGCAGAATTAGAACAATATCTTTTACAGATGGATGGATTTGTTTTTCAAGGAGGCGCTGATATCTCTCCCAAAAGTTACGGTGATGAGATGATCGAAAATGGCCGTTGGCCGGGCGATTATCATCGTGATCAGTATGAGCTGAAAATAATGGATTGGGCGTTTAAAAACAAAAAACCAGTGCTGGCAATCTGTCGTGGCCTTCAATTAATGAATGTTTATTTTGGTGGGACTCTCTATCAGGATTTAAAAATTCAAACCAATACTGCCATAGAACATCGCAACGCTGAACTCTATGATCGAATATTTCATGACGTAGAATGTAGTAAGGATAGTTTATTGGCCAAAATTTATAATAAAAATAAATTTACAGTCAATACAGTTCATCATCAAGGAATTAAAACTTTGGGCAAAAATCTAGTAGTGGATGCTCATTGTCCGGAAGATAAATTAATTGAAGCTTTTCATTATAAAGATATGGATCAACACTTTCTATTGGCGGTTCAATGGCATCCAGAATTTTCTCATACCATTAAAGACCAAGTGATTAGTCCTGAACCATTATTGCAATATTTTTTAAAAAGATTAAAGAGGTAGATATGAAGATCATTAATCCCGCCAATCATCAGTTAATTAAAGAAATCAGTGAAGATTCAAAAAATTCTATTACTGAAAAAATGCAAATTGCAAAAAAAGCTCAACTCCAATGGGCCAAAAAAACCTTAGATGAAAGATTGGCCTGTATTCAAAATTTTTCTAACCTATTAGAAGAAAATAAAGAGTCTCTGGCAAAAGATTTATCACAAGAAGTCGGAAAGCCTTATCAAGAAGCTATTAACGAAGTAAATGGCGCAAAAAATCGTATTAAATTTTTTTTGGAAAATTCTAAAAAATGGTTAACCGAGAATCAAGTAAATATCGATGGAAACACTAAAGAAGTTTTAGCTTTTGAGCCACTCGGTGTTATCTGTAATATCTCGGCCTGGAATTATCCGTTTTTAGTCGGAGTGAATGTTTTTATTCCCGCTTTAATTTCTGGCAACGCAGTTATGTACAAGCCTTCTGAATTCTCGACACTGACCGGATTAAATATTACTAAGTATCTTCATGCCTCAGGAATTCCCCAAGATGTTTTCATTCCTGTTATCGGTGGTGCCCAAGCGGGAGAAGTTTTATTAGGCTTACCTATGGATGGATATTTTTTCACAGGCAGTTATAAAACTGGAAAATATATTGCAGAAAAAGTTTCTCATAAATTAGTTCCCGTAGGTCTAGAGTTAGGTGGAAAAGATCCTTTATATGTGACTGATGAATTAGTCGATCTAAAGCAAGTGGCAGCCGCTGCTGTGGAAGGTTGTTTTTATAATAATGGCCAGAGTTGTTGTGGTGTAGAAAGGGTTTATGTAAATGAAAATATTTATGATGAATTTATGGAACATTTTTTAAATGAAGTAAAAAAATTAAAAGTAGGTGACCCGGCCATTGCCACTAACAATCAAGGTGCCATTACTCGTTCTTCACATATGGCCTTTTTAGAAGCACAAATCACTGAGGCACTGGGGAAAGGCGCCAAACTTTTACATGGCGGGAAAAAAATTGGTGAGCAAGGAAATTTTTTTTCACCAGCAGTTTTAACCGAAGTTAATCACACCATGAAAATCATGATGGAAGAGAGTTTTGGACCCATCATTGGCATTATGAAAGTTAAAAATGATGAAGAGGCGATAAAACTGATGAATGATTGTGAATATGGTCTTACCGCTTCCGTCTATTGCAAAAATATTGAGCGCGCAAAAAAAATCTTGGCCCAAGTAGACGCAGGAACATCATATGTGAACTGCTGTGACCGCGTGAGCGCCTATTTGCCTTGGGCAGGAAGAAAGAATTCAGGTTTAGGTGCGACTCTTTCATATTTAGGGATTTTGGCCTTTACCAAGCCGCGAGCTTGGCATATTCGCGCGAGCGCAGAGAACGTCTGAATTGGCAGCTCTCGCAAAAAAGTTTAAAATTGTTTTGTCACCCAAAAATGCGGTAGATCCAAAACCGATTTTAAATCATCCAAAAACTCCAAAAGATCACGATTGGGTTTAAAGAGCGTGAAATCAGCGCGAGAAAAATACAAATCGTCCGAATTAGAATTGCTAGTATGTTTGGCGCTGTTGTTTAAAATATATTGGCGGGCATTTTTTAGCTCTTTAAGTGTATTTAAAATATGCAAATGATAACGATTTTTAAGCGCCTTAATTTTGCGCTTTAAAAGTAATGAAAACCTTTTACTCAGCGAAATCGACAAAGCTCTTATGGCCTTGCCCAGTACCACTTTATTTCCCGCCTCTAACAAAAAATGAATGTGATCTTTTTGTACACTAAATTCAATTAGTCTCACGCCTTTGGCGCGCAGACGTCTAAAACTTTTTCTAATTTCACGGTAAAATAATTTATTTCTAAGATTAGCGATTTCATTTTTATTAAATTTTACCGTCACATGCAGGGGACGATCCTCGGGAAGAGTGGGCCGTGATTGGTGATAGATGCGCGACTTTTTATCGCTGACGGTGCAGCTAATCATCTTAAGTAAATCTGGGGGGGGAATAATCGCCAGGGCAGCTCTAACTTAAACTTCCTGATTGAAAAGGTCAGCATCTAAAACAAACTCGCCTTTTTTTTCTTTATCTCGCAAATAGTCGCAAACGGTAACTAAGGCAATGTCGATGGAATTAAGTGGAAAGGGTTCGGTCATGAGATTTAAAATTTCTTCGCGTAGGCGAGCAGGTACTTCATATAATAATTCATAAATAATTTCTTTTAAACAAATTCTTAAGGCCTTGGCCAAAGCCTCACGCGGAACTTCTTTTAAAAAAACCATTTTCATTCTGGGAGTTAAGTATTTTGTTTTTTCAAAGTACTCCAGGTTTTCATTTAAACGAAACGCCATAGGCAGAGTTTGGTTAGATGTTTTGGCGCGTGAAATAATACTTTGTTGGCCTTCAGGAGTAAGTCCAATAAATCCATCCCATTCTAGGCCTTTCATGGACTTTTGCTTTTTCTCAAGTATTGAAGCGACTGTTTTGTGGTTGATTGAGTCCAGAGGCCTATCAAATTGCACTCCAATTTGGGCAAATTTATTTCCTTTTTCTTTAAGGTCATTATAGAGGTAGACGTAAGTTATTTTTCCCCAAACGGGGTCGGCCAGATTTTGCTGAGTCATTTTTAAAATCTCAACTTCTTGTGCTTGGACAAAACATTTTTCATCTTTAATGGGAGTAACTAAACATATGCCTTTGACGGAAATATTAACCATGTTGGCGACGCGAATAAGCGCCTTTTTATCGGCCGGATTTTTGTGTAGAAAAGTTACTTCTTGATGATCTTGATAGCGATAGGGAAGTCTTTCAATAGTCCTTTTTTCGACAAAACGAACTTCATAAGGGAATCCCACCGCTAAAAAAATTCCTGCAATAGTAAAGTTTTCTCGTTTAAAAATAACTTCGTTTAATTCATTGTGAAAAAAAATGGGAAGTCGATCTTGAAATAAGTATTCCGCTTCAAAGTAAGATGGAGGAAGTTTGAAAATAATTTTTTCTTTAGTGATCTCATGAATGAAAACATTGGTCTCAACACGACATTGAACGTCGCGCTGTTGCCACACCGAAAGTGGTGCACTTTGATTCTTGTGTCTTAGCAAACGCTCAAAAATATAATCTTGATTAAAGCAATTCCAAAAACTCATAAACTTATTTACATCACTAGTTTTTCGTTGGTAAAAAGTTGGTGGCCCCTCCGAGACTCGAACTCGGACACCCTTGCGAGCGGTGGATTTTGAATCCACTGCGTCTACCATTCCGCCAAGGGGCCATTTATTGGAAGCGCCATCTTATGCATCCAAAGCTTGATCGTCAATGCTAACGCGATGCAAATTTAACTCATTTTTAGTTGTTCTAGCGCTTCTTTGGAATTAAAGCGGAAGTTAAACTTAGGCAAGGAAGAACTTAATTGTTTGGTATCGATGATGCAGGAATATTTTAAATAATCTAGAAAGTAGCCGGGAATTTTCCACAATGTTTTATTCATCAGCTTGGCCAATTGTTCCAGTATAAAAAGTGCTACTGGAACGGTGGGAATGGCCAAATGTTTTTTTGCTTCATTGATAGAAATAACATCAGGCGGAGCCGCATTATAAATTCCTGTCGGTAATCCTTCGATGCTAGAAGCGAGTAAGTTGGCCATGTCGTATTCATGAATAAATTGAAACATTGGATTAAAATCTAAGGCCAAAGGAGCGTAGGGAGTGAGCAAATAATTAACCATAGCATTTTTAATTTGCGGCCCAATAATACTGCAAGGTCTAAACACTAAAGTTTCAATGCTGCTTTTATTTTTCCACATCCAATTGGTGCATAGCTGATCCATCTCTACCACATCACGCAGCTCGGGATATTTAATGCTGCCTTTTAAGACAGCATCCTCTTTAATAAAAACCGGATTATCAGGATTGGCGCCATAAACATGATAGGTACTTAAGATAATCATTTTTTTGACAGGATATTTTTGACACAAATCTAGAATGCGGCCGGTTCCCATCACATTTAAATTTAAACGTTGTGAAATATAAGAGCGCTTTTGATATTGACTCACGCCCATGCGGCCTAAGTGAAAAACAATATCGTGTCCTTTACTGCCTTCCGAGGGGCGAAACATTTTTTCAAAATTTCCTCTAGTATAAAGCATTTGTGTAAAAGTAATTTGTGGATGTTCTAGCGGAGTGGCAAGTGGTCTGGAGTCGACTCCGGTAATTTTCCAGTGAGGATATTTTTGCACTAAAATTTCCGCCGTGATGCGCGCCAAGCCGCCGCTCATGCCGATGATTAAAACATTTAAATTTTTAGTAACATCTATTTTTTCCATAAATTTTTTATTTCGGTGACCACTTGTCCTAGGTAATCATTGACTGGACTTACTCGTCTTTTAGTTAGGCCTTGGTTGATCATTTCTTGAATTTGATTTTTAACTTTATCCACTAAAGGAGCAATCACATCATCGTTAGCGTCATCAGAAATATCAGTGGGTAAAATGATGGGCCTCCCAATATAAATATCAGTGGGTGAGGGAAGCGGGATATAATTTAATGAAAGCGGAAGCGCTGGAACTTTAAAAAACTTGGCCAAATGTTTGGCCTGATAAACATAAGGAAAATATTCTTCAGCACCAACTACCGCAACGGGAAGAATATTAACTTTTGCTTTGAGCGCCATTCGCATAAAACCGTTACTAAAATTTTGTAAGTGATAAAACTCAGAAGTATTTTTGGCAACTCCTGGCACACCTTCAGGAAAAACTAAAATGGAGTGGCCATTTTCCAATAAGTTTATACAATTTTGTCTATCACCTAAAACGGCGCCGCCTTCTTGCGCCCATTTATTTACAAAGGGAAGCTTAATAAAAAAACGCTCTACCATCGCCCGCAGCAAGCGCGGCGGCTTCATTTCCGTCGCAAAAGCTGTGGTAATGAGCATCCCATCAATAGCAATCTGCCCCGAATGATTCGAAACCACTAAGTAATGCTCATTTTGCACATTATCTTCACCATGGAGTTCAACCTTAAAATAGTGTTTATAAATAGGCCAAACAAACTGAAAATACTGTTTCATTTTGTCTAAATTGACGCCCCACGGATCATCAGTTGCCGGCATCGAGGCCTTTAAATCCTCAAAAATACGCTCTAGTTCCTCGGGGGGAAGCTGCCATTGTTTTATATCCATGAAATTAGTGTAGGGGGCTTTATCTTCATTCACAATTAGGCACAATTGTTACATAATGGCCCGATATGAAAAAGGTTTCATTAATAGACCGGATGCTACAATCTTGGCGAGACTGCCGTGAGGGAGTTTCTAAAACCACGCAAATTGGCAAAAAAATGATTTCCGCTTCAAAAACCTCTTCATCCATGCATCTATCTTATGAAAAGCTGGGCAAACTCGCTATCAAGGCCATTGATGACTCAAAACTTGAGTGGAATGATCCAAAGGCCATAGATCTGATTACTTATATAAAACAGTGTGAAATTGAATTAGAAACGGTGGAGCAAGAAATGAATCGTATTCGTTTTTCTCCGTCACCGATTGAAATAAAAAAAATTAGAGAGTTTAGCGATCGTCAGGATTTTTTTTAGAAATAGAGCAGTCCATTAAAAGTGCGCAGGCCATAACTATATGAGCCCATACAAAAACAAATCATAAAAAGTAAAAAAAAAATGGCGCTTAAAATTGCCGGATGAAGTGCTGTCCAATCAGTGCCCATTTCAAACAAGAATTTTGGTCTAACGGCAAGAATCAAGGCCCCGTGCAAAACGATAATAAATAGCAGAAAAAAAGTGCTGATGCCTAAAATGAGATGCGTTTCCATGATTCTATTTTACAGAATCAAATTTTAAAAGAAAGTCGGTAATGGCGGCTTCTAGAGATTCAATGCCTTGTTTCGTTTGCGCTGAAGCTTGGAAGAAGGTTCGTGCCAGTTTATATTTTTTTGAGAGAGCAGGAATCGCTTTTTTAAGTTCAGCGCGGGACTTTTGAGTTTTTAGTTGATCAATTTTGTTTAGCACTAAGCCTAACTGTAAATCAAAATCTTGAAAGTATTCATAAAATTTTTCATCCGCTTTTTGATCAGGATGTCTGGCATCTTGCAGATTTAAAATATAAACACCAAAATTAGCATATTCAAAAAATGTTTCAATGGATCTGCCCCATTCATTCGCTTCATCTTTAGAAACTTCCGCGTGTCCATATCCCGGTAAATCAAAAAGATAAAAGGGGGGAGATTTGATATTTTGTTCTTCACCTTGTGTCGTCAGTTCAAAACGAAAAACATTTATTTCTCTAGTGCGACCGGGAGTTTTAGAAACGCGCGCTGTTTTTGGTCCAAAGAGTGTATTAATTAAACTTGATTTACCAACATTAGAGCGGCCCACAAAGGCCACACCAACTATCGGTGTGTGTGATGCAAAAAAATCTTTTACATCTTGACGCTTTTTTAGGCCGCGCAAAAATTCGGCCTTACCTTTTTCAATAACCCATTTCATATTTGAAACAAAATAGTCAAAAAATTGCTTTTATACAAGTAAAACTCTGGCCCGCATTTTGAATAGTGGCCACTTTGGAGGGTAAAATGCAAAAAATAAATTTTTCTTCTTTTTATAAAGAAGTCTTAGAAGCAGATGGAATTAGGATAGGTGATCGAATTCAGGTGATTCCACCCAGTGGCAAGCGCAGTGAGTTTGAGCTTAATAGAACTTTTTGGGAATTTTCCTCCAAGGATATGCCTTTTTTGGAAGATTTTAGCTGTGATTTACAGTGGCATCCCATCGGCAGTGACCAGGAATTGGGTTATTTTTTATTAAAGGCCAGAGAGACTTGCTGTTTTTTATTAAATGGTCAACCAACGCGTGAGGCCATTTTACTGCGAGGAGATGTTTTGGATTTAGGTCATTGCCGTTGGGTTTTTAAAAAATCTGGTCCACCAAAATCTGGTGGTGAACTTTTTTTGAGTGAACGCGTGATTAGATCTCAATTGCCCATTTTAATCGAAGGAGAAACTGGTACAGGAAAAACCACGCTGGCCAGAAAAGTCCACGATCAAAGTGGTGTCACCGGCGATTTTGTGCATATTAATTTAGGTGCGTTTGCTCCCAGTCTTTTAGAATCTGAAATTTTTGGACACGTGCGTGGAGCGTTTACTGGAGCGATACAAAATAAAAGAGGCGCTATTGCGCAAGCGGATCATGGGACACTTTTTTTAGATGAAATTGATTCTTTACCTTTAAATTTGCAAATGAAATTACTTTTATTTTTAGATGATCAAGTGGTGAGACCGGTCGGTGCAGACTACAGCATAAAAGTGAATACTCGTTTGATGTTTGCCAGTGGTAAAAATTTATTAGATGAAGTAAATGATTTAAATTTTAGAAAAGATTTATATTTTCGTCTGAATTCAGGAGTTAAATTGCGATTACCGACTCTAAGAGAAAATGCCCTGTTAGTCGAGAAATGTTGCCGTGAATTTAGTCAGCAGGAAAATGTTTTTGTGAGCCGGGAGTTGGTAGATTTTTATAAAGGATGTGAATGGCCGGGCAATTTTAGAGAATTAACGGCACATTTAAGGCGGAAAAAATATTCACAGTCTTCATTGCGCTTAACTTTTGATGAGTTTGATAAATTTCTCCCCACAAAAGCGTCGGCGCTAGATCTGGTGACTGAAGCTGGTTTTATCAGAATGGAAGATCATAAAAAAAAATATGCTAAGCAGGTGCTAAGTTTTTACCGCGGAAATATTGTGGATGCTTCAAAGGTTTTGGGTGTGAGTTACAATACGATGAAGTCTTATGCTAAAAGCTCATAAGTCTTTCTACTGAGACAGCTTCGGCCGTGCCTTCGACTCCTTTGTCTTTTAAGAAAGTTTCGATTTCATGGCCAATTTTATCTTTTAAAACGTTTCTGCCTTCATCTTGAATGGGAAATTGTTTCAGCATCGGCTCAAAAGATGCATTGAGGCGATCGATAAATTCAACATTATTTTGCATTAGATATTCACGTGAGTAGCGATTGCTTAAAGTCACTTTAAAATCAGCATTGAGACTTTTCATTTTTACGAAACTGGTTCCATCGCGATTATATTTATAGACAGGAATGTAGACATTTTTTATATCGAACTGATGTTCTGCCAAGCGATAATAGTCTGGTCTTTTAGGGGCATGTTCTACTGCAACTGATGCAGGGTTTCTATCAATAGGTTTAGGATGAAAGTAGTTATAAATTAGTTTGGAGTCTTTTAGGACGTAAACTGGAGTGACGATAAATGTCGTCACAGTCACAGCGAAAATGACCACCGCTTGCCATTTTTTTAGTTCATATTTTTCTGCACAGCTAGAAAAATTTTGATAACAAAGGGAGATGACTGCTTGGATCATGAGATGTGGTTTTTTCCAAGGTAATCCTGTTACCGTATGTAAAAAATCTTTAATAACTTTTAAAACTAATGCTAAAAAATCTGTTAGATGGTGGGCATTTTCTTTTAAGTAGTGTGGAAAATCTTTGATCTTATGAACTAGGTCATGAAATTTATGAACGATATGATCACGCCAAATAAAAATTTTCTGAGGTGTAAATTTTAATAGGAGTTTAAGAATCAATTCCCAAGCTAGGCTTAGATAGTTATTAATAAGATCGAAAATTTTCTCTAACTTTTCCATCCTATGCGTTATCGGAAGTTGAAGATAATTCTTAAAAAATGTCTGATCTCTGATAGTTTTGGTCCGGCTTTAGGTGCTGGGGCAAGGAATACCTAAGCTGTGCTTGGCGGTGGAACTAAATATGTAAGTGACGAGAAGAGAGATAGGCGAGGAGGCCTTATGAAACTATTAATGAAAAATACGCTACCGCTTATTCTATTTTTGACGCTCACTGGTTGTGCGGGTCTTTTTACCCAAAGAAGCTTTGTGGATGAAATGGAGCGTGAAAGCGATGGCCTTTTTATTCCAGGAAAAGATTTTAATGTAACTTCTGGCGATACAGGAGAAGCCTACCGCAGCCGAGAAGAGATTCAAAAAAGAACTCCCGCGTCGCTTAAACAACAAGAGTCAAGATTGGAAGTAAATTCATTAGGTAAGGAATTGAGCAATAAAGAAATGGCGTTATCTCCTATGGAATACGAAGAATATATGCAAAACCAAGATGCTTTTGAAAATATTTCGGAGAAAGTTTATTACTTAGATTTATCTATGAATGAGCGCAGAAGTTATATCCAGGATAAAAAGGCAAATAGTTTACCTCCTGATGAGAAATTTACGCAAAATTTTGGCTTTAGAAATGCCGCTCCCTATGGAAAAGAAATCGAAGTGGGGATGGACAAAGATCAAGTGATTGAGAAAATGGGCCGTCCTTATCGAGTTGATGTGGCGGGTGATTTAAAATATCAAAATGAACGCTGGACATTTTATGACAATGGCCGTTTAAAATCGGTGTACTTTGAGAGCGGAAAAGTTAACGGCTGGAATTTTAATTAAAATGGAGATTATGATAACAAAAATTCAATCAATGACAGGAATCGGAGTGGCGGAGTCGCTGGAACTAGGACACGCACTTACTATCGAAGTTAAAAGTGTTAATTCACGTTTTAAAGATATTCGTGTGCGCTTGCCTCATCAATTTTCGAGCTTAGAAATGGAAGTGCGAAAAATGATTGGCGAGGGTTTTAAACGTGGCACGTTTGATGTTGCGGTCAATTTAAAAAAACAACAAACTCAAGGGGCCTTTGCTCACGTAGATGCGACCAAGGTGAGAGAGTTTATTTATCAAATGAGCGAGCTTTGTAGTGACGCTAAAGTGGCGCCACAAGTTGATATTTGCGGTTTTTTACGCAATGAATTTTATCAAGAAGAAATTGATAATAAAGAAAAAATGCATGAATTCTTTTTTGCCACTTTAAAAAAATCTTTGTCGAAATTAAATGAGGCAAGAGTTCAAGAAGGACAAAAATTGGTGGTGGTGGTGCAAGAACATTTACAAAATTTTAAAAAACATTTAGTCGAAGTCGAAGCAGATGCAGCTGACTATCAAAAAAATGTAGAACAGAAGCTGGTAAAGAAAATTCAAGATTTTTCTACGGAAATGAACTTAGATAAGCCACGTTTTTTACAAGAAGTTATTTATTATATGGAAAAATTAGATGTGCACGAAGAGCTTAATCGTTTAAAGTCGCACATTCAAAAATTTGAAAACATAATGAAAGGGACGCAAGAAGTGGGTAAGGAAGTTGATTTTTTATTGCAAGAGATGAACCGAGAAACCAATACTATCGGTTCTAAATCAGGCACCGAAAAAGTGTCTCATGCGGTAGTTGCTATGAAATTGCAGTTAGAAAAAATGAGAGAGCAGACGCTGAATTTAGAATAATTTAAGGTACGATTTATATATGGACGGAAAGATTATAGTCATCGTTGCCCCTTCGGGAACTGGCAAAACGACGCTTATTACTAAGCTTAAGGAAGCTTTTCCTGAGCTTCTGGAGTCAGTGTCTTTTACTACGCGTCCCATGAGACCGGGGGAAAAAGATGGTGTAAATTATTTTTACATCGGGCGAGAGCAGTTTCTAAAAATGCGGGACGCAAATACATTTTTAGAGTGGGCAGAGGTGCATACTAATTTTTATGGAACTTCCAAGGAATTTGTAAATAGTCAGATGAAAGCAGGCAAAAATTTGCTTTTCGATCTGGATGTTCAGGGCGCTGATAGTTTTAGAAATTATTTTAAAAATAAAGCTAGAGTTATCTTTATTGCTCCTCCATCTGTGGAAGAGTTAGAAAATCGTTTAAGAAAAAGAGCGACAGAAAATACTGGTGTGATCAATATTCGAGTGAATAATGCCAAAAAAGAAATTTTACGCGCCAAAGATTATGACTACAATGTCGTTAACGATGATTTTGATCGTGCTTATATGGAACTAAAAAATATATTTAGTGCAATTTTAAACGGGACTGAGGGAAAAAATTAATACGATTGATTTTTCACATGAACGAGATCTAACTATCGAGGAATTAGTTCGCCGAGTGGAAGGTTATTATCCCGATGCCAACTTTGATCAATTAAAAAAGGCCTACGCCTTTGCCGCTAAAGCTCATGAAGGACAAAAAAGAAGTTCCGGTGAAGATTATATTATTCATCCGATTAATGTTGCCGCGACATTAATTAAGCTGCATATGGACATGGATACCATTATTTCGGGGCTGCTGCACGATGTGGTGGAAGATTGTGACGTGACTCCAGATACTATTGAAAAAGAATTTGGAACATCGGTTGCAGCTTTAGTGGTTGGGTTAACAAAAATTTCTAAAATCAAATTTAAAACTAAAGAAGAGTCTCAGGCCGAAAACTTTCGCAAGATGGTGGTCGCCATGGCAAAAGATATTCGTGTTATTTTTGTTAAACTCTCGGATCGTATGCACAATATGCGGACGCTGCAATATGTGTCAGAAGAAAAACAAAAAAATATTGCACAGGAAACTTTAGATATTTACGTGCCACTGGCCAGTCGTCTGGGTATTAACTCGGTCAAAAGTGATTTAGAAGATTTGTGTTTACGATTTTTAAAGCCCGATATTTATTATCGTTTGGCAGAAAAAGTTACCATGAAAAAATCAGAACGCGAACAATACATTCGTGATGTCATCGATACTATTCATGAAAAATTTTCTGAATATAGTTTACGTGGTGAAATTAAAGGGCGCCCGAAGCATTTTTATTCTATTTATAAAAAAATGATTTCACGTGGCGTGGACTTTGAACAAATTCAAGATATTTTGGCCTTTAGAGTAATGGTGAGCAATATCACTGAATGTTATAAGGCGCTGGGAATTATTCACTCGTCGTTTACTCCTATCCCCGGACGTTTCAAAGATTATATTGCGATTCCTAAGGTGAATAACTATCAAAGTTTGCACACTACGGTAGTGGGGCCTAAAGCTGAGCGTATAGAAATTCAAATTCGCACTGGTGAAATGGATGAAGTGGCGGAAAGTGGTGTGGCCGCCCATTGGAAATATAAAGAAGGTATGATCCATGATGATAGAAAATTAACTTGGGTGCAAGAGCTTTTAGAATATAATCAGAGCGAAGAAAATAGTTCTGAGTTTATGGACTCAGTTAAAAACGATTTAGATATCGGCGGCGTTTTTATTTTTACACCTAAAGGCGACGTGCGAGAACTAAAGTATGGCTCTACGCCTTTAGATTTTGCTTATGCCGTGCATACCGAAGTTGGTAGTAAGTGTGTGGGCGCAAAAGTTAATGGCAAGATTGTAACCATTAAGCATCGCTTGAAATCAGGTGATACAGTTGAGATTTTAACTTCTAAAAATCAAACTCCTTCGGCAGATTGGATCAATATCGCTAAAACCAGTCGGGCCAAAAATAAGATTAAACAATATCTACAAAAAATTGAACGCGATGCCAGTAAAGAATTAGGTCGTGAAATTTTTGAGAAGGCCTTAAAAGTTTTTGGATCGAGTGTAAAACGCTTAAAAGAAATGCGCGAAATGGATAAGTTGTGCAAAGAATTTCATATTAGCGGTGAGGATGAATTATTAATTCAAATTGGTATTAATAAAATTAAAACCAAAGATTTAATTGATAAGGTTCCAGAATTTACTCGTAGTGAAGCCTATAAAGTTTTCGAAGAACATATCAAAGCTAAAGATGAAGTGCCGGCTGAAGCTTATTCTACTACCTTAAAAACACTGGCGCGGAGTAAATCACATAAAGACAATGCAGTGGTGGTGGACGGTATGTATGACGTTCAAGTTAGAATGGGTAAGTGTTGTAATCCTATTCCAGGAGATAGCATTTCGGCTTTAATTACTAAAGGCCGAGGGATAACGGTACACACCATGAATTGTGCGCGCATGGATCGCAGCGATCCCAAGCGTTTTATTCGCGTCGAGTGGAATAAAGATTTTAATTTTGGTCACTCCGTCTCGGTACGAGTGATTACTCATGATAAACCAGGAGTTTTATCGTCAATCTCTCGCGCCATTAATAATACGGGAGTCAATATACGTTCGGCAGTTGCTCGTTCGTTATCAGATCGCAAAGGTAGCTTCATGTTTGAAATTGAAGTGAGAGATTATAGCGAATTATTAAAGACTATTTCTAATATCGAAACGCTGGAAGAAGTGATTAGTGTTGAGCGTGTCTAGTAAAAAAATAAGAATATATAAGTTCTGATTAATTTATAGGATTCTATGAACAATTTTTTAAGATTATTCATTTGAGAGTAATTGGCCTTTGGTCCATCGTAATAAAAATTAAAATGACCTGGTGTTTTTACCAATGAATCAATCAGGGTTTCAATCCGTAATAAGTGATAGTCGTGAGAAATAATTAAAATATTATGCAAGCTAGGATTCTCGTTTAAATATTTGATGGTTTCTGCCACATTTTCAAATGTATTTTTGGCCTCGTAATCAATGTCCCATTGATTAAAGTCTACTTTTTCTTGCAGATTAAGTGTGCTGGTAATAATGTCGACAGTATTTTGTTTATAAACTCCAGAAATAAAAATTCTATTTTGCTGATACTCTTTGGCCTTTTTTATGGCAAAGGGAATTCTGCCTTTATCACCCGTGTAAACAACAATAAGATCAGGCGAGCGATTAAAAAAAGCCGCGTGGGCGCGCTCGGCCTCCTTGTTAGAATTCATCACGATGGCCAAACAGAAAATGACGTAGGCAAAGCAGGTAATAAAAGAGAGAACTAGCAGATTTCTCCAATAACGGTAGAATCTAGTTAATTCAGTTTCAAAAACATAGCGTTTACTGAAAATCATTTTGCTGCCAAGACCTCAATTTCTATTTCGGCACCTTTGGGCAGGCCGCTTACTTGCACAGTGCTTCGTGCTGGGTAAGGTGTTTTGAAAAAAGATTCATAAGCGGTATTTACATCCGCAAATTTACTTAGATCTGTCATGAAAATAGTTGTTTTAAAAATATCGCTTCTTTTTAAGCCTTGTGACTCTAATAGTCCGTCGATATTTTTTAAAATTTGTTGCAACTGACCTTGAAAGTTTGGGGCCAGAGTCATAGTTTTAGGATCAAGACCAATTTGTCCTGAAAAATAAAAAACACCGTTTAATTCTACGCCTTGTGAGTATGTTCCAACTGCCGCAGGGGCATTGGGCGTTTGAATAATATTTTTAGTCATCTTTAATCCTATTTTTTGAGAGTTGATAAAAATGCAGTGGTTGATGCCATGTTAATAATTTCATCTAGGTTTGCTGTGCGCTGAATAATATTGGCGGCCTTATTCATGGGGACAATAATTGGACCAATGGCACTAGCATCACTTAATTGAGACAGAAGTTTGTAGCTAATATTAGCTGAACTTAAATCTGGAAAAATTAAAATATCAGCTGGACCTTGCAATTCACAAAAATCAAAAAGCATATCTTGGAGAGACTTACTGAGCGCAACATCTGCTTGTAATTCACCTTCTACAATCATTTTTGCATCAAGCTTTTTAGTGATTTCTACGGCTCGCTTAACTTTTTTGGCGCATTCATGTGAAGATGAGCCAAAGTTAGAGAAGCTTAAAAATGCTACTCGTGGTTCTTTTTTCATAAGCGCGCGGTAGAGTTTTGTCGTTTCAATAGCAATATGCGCCAGATCATCTGAAGTCGGAGTAATTTGTGCCGTACAATCGGAGAAAAATATAATTCGTGATTTAAAATTTAAAACATAAACTCCTGCCGATTTTTTTCCTTTTTCGGGCCCCAATACTTTCATCATGGGCACAAAACATTCAGGGTAAGATTGATTTGGTCCAGCTAAGAATGAATCAACTTTTCCTTCGCGTGCTAACATCGGTCCAAAATAATTGGCCTGTTTCATTAACTCTTCAGCATGAGCGCGGGAAATACCATCACGCTTTTTTTCTTGATAAAATTTTTCACAAAACTCATCAAAAAATTCACATTTTTCTGGATCAACAATTCGTAGGTCTTTTAGATGTTCTAATCGCAATTTATCCATTTTTTTATGAATAGATACTTTTTTGCCAATTAAGATTGGTTCAATTTTATCATCTTGAATGATGGCATTTACTGCATTTAAAATTCTCGAGTTCGAACCTGCTGCAAAGGCCATAGTGATTTTAGTTTTAGTTTTTGCAACGTGTGTAGCAATACTATCGCGAATGGCCTTAGTAAATCCTGCTGCGTTGCCCATACGATCTGATAAGTGGGCGGCGTATTCTACTAAATCATTTATTTTAATTCGAGCGACGCCAGAATCCATGGCAGCTTTTGCCACCGCAGGAGAAACGCGAGTTAAAACGCGTTTATCAAAGGGTTTGGGAATTAAATAGTTAGGACCAAAATTAAAATCTTCACCACTATAGGCCGCTTTTACTTCATCAGGAACTTCTTCCTTGGCCAGGGATGCCAGCGCTTTTACGGCAGCTAGTTTCATTTCAATATTTATTTTTCGTGCGCGCACATCAAGCGCCCCTCTAAAAATAAAAGGAAAACCTAAAACATTATTTACTTGATTAGGAAAATCAGAGCGGCCAGTGGCCATAATAGCATCGGTGCGAACTTCAAAAACTTCGTGGGGATAAATTTCAGGCTCTGGATTGGCCATGGCGAAAATAATAGGAGTGGCGGCCATGGTTTTTACCATATCCTTAGTCACTACACCGCGAGCTGAACATCCGACAAATGCATCGGCACCTTTTAGAGCGTCAGCTAATGTTCTGGCGTCAGTTTTAATGGCGAATTCTTCTTTATATTTATTCATTCCCTCTTTACGACCTAGATAAACAGCACCTTTTGAGTCGCAAAGAATAAGATTTTCTTTTTTTACACCAAGAACAAAAAATAATTTCGCGCAAGCAATGGCGGCGGCCCCAGCGCCAGAGAAGACGACTTTTACTTTAGAGATATCGCGTTTAGAAATTTCCAGGGCATTTAAAAAGGCAGCAGAGGCAATAATCGCGGTTCCATGTTGATCGTCGTGGAACACAGGAATGTCCATTAGCTCAATTAATTGTTTTTCAATTTCAAAACATTCGGGTGCTTTAATATCTTCTAAATTAATTCCACCAAATGTTGGACCCAAAGATTTTACAATCTTGACCATTCCTTCCACGGTATTTTCGTCGACTTCAATATCGAAAACATCGATATCAGCAAAACGTTTAAAGAGAACGCCTTTACCCTCCATCACTGGTTTTCCAGCGGCTGGACCAATATCCCCAAGACCTAAAACAGCTGTACCGTTTGAGATCACGCCAACTAAATTTCCTTTGCTGGTATATTTGTAAACGTCGTCTGGATTTTTAGCGATTTCTAAACAAGGAGCGGCAACACCTGGCGTGTAAGCAAGCGAGAGATCGCGTTGAGTGATACAAGGTTTTGAAGGTCTTACTTCTATTTTTCCTGGTCGTCCTTGCGAGTGATAATCCAGTGCATATTTTTTATGTTCGTCTTTTTGATTGCTTTCTTCTTCCATATTTTCCCCGATAAAGTTTGAGCTAAAAGAGTAAGCTCTTGGCCTAGACTTGTCCAATAACTGAGCAGTTTTTTGGAGTCAAAGTGCTACTGCGCCAAGGCAAATTCCGGAGATGTTTTGTCAGGTTTTTTTTCTATCTAAATTTTTAAATCTTTGACAAAATTTTTTATGCCGGCAAGGAGCTGGTTAAGAGGAGAGTGCATGATGCGTCTATTATTAATCTTAGTATTTTTAGCAATTCTAGTATCTTGCGGTAAAAATGAGTCAATAAATGGTGAGTCATTAGCTTCCAAGGTCATAATCGGAAATTTAGATTGGAAAGATTGGTCGAAAACGGCATTTGCCGGCACAGAAAATTTATTAGTGGCACGGAATGCTCGGACCGTTGGATATTTGGATATTCCGGCAGTAGAGTCTCGCTGTACCGCTTTTTTAATTGATGTAGATGTGGTGATGACTAATCGTCATTGCATCACCAAGGCCCAAGACGCAGACGGCGCGACCGTTACTTTTGGTTATGAAGCAGATAAAAAAATTAAACGGATAAAATATCTTTGTGATGAGTTTATAGATAATAACGAAGAAGTTGATGTCGCACTCTTGCGTTGTAAAGGTCGTCCGGGTGATAAATTTGATACCGTCGAATTTTCAACCAGCACTCTTAAAAAGGGTGACGAATTATATGTGATTCATCAGAACTGTGATTATTTCACAAACCAAAAATGTGATTGGACCAAAAAGATTTCTCAAGGAAAAACTGTGGGCAGTAAAAACAGCATGGAATTTATTCACAATGCTGATACGCTTGGCGGTTCATCAGGTAGTCCCGTTTTCTCTCGTAAAACTCATCAATTGATCGGTTTACACCATGCCGGTATGGGGAACATGGGAGATGGCAGGGGAACGGAAAACTACGCGGTGAAAATTTCACAAGTCTTAAAGTTTTTGAAAACTGCACATCCAGAAATTCAAATTAGATTTGCGGTAAAAAAATAATTATTCGGTCGGCTTTCTTAAGCGTTCTTTGATACTTTCGAGATCACCGGCCAATAAATTAGCTAGTGTGTCGCCACCTTGAAATCTTTCGAGGACGATTTTCAGTATAGCAGTAATTGGAACGGCCAAAAATGCGCCCGGAATTCCCCAGAGAATTCCCCAGAAAATTAAGGCCACTAAAATAGTTATTGGATGGAGATTTAAATTCCTGCCAATAATTTTAGGCTCAATAAATGAGCCAATTATAAATTGAATCAGTCCGGGAAGAACAACGACTAAAATGATGGGCATTGGCCGATCATATTGTAAAAGAGCAATAGGGAGAGGCAAGAGCGTTGCCACTAATGCACCTAGTGTTGGTATAAAATTTAGCACCATACAAAGAGCAGTAAAGATTAAAAAGAAATCTAATTTTAAAAAATACAAAGTGAATCCGACCAAAATACCTGTTACTGCTGATGAAATGATTTTAGTAATAACATATTTTTTAATTTTAAAATTGATTTCTGAACCAAAGCTTTGGGAATCGTGAGCTTTCGTGGGGGCAATCGGTCCCAGTAATAAAAAGATCACGTAAATGGCAACCAGTGACATGATCGTCACAAAGTTCATTACATAAGTGGCCAAACCTCTAGCATAAATAAAAAGTGGTAATTCGAGAATTTTATCACGAATGATTTCAAAGTTTAATTTAATCCCAAATTGATGGGCCTTGGCGACGGTGGCATCGAATAAAAAGTTGAGTTTTAATTGGTAATAACTCATTTGATCTTCTGCCACACTAAATTGTTCGATCAGATACATTCCAAAATAGGTAATTAAAAAAGAGATAGCACCCAAACATAAAAAGACAGCAATGGCCCTGGGAATTCCTAATTTTTGTTGGAGAAAATTTACTAGTGGCGAAATGATGTAATAAATAAATATCGCCAAGACTAAAGGCATCATTAAAATACTGCCAACCTGTAAAGCAAAACACAAAAGCAAAAAAGCGATCAGTGCCACTGATACTGTCATGATTCTGATTTCAGGATTATTTTTTAAAGGAGACTCTTCCATAACTTTATTCTAAGATAGAGTCAGCATGAGCGCAAATCCTATCATCACTAATACCGGAATTCTTTTCGCCAGTTTTTTAATGTGTATGACTATTTTAGTCTCCCAATATTTTCGGCTGCAATTTGCCAAAGCGCTGTTCATTAATTCAATTAGGATGTTGGTACAACTTACTCTGGTTGGTGGCGTGCTTGCTTGGGTGTTTAAACAAGAAAATTACGGTTGGGCCGCACTATGTTTATTGGTCATGATTGCAGCAGCAACTCAAACGGGAATTTCCCGCATCCAGTGGCGTTACCAAAAAATAAAGGGACATTTTTTTTTTGCTGTGTCTCTTAGTTGTTTGGGAATTGGACTTTATACCTTGATTCTCTGTCTTGATGGTGATGCTTGGAAAAAAACCTATATTATTTTGCCCTTGATCGGAATGTTAATTGGAAATGCATTAAATAATGTGGCGCTGGGAATTGATTATTGGATGCGTGCATTGGTTAAACAACGAGATCGCATTGAGTATGCGCTGGCCCATGGAGCAACTCGTAGTGAGGCAGTTTATCCACTATTTAAAGAATCAATGAACACTGGGATGATGGGCATTATTAATTCTATGGGTGCCGCAGGATTGGTTAGTATGCCAGGGGCCATGACAGGACAAATCTTGTCAGGAACAGATCCACGTGAAGCGGTAAAATATCAGATCATTATTTTTTTAATGGTGACTGTGGCCGCGATGTTTGGTGTGGCGCTGTCGATTTACTTATCTTATCGAACCTTGACCAATTCCAGTCATCAAATTCTTTATCATCAAATTGTTGAAAAGTTTGGTGACGAGTGACGTATTTAAGAGTGGAAAATATTTTTTTTAAAAAAGTTCTAGAGATCACCTCGTTTTCTGCCAAAGAAGAAGAAAAAATTGTTTGTTATGGGCAAAGTGGAGCGGGGAAATCACTTTTTCTAAGAACACTTTGTCTGCTTGAGTCACAGTCCAGTTTAAAAGTTTTTTGGAAAGGAAAATATATTGAAAATCACGAAGTGCCCTTTTTTCGCTCACAGTTTTTGTATTTATCTCAGCGCCCGTACTTAAAACATGGGACTGTTAAAAAAAGTTTAGAAGATGTTTTTAAGTTTAACATGCATAAAAACAAAACCATAAATTGGGATGACATTCATCAGATGTTAATTTTTCTGGGTAAAGATTTAGATTTTTTAAAGTTGGAAGCGGACAGATTATCTGGCGGAGAGTCGCAACTTATGGCCTTGATTCGCGCGTTGATTTTAAGGCCGGAATTTTTATGCTTAGATGAACCAACTTCTGCCCTGGATCATTATTCGGTGAAAAAATTTGAGGCCTTGGTGGAAAAATTTCATCAGGGGGGAAGAATTTGGATTAGTCATGATTTAGAACAAATATCAAGATTAGGAAATCGTTTTATTAAATTATCCAAAGGCAAAATTATTTCTGATTTAGATCATCCAGAATTTTAGCAAAATGACGAGAAAAAGGCGCCAGCTCTTTTACATAAGGTAAAACATCTTCAATGAAAGGCGCAGGGAATTTATTTAACGGCAAAATATGTTCTATCGGGACATAACGAAAAGTAAAATTTATTCTACGTGTAAAAAAATTATCAAAACTTAAAGGAAATTGAAAAACTCCTTTATCTTCAACTCGCTGAACGCGATGAAACGTTTCTTCTTTCCATTTTTTTCCACCAAAAATTAACATTGAGCCATCAGTTAACCATTGTTCGTGTACCACTTTTTTTTGTAAGTCTTTTTCTTTACCATGAACAAATTGAAAAAAGGCGCGTTCTCCGAGTGAAAGTGAGGCCACCGGACCTGGCTCAAAATCTTGATGATCACCAACACGAGCATTATCAATTTTTTTTCCGTCGATCATTTCATCGCCATAAAAATTTACTAAACAAGTATTAAGATGCCATTTAGTTGGCATATCTGCTCCGTGATACATTCTTCTGGCACTCTCTTCCATTTTGTTTACTAATTTTTGCAAAACAGGAGGAAAAACTTCAGCTTTTACACAACGAAAATCGATGCCTTTTGGCGGATGAAAATAATCTAGACAAGCAAATTGCCAATTGCCTAACCAATAAACTGGACGCAGCAATCTTCGTTGTTCATCCTCTGGTGGTGGTGGATTATTTTTTGAAAAACGAAATTCCCAGATGGGATGGAGCGTTTTTAACCAAGTAAGAAGTTCGGTTTTATCCTGACCGGATAAAAAACCTGCATTATAGTGTAAGTTGTGAATTTTCTTTTGTGTCGCCATTTATTCTTGGCACTTATTATATCTCATTTTTGCTGGTCAATAAACGTGATTTAAATCGCCCTTTTTTACTTTGATTTATCAGTCACTTATCCTTTAAATAGGCAATAAATTCTTTTGCTTAAGAAAACCTAGGTATAGGCTTAGAATAGACTATAGGTATGACTATAACTAAGACTCTAATTTTAAGTCTAATATGTTTGGGAAATTTATTTTTTTCGCAAAATATTTTTGCTGCTTGTGGTGGCACTGTTCGTACTTGGGATGCTGGCGCAGGAAACGTTAATTGGAATAATGCTACCAACTGGAATATCAACGATCTGCCTGATACAGTAACCGAAGATGGTGTGATTGTTGGTGCCGCTCGTGCAACAAGTATTAATGCTTCCATGTCTATGGGTTGCTTAACCGTAAATTCTGGTTCTTTAAATTCTGCTGCCGGAACTTTCACTGTCGGAATTACAGGAGACTATTTTAGAAATTTAACAGGTGGTTTACTCGCTGTTAATACCAACACTGCAACTCATGCTTTGACTTTTGATATGGCAGGAACTGCAGCTCAAACTTTTGAAAATGTTGACATAATAAATTTTTTAAGAATTTCAAATAACACAACTGTTACGCTAACAAATGCATTTGCTATTCGCAGAGATTTTACTATTACTGGAACGGGAACGACAGTTTATATCAACGATGATCTAAATGTGAACTCAACTGCCGGAGCGGCCTTTATCATTCCTGCCTCAGTCACTGTTGAACTTGCCGCAGGAAAAACTTTAACTGCCAACCGTGGTCTGACAATCAATGGGACACTAATTGTAAATCCAGGTGCAACTGTTTTAATGGGATCGGGGCGGACGCTTTCAGTTGCGACCGGTGGAGTTTTACGTCTTGATGGCAATAGCGGGAACGTGGCGCGAATTGCCTCTGTGTCGGGCACTTATAATTTTAACGTCATTGGAAGTTTATATGCTGATTATTTTCGTGCAGATCGAATCAGTGCCACGGGAATTAATTTAACTGGAACATTTACTAAGTTTGATAATGGCGAGATTCAAAATATTCCAACAAATGGTTGGGGAATTACTTTAGGAGCGGCAGCGGTTGTTCCTGCGGCCATGAACAGTGTGGCATTTTATGGAGCATCTGGTGCAACTGAACCTCGAGCGATTCGAGCAACTGCCTATAATTTATCTGTGATGACATTTAACAATTGGGCCGGGATTGGAAACATTGAAACCAGATCAACTGTGCCACTAGTTCTTGATCCAAATAATAAAATCACATGGGGCACTCAAGCCGGTATAGAGATGACAATTGGTTCAAATAACAATATCAATAGGCCTGGAGCTACAACTGCTGCAAATGCGGTGGCAAAAGAATTTGCTATTTTTACCTTTGCTTTAAATCAATCTGCAGCGGCCACAGATGTTACGTCGTTAACTTTTACACTGCAAGGAACCGGCGATAGCTCCGATATAGATTTTATCCAAGTTTTTCGGCAAGGTGCTTCTTGTCAGACTTTGGGAACACAGATTGGTGGAAATTTAACCATGACTGGCAGTCCGGCAAAAGCCACTGTTACAATTCCTGCAACAAATCTTACTGTGAGTGGAACCAGTCCGGAGTGTTTACATGTTTGGTTAAAAACAAATGCTAGTGCTACTACCAATGCTACTATTGGTCTCGGTATTGATAATACAATCGATGTCACAAATTCATTAGGCTATAATTATTCAGCAACTTCTGCACCTCCAATTACGGCCCCACTTACCACTGTAACTGGTGGTGGAAATAATGCTATTTGGTCCGGTGCCACTTCCACGGTCTGGAGATTAAACGGAAATTGGCAAAATAATAATTGGCCAGGCACTTTAGAAAATTGCAAGGTCGGTTCAGGAACAAATATTCCACTTTTAACAGCTAGTGAAATTTGTCAGAATGCGGATTTTTTAACTGGTGGGGTAATTAATTTTAATAATGGTTTTTTGACATTTACTGTACAAGCCGGACTGACGATACAATCTGGATTTAGTTTCACCAATGCAGCTAACTCTACCATTATAATGGGCGGCACTTCTACTCAGAGTATTACCTCAAATGGTGTGGCCATTCCAAGACATTTAACTATCAACAATACTGGTGGGGCGACAGAAATTATTTCCGTCAATTCAGATTTAACAGTGACTGGAAATTTAACTGTCACCAGCGGAACTTTGCAAATCACCGCTGGAAAAACATTAACTGTTTTAGGAAATATCACGGTTGCCACAGGCGCCGTGTTAGATATTGAACCAAATGCAACATTAAAATTGGCCAATGGTTCAGTCTTAACTGTTAATGCTGGTGGAACGTTGGAAATAATCGGTACGGGCGCTACTAATTCCATGATGGATTCTAATGGTGGAGCGAATGGATATACAGTTGTTATCAATGGAACCATCAAAGCAAAATATTATTCCTTCTCTCACTTAACTGGAAACGGTTTAACTATTAATAATGGAGCGACCATCGATGCCACTAATAATTTAACTAACGGAACATTTAAATATCCCGTTGCCAACTCGACATTTCTATTAAGACTTTATAGAAAAATTCCTAGCGATACTTTAAGTAATATGAATTTTGATTTAGATGGATCAGCAGCAACTTCAGTCACAAATATTTATACCGATGCCGTGGCAGGAGCTGGAACATTAGTCATTAATCCTTATTCGGGAAATTTATCTGGTGCAACTTACGACACGCCAAATACTTATCTCATCACTTGGGGAACGTTAAGTACTACACTTAATGTTACTGCAGCTGCCAATGCGGCAGCATCATTAAATCCTGGGACAACTATGAACATGGGACGCTTTGCTTTTGTGCAAGCGAGCGCTGGATCATTTAGCAATACTGATATCACATCTCTCTCTCTTACTTTGCAAGGAACAGGTAGCGCGGGCGATATTAGTGCCGCGAGAATATATTATGATAATAATTGTGACAGCGCAGGCGGAACTCAAATTGGTTCGGCCATGTCATTTACTGGAAGTCCGGCGACTGCGGTGTTTAGTGGTTTAACTGGGGCAACCGTAGAGAGTAATGTTACGACTCCTCCCACTCGTTGTATTTATGTTGAGTTTGATATTGCTTCTAATGCTACCAACGCGGCAACTTTAGGAGTGAGCTTAGCTTCGAACTCGCATCTAGTAGATAGTCAGTCCTATGGAATTTCTGCTGCGACCAGTGCTCCAATAAGTTTAAACACAGGAACAGTAGTTGGTTCTTCCACAACGTGGACAGGCAGTGTGAGTACTGATTGGTATACGGCCGGAAATTGGTCTGCAGGATTACCTACCAATTCATTAAATTGTACGATTCCAAATGTTGCCAACGATCCAATTATTGGTAGTGGTACGGCCGCTTGTAAAAATGTTGATATCACTAACGGAATTTTAGTCTTAAGTGGTGGCGCAACATTAGAAGTTTACGGAAGTTTTGCTTCGACCGGAACTTTTACACAAACAGGAAGTTTAGTGATTCGTGATACAGGTGCCATCAACCAGACCATTAATATTTCCAGTTTAAATAATTTAACTCTTAATAAATCTAATATCGGAAACGTTGATCTTTTAGCAACGACTACTACTATTGCTGCCCTGACAGTTGGCGGAAGTGCTGGTTCAATGATGAGAGTGGCCAATGGTAAGACGTTGGTTTTAACTAACGGAGCAACTATTAGTGGTTCACGTTTACAAGTCTTGGCCGGTGGTACAGTGAAAGTGGCCAGTGGTGCAACTATTACTTTATCAGGTGGAACTTTTGATTTAACTGGAACGGCACAAGCTGCTAACAATCCTCCGGTGTTTCCATATCAAACATTAACTAATAAAGCGGCCATTCAAAATAATGGCGCCGGTACTTGGTCTTTTAATTCAACATCAGGTTCGATTAGATTAAATGGATTTTTAATAAAAGATTTAGATACCAATGGTTTTGTGATTGGTGGCACAACTTCTGTTTCACAAATTAACGGCGGACAATTTCAAAATTTATCTAACGCTTATGCTTCTGTAAAAGTGATGCAGTTTAATTCAACCGGAACATTACCGGCCAGTGCTACCAATGTTGGTTGGTCATGGCAAACTTCCGGCACCATTCCAACTTCAGCTCAAGGCTATAAAATTTTATCTTCGACTGGTTGCGGTAGTCAGAGTATGGATTTTTCTGGTTGGTTTGGTGACTGGTACGACACAGTCGCGACATTTGATCCTTCTGGAAAAATTTCACAAACCGGTTGTAACTTAACTTTTGGTGCAGCGTCGACGGCAGTTTCTTTAATTGCTTTTACTGCCACAGCATATAATGGTGCTGTGGATTTGCGTTGGGAAACTGGTAGTGAGTTAGATCATTTTGGTTTTAATGTTTATAGAAAAAAATCTGGTACAGATGATTTAGTGCAAATCAATTCGGCGATGGTTCGAAATTATAATGGCGCAAGTGTTGGCCATGGACTCTATCGTTATGTTGATTTTGATGCTGATAATGGATCAGAGTACGAATATTATATTGAAGATTACGCCAGCAATGGAACTAAAAAAATGCATGGTCCAAAAATTGTGACACCGCTGGGAACACTAGGTGCACCTCCGGCCGATAATGCTTCTGAAAATAATGGCAGCAATCCTAATGATGGAGCGAGTGGAACGCCAAATAATAATCCAACTTATCGCGATTTAGGTCACGGAGTAGAAATTCTTTCTCAAAGTGCTAGCACTATGAGATTAAAAATTTCTCCTGGAATTTTAACATTTAGTAATGTGGCGGGACAAGGAACGTATGAGCAGTTAGCGATTCCTGGTTATGCTAGATCACCGCTTACTGCAATGCCGGAAACTTTAGAGCGAACAATATTAATTGAAGTGGATAATACAGTTACGACGGCCAGTATTTTAGTCGCCACGGTAAATGGCCAGAGCGTGAATAATACTAAAGATGTTGTGCCAGCTCCGACTTGGGCGTGGAATGGAACAGTGCTCGCTCCTACTTACACTCAAGATGCAGCGACCTATGCCGTCAATAGTAATTACCCTTCTCTTTATTATGATAATTCATTAAGCGTTAGCACAATTGACGGCAGAAAATTTTTACGATTAAAAATTTATCCCACAAAATATAATCCAGTTGTTCGCACCGTTACTAAATTAAATGAAATGATCATGGATGTGGATTTAAATGGCGGTGGTTGGACTATTTCACCTCCGGCTTCAACCACTATTCATCCAGGAGTTGTCGCCAATACTTTAAGAATTAAATATCAGCAGACTGGCGTCTATAAAATTTTATTTAGTGATCTAGTCGTTCGTGATTTAGAGGGACCATTTAGTGGTGTGAGTAATAGTGACTTAAGGCTATATCACAACAGTGGAGAAATTCCGCTGAAGCTTACGGATGCAAATACTAATGGCGTTTTTGATGCAGGTGATTCACTACGTTTTTATTTAGATTATCAGGAAACTTTAGAATCAAATGTTAATTATGCTATTTTAAGTACCGTTGAAATTGGAACTTCAGGACAAGCAGCAAAAAGAATTGATACTTCAGTTATTAATGGAGATAAAATACAAACCAATTGTTTAGATGATTCGAATAATCCGATTATTTGTAGTGATAGTGCCGACACTTTAGTGTGGCAAGACCTGAACTTTGAAAGTAATTTACAAGATCGCGTTGGTGACTCTGTGATCGGGGAAGGTCTGGATCACTTTTTCTGGCAACGAATTTGGGTTTCTCAAGCAGACTCAAGCAACGCTACTTTTAGTAAATTAAATGCATCACTTCCAAACTTAGAAAGCAATACCACTAGTAATGTGACTGTTGTGTTGGAATTAAAAGGTGGACTGGCCAATGATCAATCTCCTTATCAGCAGCATGTTGGGATCTACATTAATAATTCAACCGATATGTTGGCCTCAAAATCATTTGCCGACGCCACTTATCAGAAATTAACTTTCATAGTTCCTGCGCGGTACTTTAGAGCAGGCAATAATAATATTTATTTTAAATTACTCGCCACTGATTTGCCGGCAACTTGCGGTGGAGCTAATTGCGAGATTGCAGTTGATATCAATAAATTTTCTGTTAGGTATCCATCAACCAGAACAGTAAATTCTAACGTACTCAATTTTTATAATCGCTACACTAATAGTTTAATCACAGTTGATGGGTTTAATACCACTCCCATTTATATTTGGGATGTTTCTGATTTAGGCACTGTTACACAGGTGGCCAATTTGGATACGAGTATTGCCAATCAAGTGACCTTCTTAACCAATCCAGGATCTGATGAAACTTATGGTAGGCATTATTATGCATTTACCACATCAAATGAATTGTCGCCGACTAGTTTTGAACTTACTCCAGGAGTTGAGTCATCGTTAAAAGCAACTAGCTCACGAGCTGATTTTATCATTATTGGGCATGATGATTTATTGGCCGAAGTTTATCAATTAGTAGAAAAAAGAAATGCGGAAGGTTTAGAAACTAAGTTAGTGAGTTTGGATCAGATTTATGCCGAGTTTTCAAATAATCAAATGAGCTCTTATGCTATTCGTGAGTTTATTAGTTACGCAAAAACTTATTGGGATAAAAAACCTACCTACGTTTTAATTTTAGGTGATGGAACTTATGATCCGGCCTTAAAATTAGGTAATACAGAAATCTTGCGTTCCACTCCAATTCCGGTGGTAACAGGCAATATAAACGATTTTGGTAGTGATAACTGGTTTGTGACACCGACTGAATTTGGTGTTGTGCCCAACTTAACCATTGGCCGGATTCCTACCTCAAATAAAACCACGCTTAAAAAATATATTCAAAAAGTTTTGGATTATGAAGATGGCCCACGTTCTCCGACTGCGAGTAACAGTAAGGTTGCTGCTTTTTTTGCTGGTGGGAAAAAGAATGATTATGAAGATTTTTATAATCAGAGTTTGAGTGTGAGTAGTAAATTTACCGCTATTTCTTCATCACATTCGAGTCGTATCATCGATCGCGCTGGTAAGACCGATCCACAATTTAAAACACAAATTATAAATGAGTTTAATACTCCACCAGTGATTATAAATTATTTTGGTCACGGAGCAGAAAATGAGTGGGGGGATAATACTAATTATTTTGAAACTACTGATGTGCAAGCTTTAAGCAATAGCAGGCTTCCGATGCTCGCCGCTTTTAACTGTTGGAATGGTAAATTTTTTAATCCAGATAGCGCTGAAACATCGCTAGGTGAGTCGGCGATTTTAAATCCAAATGGCGGGGCGATTGCTTTTTTTGGGGCCACCGATCAAACTTCTCCTTCGGCGCAAAAAATCTTTGCGCAGGCGTTTTATGCTGAATTATCTCGTGCCTTAAATACTAATAATGAAAATTATCGAGTTGGTACTTTAATGTATGCAGGTAAAGTAGCACTGGGCGATAGTGCTCACACTAGGGATGTACTTAATAGTTATGTTTTATTAGGGGACCCGACTTTAAAAATTCCAAAATCGGCCTTTAACCCCAGTGCTTTTGCATTAGTCGATGGAGGAGCAGCTGTTGGTGGCAATAAGGTTGGCGGAGGATGTTCGGCCATTGCATCAGATGGTGAATTTAAAAGAAATTGGATCGACGGTATATTTGAAATTTTATTTTTATTAGCTTTGTATTGGTCTTCAAGAATGCTTTTCAGATTTAAAAAATAAAAAGGCCAGGAAAACCTGGCCTCTTTATTTTCTCTACTTTAATTAAAAAAATTAATTAGTGAGCAGGAGCAGCTTCAGCGGCAGGAGCGGCATCAGCAGGTGCAGCTTCAGCAGCAGGAGCGGCTTCAGCAGGTGCAGCTTCTGGAGCAGCAGCTGTTTCAGTAGCTGTAGCTTCAGTAGTAGCAGTTTCTTCTTTTTTAGTACAAGCGAACACTAAAGTTGCAAGTACAGCGATTAATAATACATTTTTCATGGCGTATCTCCTTTTCTATTCTATGTTTATGCCAATTTGACTTATAATTAACAAGGAATAAATTTACAATTTATTGATATTTTTTGGCAACTATTATTTTTTTATATTTGGAGAAAAAATGAAAGATATTAGAAAATTTGACAGTTTTTCTGAGTTTTATGCTTTTTACCTCGGAGAACACCGAAATAAAGTGAATATAATGCTACATTTATTCGGAACGGGCCTCGTTTTTGTCATGTGCTTGGGAATTTTATTTCAGCGCAGATATCTTTGGGTACCGCTACTGCCAATTGTGGGTTATGGTCCAGCTTGGATAGGGCATTACTTCTTTGAAAAAAATCGGCCGGCCACATTTCTTTATCCAAAGTTTAGTCTCAAGGCCGATTTCTTACTTTTTTATCACGTCATTACTGGTAAAATTAAGATATTCTAGGAGTATTGTTTGAACCATGGAAGTCAGGTCTTATTTGCTACTGACAATAGTGTGTTGTCGGAAAGTTTTGAAAGTATTTTTCAAGATAAACATTTTAAATTGAATTTAGTTTCTACTGGTAAAGAAGCTCAACTCTACTTGTATAAAAATCCAGTCCATGCTTGCATTCTCGATGTAAAAATTAAAAATTTCTCAGCTTTTGAAGTTATTAAATATGTGAAGATGAATTTTCCTGCGATGCCACTTTTTTTATTACTAACCTCTGATGATGTGATTAAGCAGCATGGGTTAGATGAGGATAAGTTATTGGCGATGGGAGTGACTAAAGTATTTCCTGTTGGTTCAGACGCAAAATCAGTTCTAACGATTTTAGAAGGTGGTGATAAGTTTAATCATTGGAAGTCGGGGCAAATTACATCTAGCCTTGTAACTGAGGAGCAAGAAGTTCAAGCGAGTGATGATGACTTTACTGCTATTCGTATTGATAACTTCTTTAGCGGCTCAACCACTATATTTGATACTTATGTAAAATTATCATCTGGTCATTACACGAAAATATTACACAAGAATGAATTGTTTGATAGAGATCGTATTCAAAAGTATGTGGCCAAGGGCGTGCAGAGTTTATATTTTAATAATTCAGAAAGAGCTGCTTATGTAAATTTTATGAACGGCTTTGTCAGCAAACTGATCGAAAAAGAAAAAGTTCCCTTAGAGAAAAAAGTTTCTCTCTTTCAAAGTTTAACTGAAAAATATATTGAAGAACTTTATGTTGAGGGAATTAAGCCCCAGTTGTTAGATGAGGGGAAAAAAATTTGTGATGGGATGTACAGTCTTATTCAGCATTACAAAGATTTGTCATCACTACTTAAAAACTTTGAAGAAGCAGAGACCAGTGGACTAAGCCATGTTTTTTTGACTTCGTTATTTGCGGTGGTAGCTTCTAAGAATTTGACATGGGTAACTAAGACCAGCTTAGATAAAATTGTTATGGGTTGTTTTTTGCATGATATTGGAAAATTAAAATTGCCTACAGAGTTACAGTCTAAAAGACCCGATAAAATGGGTCCTCAGGAATTCGGAACTTATCAACAACATCCACGCTTAGGAATGCTACAGATTGCCAATTACCCAGCGGTAAACGAACAAGTAAAACAAATTGTTTATCAACATCATGAGTATATAAATGGTGAGGGTTTTCCCTCAGGTCTATCTGGAATGCAAATTTTTCCACTGGCCAAAGTGGTATCATTTGCCAATGATTTTGCCGAATTTATAGTTGAAAATAAAGTATCGCCACTGCAAGGATTAAAAATGTTTTTACCGAATAAAGCTGTAACTGTGCGTTACGATCCAGTTGTCATGAAGTCTTTTGTTCAAGGTTTTAGCAGTAAGTCGGTGAGTGGGGTGAATAAGTGAATAAAGGAAATATTCTTTTAATTGATGATGAAAAAGATCTAGTTGATCGCGTTGAAATGCTACTAGAGGAATACGCTGATAAGATTTATAAGGGATATGATGGTCTTGAGGGTCTTGCTGTCTTAAAAAAAGAAACCATTCATTGCGTGGTTTGCGATATTAATATGCCTCGTAAAAACGGCATTGAAGTGATCAAGGATGCACGCGAGTTAGGATACAAGGGACCATTTATTTTTTACACTGGTCATGGCAACGATGAAATGATGATGCAAGTGGTGAAGTTTGGAGTTTTTGACTTCTTGAATAAACCTAACCTGGAAGATCTAGAAAGCTCGGTGGAGAGAGCGTTAAAAGTAGGTCTTGGTCAATTGACTCCGGACAATGATGGCGATTTTCTAGCTGAATTAAATAAAATTAAGGATTAAGAAGTAAAAGTTTTTTCTAAAAAGATCAATAGTTCTCTTTTTAAAATTTTACCGGACATATTTAGCGGAAAATAAAGTTTTGATGAGCGATATTCGGGTGCGGCTAAGTCGCTTAGAAAAACGATATCCGCATCAGCTTCTTTTTGCACTTCAACAATTTTTGTATCAAACTCTTTGACGTGTTCTTTTAAATTATCTATCAGTGGATTTTCCGCCATTAGATCTAAATTTTCTCCCTCGTCACAAAAGTAGTGAATAGCGGGAAGGGCCTCACCTTTTAGGAGATGTTCAAATTTAAAACTTAAATGATCAGTATTGGTAATTAATTGTCCACGGTGCATTTGCAAATAATTTAATCCTGTTTCAAGTGTTGCCTGGAAGGCAATCACTTCTTCTGCTGATAAGTAAGATTGTGCTCTTGGTTTAGAAAATTTAACATCGATACCAATTTGATGATCCCCTGCAATATAACATGATAACTCTACCACTTCATGATGGCGTCCATGTAGCATTACCGCCGTGGTCACAGTGAGCGACATTTTAAATGCATCAATGTACAAAATTCCGGTCGGTGGTAAGTCTTCACGGAACAAGTCCTTTAATACAACCTTTTGTTTATTTTCAAAGGCCATACCTTGAAAATGTGATCGCATGGTAGACATGAAGGAAGTAAAAGAGTTAAAACTTTTATCAACTGTAGAATTTTTTTGTCCCTTAAAATAAAATTGAAAGGCAGTTCCTTTTCCTTTTATTGAATCAACTTTTATGTTTCCAGAGTTTTTACTGACTAGGGATTGTACTGTGGACAGGGCCAAACCCCTACCTGAAATTTCGTCTGCGTGATCTTTAGTGCTGAATTCACTCTCGAAAATATAATTTAAAATTTCCTGATCAGAGAGCTCCATGATTTTATCGAGTGAAAAAATTCGTTTTTTTAGGAGTTGAGACTTAACTTTATCAACATTGATGCCACGTCCATCATCAGTGAATTTGATATAGAAAACACCTTTTGCCTCTTCTAGACTTATATTGATGGTGGCAATTTCTGGTTTTCCAGCTTCTTTTCTTTCTTCAACTTTTTCCACACCATGGTCTATGGCGTTGCTTATTAAGTGTAATAAGCACTCGCTTAAAACATGGTAACTTTCTTTATCTAACTTTACTTCATCACTGGAGAATTCTATGGCAACGTTTTTATTTAGTTTTTTAGCTGTTTCATTGGCCTGAATTTTTGCTACAGCAAAAAGCTCATTAGTTGATTTAAGCGAGAGATTTTGAATGGCCAAAAGAATTCGCTCCGCCATGAGGATATTACTAGGATTTAAACCCTCAGACAGAAGTTTGTTATACTTTTGTATCAGCTCCACCAGCTCTTTACTCTTACCTGTGTCCATGTCTGACGTGGATGAAATCTTTCTGTCTTTATGTAGGCCTTCATAAATGGAAAGAATTTCATTCCATTCATTGGTTAAGTTTGCCAATAAGTCTTTTAAGTCAGAGTGGCCTAGTTGATAGATATCAGATTTTTTTATTTTATTTTCAATATGAAAGGCCACTTCACAAAACTGGGCCAATCCTAAGACTCGAGCGTTACCAGTGATGGAGTGAATGACACGAGCTAATTCTTCTCGAAAACTTGAATCGACTAGATTTGTGTTATTAATTTTTTTAAATAAGTGATCAATTTCATACATCACCATCGAGAGTATTTTTACATCAGCTTTTTTAATTTGGAGAATGATATTAATCGTTTTATCTTCTAAAAGCTTCATCTTTTGACGAGCTTCCTCACCTAAGACCAGTTCTGTTTTGTCTTCTAGAATAATTAAAAAACGTCGAATAATTTTCTCATAAATTACAGGTTGATAAGTTACTGAGAGATGACGAAATCCATGGTCATTATTGCCAACATTAATTTTAATCATTTTAGGCAGGGCATTTCTGATGGCCTCAAACATTAATTCTTCTTGGCCTAAGCTACCTTTTAAATTTTCCAAGGCCTTAATTTCAATTCCTGCTAAAAAGTTTTCGGCAGGCCTAAAAATACAATCATAAAAATCCATATCGTCTAAAGATTCTTTTTCTAATAAAACTTTTGAATAAGCAGAATATCTTGGTCCAATTTTCCCGTTTTCCTCAACTGTTATAAGCGCTAGGGGAATGCTGGTAAAAACTTCTACCATTTTTCTTTCTGAATCTCTCAATTGAGAAATATCTCTTCCTATAATGGTGAAAAGTTCACCCTCTTTGGTATTAGATAAGTTAAAAAATGAAATATGCCAAAAGTAAGGGCGTTCATATTTCTCGTTGGTGTGTTGAATGGAAAGCTCAAATTCAATAGCATTGAGTTTTTGTTGCTTTAGTTTTTTGATATTATGCAAAAAAATGGCCCACGATTCGGCCCTGAAAACCTTGTTAAGGTTCTGTCTAAAAATGTCATCGTCGCTACAGGAGAGCAATGAAGTCATGACATGGCTGGCGCGCAGCACTTCAAACTTTTCATTGATGACAGCAAAAACATCTGGCAGATTATCAATTAAACTTTCGCTATAGTTTTTAGATTTTTCAACAATAGAAATAATTTTGTGTGAGGCCTGTAAGTCTTGATTAATGCGGCTCATAGAAAATCAATTTCCCCTGAGCTGGCAGTATTAAAATCAATATTTATTTTATTCATATCATCTTCATTATAAATCTCTATGATGCTTGAAAGTAAAAGGAACTTATCTTCGGTGATTAAGCTCCAGTAGTCTTGGCAATATCCAGGAGCATTCCTAGTATTTTTGTCATAAAAAAAAAGCTCATCAAAACCACGAACGGCCAGAGGGAGACTGATACCAATATCTAAATTGTTGTCGGCAAAGATTTTTTTTATTTTACCAGCACAAAGATTGCAATACTCTTTGATATAATCCTGAACTTGTGAAAAAGAGATCTCAGATATTTTTTTTCCTAAAGATTTTTGTGCAAAAAACTTACCGTTTTCAGAGAGGTAATGACATTTCATAGTAATACGAATACTGGGGCCAGAAATGAGAATGAGACCCATCCAAGGAGCTAGCATTTGATGATGATCAACTCCTGCCACTTCATTGATGATGATGTCTTCATTTTGCGTGTGTTCTTTGATTCCTTGCAGGGTCACAAAGCGCACTAATTCTTTTACTTTAATCTCAATTTCATTCATTATGATAATTATAGTCCTTGGTGAAATTAATTCAATGAGCAACAACACAATATTAAAGAATACAAATTTTGTCTGGTTTATGATCTCACGTTTTTTTATGACTCTGGGACTACAAATTCAGGTGGTACTTTTGAGTTGGCACGCCTATTCAGTAAGCGGTAGTGCATTATCACTTGCGTGGATTGGACTGGCCGAGGCAATCCCATGTATTACAGTCGCCTTATTTGCAGGAGATTTTGCAGACAGATATTCTAGAAAAAAAATGGTCCTTATCTCAATGTTAATCGTTTTCATTACTGCGCTAGCATTTTCGAGTACATCGGATCTTAATACTATTTATTTTCTTTTAATTTTTAATGGTCTCGCTAGAGGTATACAATCTCCTGCGATTTTTTCTTTAATGGGTGATATTGTTGAAAAAAAAGATCTTATTTCTGCTGCAAGTTACAATGCAGTAACATGGAATACAGCACGAATTTCTGGAGGATTAATTGCTGGAATTTTACTTAGTCAAATAGGTGTGACTAAGTCTTTTTATGTCGAGGCGAGTCTGATTTTCTGCTCGTTTTTGGGCATTCTTTTTATTACCGATCCGCCACGATTAAATGTTACAAAAAATACTGAAGTCATTTGGAAAAGAATTGGTGAAGGTATCAATTTTGTTTTTAAGGAAAAGATTATTTTGGCGGCCATCTCACTAGATCTTTTGGTGGTGTTATTTGGCGACGCCATTTCGTTGCTACCCATTTTTGTCAAAGATATTCTTCATATGGGGCCAGAGGCTTTGGGTTGGCTGCGATCAAGTAGTGCGGTGGGGTCTGTGGTGATGGGAGTTTTATTAACTCAATTGCCGCGCATGCGACATTTAGGGAAAATTTTATTATTTGTCGTTTCCGGCTTTAGTCTCGCGATGGTTGGGTTTGCACTTTCTACACATTTGTATTTCGCTATGTTTTTTCTCTTTTTATCTGGCGCCTTAGATAGTGTGAGTGTGGTGATTCGTAATACTTTAGTTCAAGTCTCTACACCAGATTCCATGCGAGGCCGTGTCGCCTCAGTCAATAGCGTATTTATTAGTTCCTCCAATGAAATTGGCGCTGCCTGGTCAGGAATTATGGCCAGCATCTTTGGTCTTGTTCCCTCTATTTTGATGGGCGGGGGAATCACTTTTTGTGTGGTAGTCTTTTTTTCTATTAAGGCAAAAAAATTAAGAAATTTTGTTTTGCATAATGTTTAAGTTTTTTTCCATCTGTATTTTTAAATCACTAAGCGTTATTTTTTTTATTTCTGAGGCCAAGTGATAAACTTCTTCAATGGTGATACCGTAATCATCAGTTTCCAAGAAAATTCTGTCCATTGGTAAAAATTGAAAACTTTTAAAAGCTTTAGTAGTGGCATTTTTTAATTTATAACCAAAACTAAAATAGCTGGCATAGGCCATGAGTGATTGAGTAGTTTCTACGTTTCCATTGTAGTCATGAAAAAAAAGCTGACCTCGGTATTTTGATTCTTTTAAAACTTCCAAGAGATCGGCAAAAGCGCGCACACAATGAATCACTACCAAATTAATACCATTTTTTTGTGCGTAATCGAGTTGTTGTTTGAAAATTTTAATCTGCAATTCAAAATCATCGCTTCTGTGCCTATCAAGACCACATTCGCCCAGACCTAAAAAGTTAGGATGTGACCTAAGCGAGGCAATTTTAGCGAATACTTTATCTAGGGAGACTTCAGCTATATACCAAGGATGCAGACCTAAGGTAAAAAAATGATGATCTAAATCAGAGAACTGTTCATTTCGCGGATCTAAACTTATGATAGATTTAATCTCACTCGATTTAGATAAAACATGCGTGTGGGCATCAAGATACATGGAGATAGATTATGGAATCTAAAATTAAATGGCAATCAAAGATGAATTTTCTCGCCGAAAATAGAGGAATCAAAACACAGTTGGACGCATCAACTGATTTTGGAGGAGAGAATTTAGGGGCAACTCCAAAAGAGCTTTTATTAGATGCTATTATGGCGTGCTCTGGTATGGATGTGATCTCGATGCTTACTAAAATGAGACAAATTCCAAAAAATTTTGATGTTAAAGCTTATGCTGAAAAAACAGAAGGTCATCCCTCATATTTCCCGAGAATTGATCTCAAGTATTATTTGAGTGGCGAAATAGATGCAGACAAAGTCTTGAAGTCGGTAGTGTCATCAATGACTAAGTATTGTGGTGTTAGTTATATGGTAAGCAAATGTTCTCCAATTTTTTATGAAGTTTATTTAAATGAACAAAAAATCGGCGAGGGCCAAGCTTTTCCAGTATAATAATTTAATGCATGCCAGTCTTTGTGACATTCTAAATATAAAATATCCCATCATTATGGCGCCAATGTTTTTAGTGACGAATGAAAAAATGATGATTGAAGCCGATCAAAGTGGAATTTCAGGATGCATTCCCGCTTTAAATTATCGCACGCCCGCTGAATTCCAAATCAACATAAAAAAAATTCGCGCCAGTTGTAAAAATGCTATTGGTGTTAATTTAATTGTCAATCAATCAAATCCTTATTTTCCAGAGCAGCTAAAAATTTTAATCGCAGAAAATGTGGACTATGTAATCACTTCACTTGGTTCACCGGCCACAGTCATTGCCGCCTGTCGTCCTAAAAAGATTAAAGTTTTTTGCGATGTCACCGATTTGTCTTACGCTAAAAAAGTTGAAGCAATGGGAGCAGATGCAGTGATTGCCGTAAACTCTGGAGCCGGTGGACACGCTGGAAATATTCCATCCTCTGTGCTTATCCCACTACTAAAAAATAATTTAAAAATTCCAGTCATTTCTGCTGGAGGCGTGGGAGACGGTATATCGGCATTAGCGATGTTTGCCCTAGGTGCAGATGGCCTTTCTATTGGCACCATGTTTATCGCGAGTCCAGAGGCGGACGTCAGCAATGATTATAAACAAGCGATCATTAATTATGGCGCGCAAGATATAGTCAAGACGACTAAAATTTCAGGATCGCCGTGTACGGTTATTAATACTCCTTATGTCAAAAAAATGGGCACCAATCAAAATTGGTTTGAGGCCATTTTATACAAAAACAAGACGCTGAAAAAATATGTGAAGATGTTCACTTTTTATTTAGGCATGAAAGCGTTAGAAAAAGCCGCCTTCAGTGCTACTTATAAAAGTGTCTGGTGTGCCGGGCCTTCTTTAGAGTTTGTACATGAAATTCGTCCTATAAAAGAAAGTGTTGAAAAATTAATTCAAGATTTTAAGGAAAGAAAAGATGCGTTCATTAATTCAATCTCACATACAAAGTAAATTAAACTCCAGTCTTTCTCGTTTTGATTTAATTTTTTTAAATTTCTTTTTAAAATATTTTATTCCTTTTAATGGCGCTCACGGTTTTAAAATTTCTGAAATGAAAAAAGGCCATGCCAAAATCAAATTACCTTTTAAGCGCGCCAATTTTAATCATTTAAAAGGTCTGCATGCAGCGGCACTAGTTACGCTAGGTGAATATTGCGCGGGAATGAATTTACTTAGTGTGCTGGGTTTAAAAGATTACCGTTTTATATTACAAGAACTGAGTGCGAAGTATCATTATCAGGGCCGCATGGCCGTATGGGGCCAATGTGAAATGGATTTTCCAGCACAAAATAAATTAATTGATGAGGTTAAAAAAGAAGGGAAGACCCTTGTGACTCTTCGCACAGAAATTTATGACACTCAAAGTCAGCATATCGCAACAATCACGACTACCTGGCAGGCCAAGGACTGGCGCAAAGTAAAAACGAAATAACTACCTGATATTTTGATAAGCTTCATTGAGAACAGATATTCCTGCGGAATATATTCCTTGTCGATGTCAAAAACTTGTCGTACTTACCACGCATTGAATTTTATTATTAACCCCTTTTTAAGGAGAGACTGATGAGAGTTTTATTGTCATTGGCACTATGTCTTTTTTTGTCACAAGCGTTTGCTGACGTTACTGATTTATCTACTACGTACAAAAAAGATTACGAAAGTTTTCGCAAACTAGATGGTCATCAATTAGATGATTTGCATCCTTGGTACGATGGAAACCTTTTAATTCTAAGAAATCCCTTTGCTTCCAAAGATACAAATCCTTTTTATGTACAAACTGTTGTGGCCTGCGAATACGATCAGCCAACATACCCTGAGTACCCTCAGTATAATGACGAAAGATCTTATTCTGAAAACAACGATTATTACAATGAAGAAGAGTATTACAATCATGAGTGTGAAAACAATCAAGAATGTACTCGTACTGACAAAGTAGAACCAAAAAAAGAATGGAAATTTGGTGTAGCGCCATTTATTTTCTTTGATTTTTACTCATACAACAAAGTAACTTCTGAAGATTCACACTTTACAGCTGATGCCGTTTTGAAAAATGATCAAAACTCTGCAACAGTTGATATGAGTGGAACTGTTTTAGAAGAATCAGATGATAACGGTCTTTTTAAAGTAGTTAAGAGATCAAACATCACTGCAGCTGCTGGTGTTGTGGCAACTGCAAATTATATCAACTCTGCTATTTCTCGTGTAACTCCAATGGTTGGTGTGGCACCAATCGTAGGAAGTACAAAAGTAACTGAACGTTTTGTTAAAACAAAAAGTACAGCTTACGGAATGGGTCATCTGCCACTTCCTTCACGTGTTGAAACGATGAATGATTGGACACTAGGCGATAAAGTAACTTATTCTTCACAGGGTGGAGCAATGTTCATGGCCGGAATAGGTTATGGGCCAGTTACTGTAGGTGCTACTTATTTTATCGTTGGTACTTGGACTAAATCAGTACAAAAACTCGATAATACAAAATTTTTAGTTGAAGCAACAAACGGTAGCTTAAAAAATGCAGGTCTATTTGTTTCAGCAACAGTGGTTAGCTTATCAGCTTCTACTGTCAGCAGTTTAGAAAAAAGTGTTTCATACTTATTTGATACATCTGATGCTGAGGCCAGTGATGCTATGAATGCTTGGCTTGCTGGAGATTTCTCTAAAGCGGAAGCTATTGCTCTGAAAAAAGACAACAAAAATGTAGTAAAACTTAACACTAACAAAACTCAATCTTACGGACGTGTTCGTTCACTAAATGTTGGTATTCCTTTCATGAGATGGTCTAGAGGATCAGGAAGTATTCATACTTCTGCAGATGAAGAATTTCACCCAGATGGTTCTAAGGCCAATGTTAAGAGTGCAATTTTTGTTAGAACAAAAGATTCAAGATTCTTTAATGAATTTTCAAACAAGATGAACGGCTTTTTTGCTACTCATGCTCGTCTAGCTGATACTGATGGAACATCTCGCGATGTTTACACTGGTACTTTTGGTTATTCTTATTTCAATACAACTGGTACCATGAGTGATCTTGCTCCTCAAATCAGAAACCTTGTTTGGTTAACTGGTATGAGAAAAGAACTTGCTGTAAGTACTCCTAAAAAAGTTGGGACAGGAACTGTTGAATTACAATTTTTATTTAAATTAAATAAAAATGCTACTGATATCCTAGTAAATTCTATTGCTGCTAAAACTGAAGTTTTAAGCACAATTTCTGAAGGATTCTTGAATGCTTACTTTACAAAAACTGTTAATGGGAAAATCGAGCTAAGAGATGAACAAAAAATCTGTGGTTCTGATACATCAACACTTGAAGATTGCCGCGCTAAATTTACTACCTACACAAGAAATGGTGTTGCGACTATGAAACGCGCCATTGCTAAAATGAAAGCGGCGCTTGCTGCTGATAAACGTGAAGAATTCGTTTCTGCTTATGCTGAATTTGGTGGTGGTATGACTTCTAACCAATTCTCATTCCAGACAATTTTCAACCTTTTAAAAGGTCGTGGAGTTGAAGCTTTCTACCGTGTAGCAGGAAGTGAAGTGAAGAAATATGAAATTTCACTTGATTGGAAACCTGAGTTAAAAGTTGAGTAATATTTAAGTTAAGACTTGATGAAAAGGGGAAGCATTGCTTCCCCTTTTTATTTATCGGTGGTGTTCTGTTATGAGACTCAAAAATTTCTTGCCATAATTTTCTAATTTATTTTGCCCCACTCCATGCACCATTAAGAACTCATGATTGTTGCGAGGTAAAATCTGACACATATCATGCAGTGCTTTGTCGCTGAAAATCATATAGGGTGGAAGTCCTTTTTGCGTAGCAAGCTCTGTGCGAAGGTTTTTTAGCGCCATAAATAATGGGCCTTCAATATTTTTACTTGTTTCAATTTTCCTAGTTGGTTTTTTTGATTTAGTAGAAGAAGAAACTTTTTGTTCTTTCATGAAAAACTTTTCTTGTTGTTTTAAGAAAATAACGGTCTTTTGTGTAAGTCCTAAGCTTTTATAGTCCCAATTTTTAATTTCAATATAATTTAAATGTAAAAGCTGGCGCAATAAACTATTCCAATATTCAGCTGGCCTATCTTTGCCAATTCCAAAGACCGATAACTTTTCATGTCCACGTCCTGTGATTTTTTGATTAAGACTCCCGCGTAAAACATCGATTATATGTCCCGCACCAAATATTTGATTAGTGCGATAAATAGTGGAGAGTAGTTTTTGCGCATCTTGAGTGGCATCAACCATGATGGGGGCAGTTAAACAAGTGTCACAATTGCCGCAATCGTCGGGAAGAATTTCACCAAAATAATTTAATAAATTTTTACGGCGACATTGTCCCGTTTCACAAAGCGCCAACATGGAATCAAGCTTTTGTCTGGCGACTTTTTTATAACTCTCGATCGCGTCGGTAGTCTCTAGCATTTGTGCCAGTTTCACCATGTCTTGAAGGCCATAAATCATCCAAGCTGTGGCAGCTTTGCCATCTCTGCCGGCGCGTCCTGTTTCTTGATAATAACCTTCAATACTTTTAGGTAAATCTAAATGCGCCACAAATCTTACGTCAGGGCGATCAATGCCCATTCCAAAAGCGATAGTGGCCACGACGATAACATGATCTTGGCGATTAAATTTTTTTTGGCCACGTGTTCTCACAGCAGATGATAGTCCTGCGTGATAGGCCACCGCAGGGTAACCCATTTTTTTTAGCGACTCGGTTACCTTCTCAACTTTTTTACGAGAGAGACAATAAACAATACCAGTATCTTCAGGATGATTTTTTTTAATAAATTGATCTAGTTGTTTTAATTCATCACTGCGCTGGCAAATGAGGTAGCGAATATTTGGGCGATCAAAAGAAGAAACAAAAATGCGAGGAGATTTTAAATTTAATTGTTTGGCGATATCTAAGCGAGTTTTTTCATCGGCGGTGGCAGTAAGAGCAATGGTTGGGACATTGGGAAAAAGTGTTTTAAGTTCATTTAAGCGAATATAATCGCCGCGAAATTCATGTCCCCATTGGGAAACACAATGGGCCTCATCAATGGCGATAAGAGAAATTTTTACTTTCTTAAAAAAGTTTTGTAAGCCGCCAGTTAAAATTCCCTCTGGTGAGACATAGACTAGCTTAATTTCACCCGATAAAATCTTTTTCTTGGCCTCATCTTTTTCTTCATAAGTTAAACTAGAATTTAAATAAACTGCATTAATGCCATTTTCTTCTAAGTTCATGACTTGATCTTGCATCAGTGAGATAAGTGGGGAAATAACTAGCGTGATGCCCTCTAAATAAAGCGCTGGAACTTGATAGCACACAGATTTTCCGCCGCCAGTGGGCATAATACAAATCGTGTCGTGATTATCTAGAATCGAATTGATGGCGTTTTCTTGTTCTAGTCTGAATTGATCATAACCAAAATTTTCTTTTAGGATTTCTAATAATTTTTGGTTGCGGGTATTCATGGGGTTTAGTTTATCTCTTTTTGTTGTTTCTTTGCAATCACGAAGTTGTTAAAATAATTGCAAGAGCGATTGCAAAAAATGAATATTAAAGAAAAAAAGATTATATATTTTGATGGGATATGCCTTTTGTGTTCCGTGCTGGTCAATTTTATAATGTTGCATGATAAAAATAACATTTTTTTATTTTCCGCACTACAAAGCGATTTCGCTAAAAAAAACCTTCCTAATCAAAACTTAGACACTGTTTATTATCAAAATAATTCTAAAATTTATCAAAAGTCTGAGGCCATCTTAAAAATTCTTTTTGATTTAGGTGGAATTTGGAAGATCTTCATTGTTTTTTTAATTCTTCCTAAATTTCTGCGAGATTTTTTTTATGATGTAGTGGCGAATTTTCGTTACAGGGTTTGGGGCAAACAGCTTGAGTGTCGTTTGCCCAGTGAAAGCGAGAAGTCTAAATTTATTTATTAAGAACTAAAATCGGCCCAAATGATATGGTTTGGTGTGTTGCCTTGATTATGAATTGGTTTAACAGGTAAATGCTTTTCAATTTGCTCCAGCGCTTGGAGTAGTGAAGGACCTGGCCCATCTTTTTGTATTTGTTTTTCCAAGTCTTGTAAAATATTTTTGATCACATCTAAACTTATAGTTTTCTGATACTGCTCATCAAAAATTATTTCTATCTGTTTTTCATAGTTTGAGAGTAAAACCAGTACGTCTAAATCTTTATAGGCAGGATCGTTCTTTTTGATCTGGAAAAGTTTTTGCGAGTGATAGTATACGATCGATTCGACTTCTTTAGCTCTAAGTCCAATTTTCTTTAATAAATTAAATTTTGCAATAAAAAAGGCAAAGAAGAAGATCGGGATTTGCCATAACAAAAAAAATAAATGTGAAATTTCTTGAAAAATTGCACCTAAAATAAATGAAAAAAGAAAAAACAAAAGTAGACTCGTTCTAAAGCGCGCCATTGGATAAGCGTCACTGGCCTTCAGAATAGAAACTACAATTTGATTATTTTTTATTGCTTCAATTTGCGCAATCTTATTTTCAATTGCTGTAACTTCTGTTGGATTCAAAATTTTTGTTTGCCAATTACCAGTTTCCAGAAGAACCTCCTCCCGAAAAACCACCGCCACCAAATCCGCCGAAGCCACCACCGCCAGAGCTGCTTCTTCCTCCGCCGTAATAACCACCACGCCCTGAGTGCCATCTGCCAGCACCGGTCGGACCGATGCGGTTAAGAATAAAAATAATAATAGCAAAGATTATGAAAAGAATTGATGTCAGAGTTGGTTTTTTTTGCTGCTTAGGCGTATAGCTGGAATTTTTTAAACTGAAATTTGGATCGATATTTTTTGCTAATACCACTAATGATTGGGCCAATCCTTCAAAAAATTCTTTTCTTTTAAAAGAGGGTACAAAAATTTCTTTTATGATTTGATGTGAGAGATAATCAGTAATGTTGCCTTCAAGACCTTGGCCAACTTCAATACGAACGGCACGATCTTTTAAGGCCAGTACAATTAAGAGTCCGTCATCGCGGGCCTTGTCACCCAATTTATTTTTTTCTACGGCCTTGATGGATAAGTCTTCAATGCTGGTACCTTGTAAGTCAGGCGTAATCCAAATTTGCATTTGTGCTTTTGTCTGCTCACGCACTTCGCGAATAATAACGTCTAGCTGTTGTACTTCTTGGGAAGTGAGCAATCCTGCTTCGTCATATATAGCATGATTAAAAGTAGGAATAGTAAGTTCCGCAAATAAATTAAAGCTTAAAAATAAATAAAGGAGAAAAGCTTTTTTCATTAATTACCAAATTTCACTTGTGGAGCCGCTTGCTCAGCTTCACTAATTGTAAATTGTGGTTTTGGTTCATGATGAAACATCATGCGATTAGTTAAGCTCGTTGGGAAAACGGTAATCAAATTATTAAAGTTTTTTACTGTCTCGATATAACGATTACGCGCCACTGTAGTGCGATTTTCTGTTCCTTCTAGTTGCGCTTGCAAGGCCTGGAAATTTGCGTTGGCCTTTAGATCTGGATAGTTTTCTGTGATCATCATTAATTTTCCTAGTGCTTGCGACAATGCGCCTTGAGCATTTTGGAATTTTTGCATTGTTTCGGCATTTAATTTAGTTGGATCAATATTTATTGCAGTCGCTTTAGCGCGAGCGTTTACTACTGCTTCTAGCGTTCCGCTTTCGTGTTTGGCATAACCTTTAACCGTCTCAACTAAATTGGGTATTAAATCATTTCTTCTTTTATATTGATTCATCACTTCTGCCCAAGAAGCATCAACTTCATTTTTTGCCATGGGAATTGATTGCACTCCGCAGCCAGTAAGTATTAATAGAGCAGTTAGGATTAAAAAAATATTTTTCATATGTACCTCGTTGAGTGTGATCTTTGCTTAATTAACGTGCTTTGTCATGAGAAATTTATCGCGCTAGCGCGGAAATCGTTTTTGGTGCAGGAATTAACAGCGAATATTTCACTTTCTTCAAAAATACAGCACAAGGTCGTTAAATTCAGGTAGTTGGCCAGTTCCCCGAATGAGGTCTCAATGCTCTAACGGTAACTGTTGCAATGAGAGTTTCTAAATTTAGAAACTCGTGTTATTATCTCAGAGTTACCTTGAGAGAAAATATTATTGTTGAGATAGAAGTGGAGGCATTTTATTTTAATGAAAGATTGATCAGTTTTGTTTACTTAGACATTAGTCATATAAACTATGATCGTCAAAATTTTCGAAGAAGTGATTTAGAAGCTGATGAAATTGTCACTGTTTTAATTAATGAATTAAGTGATTTGTGTTTAAAACCGGAGGGAGTTAAGGATGGTTATGAATATTTTGTTTAATATTATTTTCTCGAAGGTAAGAAATACAAGATCGTTTTTGCTACCAACCCAAAAGATAAAATAATAAGAGTATTAACTTTGTTTCGCTGTAATAAGAGAGATTAAAATGAAAATAATAAAAAAGCGGCCAGAAACTAAAAAAGAAAAAAAACTAAGACAATGGATTCAAAAAGATACTTCAAAACATGAAATCAAGGGTGAGGTATTGGCATCTTTTGGGTTAGATAAAAATGCAACTGAGATTGATAAAATCAAGTGGGGTATTTGCAGGCAAATTGTTAGGGCCCATGTGCTACTTTCTATTCCCGCTAAGGAATTAGGAGAAAAGATGGGTCTTGATAAGTCCAAAACTTCACTTATTTTAAATTACAGAATGGAATTTTTTACTATCGACAGACTGCTTGCAAGTTTTTTTGCACTTGAAAACTCTCATCGTGATTTAGATAATAAAATAAATGACATAAAAAAAATATTTTTGATGGCAGCTTAGTTTGATTTAAATATTTTGTTAAAAGTCGCTAAAATTAAATAGGCAAGAAGTCCTAGTCCCAAACCTTCCGCAATACTAAAAGAAAAAGGAATCATAATCATCGTAATAAAAGCAGGTAGAGCACTTTCGATTTTTGACAAATCAATATGCTTAATTTCGCTCATCATAAAATAACCCACTAAAACCAATGCCGGGGTAGTCGCAGCGACCGGAATAGATAAAAAAAGTGGCGCCAAAAAAAGTGCTAACAAAAAACAAATGGCGACCACCACACTAGTAAGTCCAGTGCGTCCGCCTTGTTCTACACCAGCCGCCGATTCAATATAACTAGTGACTGAAGAAGTGCCTAAGACTGCACCAAACATAGCGGCAAAAGCATCGGCCTTAAGCGCGCGATCTAAATTGGCGGTGATCTTAGCGCGAGAGCAAACCGCTAGCAGTGTGCCTATATTATCAAACAGATCAACTAAAAATAAACTTAGAACCAGTGGCAGACAAAGTGCTAAATTATTCCAGAAGAATTTAAAGTCTAATTGCATAAAGGTAGCGCTGATACTTGGTGGGTGAGAAATAATCGCTGTTGGCGCTGAAGTTTTTCCGATGGCAAAAAAACATAGTGAAATAAAAATAATACTGATTAATAAACTTGCCGAGACTTTTTTTAAATGTAAAAAACCCGCAAGTAGAATTCCTAGCATCACTATTAAAACTGCCGGCTCAGAAACATTCCCCAAAGTAATCATAGTGGCAGGACTTGCCACAACTATTCCAGCATTTTTTAAACCGATGAGAGTGATAAAAAGCCCGATACCCACCGTAAGAGCGTGACGAATACTGCTAGGAATAAGATCTAAGATTTTTTTTCGTAGACCTGTTAGAGTTAAAGTAAAAAATAAAATCCCGCTGTAGAAAACCAAACCAAGCGCTGCTTGCCACGGAATGCCTTTACCTAAACAAAGTGTGTAAGTGAAAAAAGCGTTGAGTCCCATGCCTGGCGCGAGCGCCAGTGGTAGATTGGTAAATAATCCCATGGATAAAGTCATTAAGGCCGAAGAATAAATTGTTGCCGCAAGCAGGGCCTCATGACTCATGCCGGTTTGAGAAAGAATCGCGGGATTAACCACCAAAATATAAACCATCGCCGAAAAAGTAGTTATTCCGGCGATGATTTCAGTTTTTACATTGCTGTTATTTTCTTTTAACTTAAAAAATTTCATTACAATGAATAGGCAGTCAAGATCATAGCAATTAAGTGAGCAGAAAAATTATAACAAGCTTCACCATCTTCCATTTTCACTGTTAGGTCTTTATTTTTAAAATGAAAAGTATAAGCAGGATTGATGTAGTGATTATTGATAAAATCATCGGCCTTAACATCAACTTCGATATCTTCGCCATTAACGGTAAAAATAAATTTATTTTCTTCGCGCACTAATTTTTTAAAGAGTACGGAAAATGTACTTTCTTCTACGCCAAAACGTCCGCTGGCCAATTTTTTGATTTCAAGATTTGTAACTTTGCCTTCTTTTTTAGCAGTAAAAGTTGTCACACCAGTTGCTTCATCAAGACTGGCGAAAATTAAAAAATCTTTTACAGCGCCAGCAACTGCATGATCGTAGGCCTTAAGTTCTACATCGCCGCCTTTGAAATTAGTCATATTGTGATCGCCAGCAAGTGCAATAAAACTTGTGAGTAAAAAACTAAGGGCAAGAATATGTTTCATAAAAATCCTTTTGGGTTTGAGTTGATGAGATGTTAAAAGGATCGAGTTTGATGTGTCAAACTTTAATGAAAACGATAAGAATTTTAAGGATTATTTAAAAAGTGGCGGGAGAGACGAGACTCGAACTCGCGGCCTTCGCCGTGACAGGGCGACGTTATAACCAACTTAACTACTCCCCCGCAGAATGTAGTGTAGGGGTGACTATAGCTAGTTGGCGAAAACCCGTCAAGAAAAAAGGCCGAAAGAATATTGCTTGAAGCTTCGGTTATTCTTAAATCTTCAAATTGCAAACAACTGTTTTTTAATGATATCGTAATCTAATATGAATATATTTATTACTGGCGGCACTACCGGCGTTGGATTGGCCTTGGCACAAAATTACCTAAAGTTGGGTCACAATGTTGGCGTATGCGGTAGAGATTTAACCAAGCTTCCGGCCGACTTAAAAAATTCACGTTTATTTTCTTATCAAGTTGATGTCTCTGAAAGGTCTCAGGTTTTAAGCGCCATAAGCGATTTTTCTAAAAAAATGTTAGGTATTGATTTAGTTATTGCGAATGCTGGGGTGAGTGTTCCAAAGAAAACTAAAATTCCTGATTTTGATGCCGCCACAAAACTGATTGATATAAATATTAAGGGAGTGATGTACACTTTTGAAGCAGCGATAAAAGAAATGTTACCAAAAAAACATGGTCATATTGTCGCCATCGCTTCGGTCGCAGGCATGGTGGGTCTTCCCGGCGCTGCTCCATACTCGGCCTCAAAAGCGGCGGTTTTAAAATGGTGTGAATCGTTGGCGCTGGAATTACCTAATCATGGAATAAATGTTACTGCTATTGCTCCTGGTTTTATTGATACTCCGCTGACGCAAAAAAATCCGCATCCAATGCCATTTATGATTAGTAGTGATGATGCGGCAAAACGTATTATGAAAGCGATTGAGCAAAAAAAAGTTTTATTGGTTTTTCCTTGGCAGATGGCCTGGACCATGTGGATTCTAGAAAGATTGCCTCGTTTTATTTATCGTTACATCATGACCTTTAAAAGTTTTAATTATAGCAAGGAAAATTAAATGAAGATTCTTTTTTTAATCACTCTTATCGCAGTAGCTTGTTCAAAAAAACCAGAAATTGCCACCGATCTTCCTATTAAAAATTATCAAAAAGATGTTCCTTGTGATTCAGCTTCAAGAGTAAAATTAGATTTAGCAAAAAAAGCTAATGAAGGCTCGCCTAAGATTCAATTAAATGGTGGAGACACAGGTTGTTCGCTGGATAAGAAATAATTAATAGGCCATTAAATAAGTGACCCACGATTCGCAGTTTTTGGCCTTTTTTGATGGATAAAAGTGGCCATCCCCGCCGCCATCTCCATCATCGCCTTCCCAAAATAGCTGAGTATTTTTAAATCCTGCTTCTTGCAAAATATCTTCTAATTCTTTAGCGCCCCACATTCTCCATTCATAGGCAAAAACTCTTTCGTAGCGTTTTTTTCCGACTTCAAAGTGAATGTAGTAAATTAAATCTTCAGACAGAGGATTATAAGAATGACAGTCCCAAAAATACTTGAAACCTTTTTTGCTACTTTTTTCTGTAAATTCTTGCCTGGCCTCAGTCCCACCAAATAAATCTAAACAAAAAATTCCGCCTGGCTTAAGCCCACTCTTCGCGGCTTTAAAGTAGGATAGTAAGTTGGCCCGTTGTTTGAAAATAAAATATGAAAAATTGAAAGCGACGATGACATCTGATTTGAAACTGTATTTTTTCAAAACGTTGCCATTAATAAGTCTCACTCTTTTTTGTTCAGCTGCAGTTAATTTTTTAAAATGCTTTTCTCTGCCAAATTCCAAAGGGACTTGATCCAGATCAAGGCCGCATGAAAAATGCTCTTTGCTTTGCTTGGCCCATTCACAGGCTATAAAACCAGTTCCACAAAAATCTTCTCTTAGAAGCTTGGGAGTTTTTCCATGTAATCGTTTGTATTGAATATTGATAAACTCAATATCATTTTCTGGATTTTGCACAGCTGCTTCATACAATCTGTACTTTTCACTGATTGATAAGTGGGCGAGATCTTTCTTCGCCACTCGTTTAGGCTGTTTTTTGTTCTTCATAATTTTGATAAGATTTGATTTCTTGAATAGATGATGAGAATTGGAAATTGATTTCATTTTTAATAGCAAATCGTTGGTCATTAGTTATATAGACCTGTCTTGCTAGAAAAATAAATTCTTGGCCAAAGTTCTGCTGTTTTTCTTGCAATCGAATTTTATCTTCGATATCCCAGAGCTTACTATTTACATATTTTAATTGATCGCGAAAAACTTGTATGCCACTTAACCCAAGCGTTAGAAGTTTAAGCTCCAATAAGCTTAATTCTCTTCTTGCATGAATTAATTTTTTTACATCAG
>Ga0163144_10000826_pt1 | contig 73550 bp, 62 predicted proteins | sample OliLak19BULKMAT1_FD_123175 | JGI IMG/M metagenome (GOLD analysis project Ga0163144, IMG submission 123175) | Freshwater microbial mat bacterial communities from Lake Vanda, McMurdo Dry Valleys, Antarctica - Oligotrophic Lake LV.19.BULKMAT1 | ecosystem: Environmental > Aquatic > Freshwater >... | reverse complement strand
TTGTCGATCCCGCCGCTCGGGTGGAGGAAGAGGCGCTTGCCGGACGGCTACAGGCCGCCGCGGCGGCTCTCGCCGAACTCGTGAAACTTGTCGAGACGGTGTCGCAATCGCGTGCAAACTGTCCGCAACACATGAAAGCCGCCAAGCCGGGGTGACAGAACACCAATAGAACTCTTCTTGGAGGGCGTTAGGGTCTGGGAGCCGGGGATACGCCGTTTGCTGAGCACAAAAGGGGATCAATGGGATTGAACCGGTTCGACAAGCACGGGTAGAGGGTTAACCCGGGAGCTAAAGAGTAGATCAGGTCACTTCTGCAAGCTCACTTCGAGCCAACCACTCGGAGGCCCACTGCGCTTTTAAGGATGTGGTCCTTGTGCTTCTTGTCTACGAGCAGCAGATCATGAAAGCCCGTAGCCAGTTTGAATCCGGGCGTGTGATTCTTGTCGTAGGTATCCAGTTGATCTTTGGTGAGCAATACGCTCTCGCCATTCCAGCGGGGCCCTGGCTGAACCCACACCGACGCTGCGAGGTTGTTCCAATTACGTCCCTGCGTATTTTCTTTAATCTGTTTGTCGTCAAGCCGGTTCATTTGAAATTTAGATGGAAGATAGAGCGTGAACATATGCCGACCATGTTGCTTTTCGTCTTCCAGATCATTAATGGCAGTTTCTTCATCCTTCGTCCATCTCTTCCAAGGACTCTTGTACTTGTCCTCCGACGCTATCCCCTCACGGTCCTTAATCGCGCGCCAGATCATGATATCGTTCGAGAAGAACGTGACGACGAGCGCGGCGGTCTCGGCGGTCGCACCGCCGAGGCCGAAGCTCTTCCGGACCCCCAAAACGCTGAAATCTGTTGGCTGAGGACGGCCATTCGCCGGTGTTGAGAAACAAATTACAGTCCCCGGAAGTACTTGGAGATTATTGCCGAACACCTTCTTTAGTGACTTCAAAACCTTAGGTTTCAACTCCCCAGGTAGGTTCTTTACAAGTTCTGGCCCGACCGAGCGTGCGACCTCCTTCCCAATATCATGCCCAGGCGCGTCGTCACCCTCCATTTTCCGACGGTCGCCAGCTGTTTCGGCAATTACATCGATCGACACTTTCCCTGCATCATCGACGAGCGGCACAAGAGTGACCGCGGTTAAGATGTGAACACCCGTCTCTTCGTCAGGACCGTACTCGGTGTTATTATCGTAAAACCAGTAGGTATATACAAAGTACGTCAAACCCGCGTGTGGCTCACCATCGACGACGGTTAGCACGGGATGTCCATCACTGACGATCAGGCAGCGAAAGGCTGGAGCTTGCTTTTTCTGCTCTGCCGCGCTCTTTTTGGCAGCATCTTTGATGAAATTGAATGTTTCTTGGCTCTGCAACTGGGGTTGCACCAGAGCATCGATGGTCTTTGGGTCTATGACCAGCTGACCTTGCGCTGCTGATGTCATCAGGGTGAACGCTGCCACGATCGGCAGCGCCGCGAGCTTCCAAATCGTCTTGAACAGTGTCATGCTAGCGATTTCCTTCGTAGCCTTCTGCCGCGGCGACCGTCATCAGACGTATGACGGGTTGTCGCAGTTCCCTGGCAACCCTTATTGTACCCTCAGAACGCCTTCCGGTACCGGGGGCACCATAGCCCGCCAATCAAAAGACACGAGAGTTCAAATCCTGCCAACAGTCACCCTGAATTGACCGATTTTAGCCCATATCCAATGGGGCGTTTGAACACAGCCTTCCGCGGCTAACTCTGGTCCCCACAACGAGAAAGCCCTCCGATGTGCTCATCGAAGGGCTTCACTCTGAAACAAGCCGGGGTGACAGGATTTGAACCTGCGACCTTTTTTGTCGCGAACGAAACGCGTTACCAAGCTGCGCTAGACCCCGGGTGTGGATTTATCCTGGACGGTGTTAGGGGTGGATTGTGGGGGGATGTGGTGATGGTGACGTGTGGTGATGGTGACGTGTGGTGATGTCGGGGCGTGGTTCGGTTGGGGCGTGGTGATGTTGGCCGGGCGCGGGGGTGGCGGCTTTGGGGGTGGGCAACTGGATGGGGGCTTGACTGCTTCGGGCATGGGGCGTCCTGCGCGGGGCGCTTGCGCGCTCCGCGGTCTTGAACCATGCCGAAGAGACGGGCGGACTGGACTCTCGCGGCGAGTTTTGGCTCACGCGAGGGGAGGACATTGTTCCTCGTGAGGGCGGGCGTGCGACTGTTCGCACGCTGCGTCCGCTTGCTCACACCGGACCGACCGTGCCGAGGGGCGCTTGGACAGACGGAACTTTTGACGCGAGTAGGCCGCCGGGATTGTCTGGTTGGGAAGGTGGCCTTCGGGGATCTGCCGATCCTTTGAAGTTCCATTCCCAATGGTCACAACCCCATCAAGAGGCTCGCGTCTTGGCACCGTTGTTTTGGCGGGACCATCGACAAGCATGAGTATGCGCGGCGGGCGGGATAGTTGCGGGGGAAGGGGCGGAGGGATGGAAAGGTGCGCGCGCGGAGGGTGATTGGGGGAGAGGGGCGCGCGCTGGGGGTGATTGGGAAGAAGGCAGGGAGGCACTGGGCATCAAGGCATAGTGGGGTTGGGACGGGCGTTAGTCGGCGGGGGGGATGGCGTCGAAGGGAACGGCGTTGGGGCCGGTGTGGCAGTTTTTTTGTTCGTAGCGGTCGCGGATGATGGCTAGGTTGTTGGTGGTATCGGCGTGCTCGCTGGGGAAGGCTTCTGGGGTGTAGACAAGCAGGGCGGCTTTGCTGCTGGTGATGGAGCGGCGGAGGAGAGCGCACGCGGCTTGGTTGGGCTGCTCGGCGAGATGAGCGAGGGCGAGGTTGTAGTGGGTCATCGCCCAGTCCATCGGCGCGGCGGCGCGGGTGCGTTCCTTCAGAGCGTCCTTGTAACAGGCGATGGCCTTGGTCAGGTTGGCAGCGCGGTCGCCCGTGGGCATGTCGCCCCACGCGAGGCCCAGGTTGTTCTGGGTCGCAGCCCACTGCATCGGCGCGGCGGCGCGGGTGAATTCCTTCAGAGCGTCCTCGTAGCAAGCGATGGCCTTGGTCAGGTTGGCAGCGCGGTCGCCCGTGGGCATGGTGCGCCATGCGATGCCCAGGTTGTTCTGGGTCGTAGCCCACTCCATTGGCGCGGCGGCGCGGGTGTATTCCTTCAGAGCGTCCTCGTAGCAGGCGATGGCCTTGGTCAGGTTGGCAGCGCGGTCGCCCGTGGGCATGTCGCCCCACGCGTTGCCCAGGTTGTTCTGGGTCCCCGCCCAGTCCATCGGCGCGGCGGCGCGGGTGCGTTCCTTCAGAGCGTCCTCGTAGCAGGCGATGGCCTTGGTCAGGTTGGCAGCGCGGTCGCCCGTGGGCATGATGCTCCACGCGCTGCCCAGGTTGTTCTGGGTCGCCGCCCAGTCCATCGGCGCAGCGGCGCGGGTGCGTACCTCCAGAGCCTGCTCGTAGCAGGCGATGGCCTTGGTCAGGTTGGCAGCGCGGTCGCCCGTGGGCATGAAGAGCCACGCGTTGCCCAGGTTGTTCTGGGTCGTAGCCCACTGCATCGGCGCAGCGGCGCGGGTGCGTTCCTTCAGAGCGTCCTTGTAGCAGGCGATGGCCTTGGTCAGGTTGGCAGCGCGGTCGCCCGTGGGCATGGTGCCCCACGCGGTGCCCAGGTTGTTCTGGGTCGCAGCCCACTGCATCGGCGCGGCGGCGCGGGTGCGTTCCTTCAGAGCGTCCTCGTAGCAGGCGATGGCCTTGGTCAGGTTGGCAGTGGGGTCGCCCGTGGGCATGAAGAGCCACGCGCTGCCCAGGTTGTTCTGGGTCATCGCCCAGTTGGGGCGAGAGAGGTTTGCGAGGGCGAGGGAGCCGGTGTAGATTTCTATGGCGCTGAGTTTTTGGGCGGAGAGGTTGCCAAGGCGGGCTTGGGTGAGGGTGATAGCGAGGTTGTTGCGGGCAACAAAGTCCGACTCGCGGAGGCGGAAGGCGACTTCGAAGGGGGGAATCGCGGCGTCGAAGTTGCCCTGGGCGTAGTAGAAGTTGCCTTCGAGGGTTTTATTCAAAAAGACTTCGTCGGTGGCGCGGGAGAGGTTGAGGCGGTCGATTTCCTGCTTGGCGGTGGCCCAATCACGCAGGACGATGGCGGCCTGGGTGCGTTGGCGGGCATCGGTGGACTTGATGAGTTCGTGGGCGGCGGCGAGAACGTCGTCTGGGATTATCTGGGTGGTGGGATCGACGCCTGGTTGCTTTTGGGCGGCGATGAAGTCGTCGATTTTCTTGGCGAGGGCTTCGTCGCGGGATTTGGAATCCGCGAAGCCTTTATCCACCTTGGTTTCGGTTCGCGTCACGATCGCGAGGATGGTCGTGGTGTTTTTTTCGACTGCGGCGAGGGTGGAGGCGATCGTGACGTCGGCGGTCATGGCAGCGACGATGAAGTTGGCGGCGAGGGACATGCAGAAGCCGCCTGCGTCGATAGCGGCGATGGCTCGCTTGGAGTTTTTGGCGGGGCAGACTTTGGTGCCCCAATAGAAGACGGCAGTGCCGAGGGCGATGAAGAGGGCGGGCCAGGCCCAGGCCCAGATTTGGCCTTGGTGTTTGGAGTCGTAGATGATTGTGAGCAAGGAGGCGACGAAGAGCAAGCCGATGGCGAGCAAGCAGCGCGACTTGGTTTTGTGGTCGTGCTCATGTGAAAGGAAGCGTTCGAACGGGCCGCCGAATCGTTTGCCAAGGGATTCGATGTTGAGACCAACGAGGACAATTACAAAGCCCAGCAGGGCGGCGCCGACAGTGGCCCACCAAGGCCAGCCGCTAAGGCGCGTAGCGATGGCGGCGAGGGTTGGGCAGGCGAGAGTTGCGATGAATGAACCAGAGACGAAACTTTTGCGTTTAGCCACGAGAACCCCCCCGGCGTGGGCCGTTGATAGTTGTTGGGGATTGTTGGCTGGGGGTTGCGGGGGTAATGGGTATGGCGCGGGATCTGTTGGGGGTTGTGGGGTGGGTGGGTGGGTGGGTGGGAATCTCAATAGGGTTGGAATTGTGTTTGTAGTTAATGGGAGTTGGTTGGAGTGTGGCTTGATAGGGCGTGTGGAGGAATCCTCCGCCCCGGTCGGGGCGGGGTGGGGGTTACTCACGGTGTCCACGGGTTTCGCTTCGCTGCACCCGTGGCTACAGGGCTGCGCCGTGGTAGGGCGAGGAGGTGTGGGGAGTATGGGGGTGTGGAGGTATGGAGGCTGGTGGTGGTGTGGTCACGGGCGGGGATGCCTGTGCCAGAGTTTGTTACATGGCGGCTTCGAAGCGTTGTTCGCAGAAGCGCCAGTGGATGACGTTCATGAAGGCGTTGATGTAGTCGGCGCGTTTGTTCTGGTACTTCAGGTAGTAGGCGTGTTCCCAGACGTCGATGCCCAGGATGGGGATGGAGCCTGGGATGAAGCGGTCTTGCTGGCTTTGCATCTGGATCAGCATGAGGCGCTGGCTGAGGGTATCGAGAACGAGCCAGCCCCAGCCGCCGCCTTCGACCTGGAGGGCGTTGGCTTTGAAGTGGGCGATGAACTTATCGAGGGAGCCGAAGTCTCTGCGGATGGCGGTGGCGAGTGCGCCGGCGGGTTCGCCGCCACGCTGGTTGGGGTTGGGGGCCAGCATGTTCCAGAAGAGGGTGTGGTTGGCGTGGCCTGCGAGGTGGAAGGAGAGTTCGCGGGCCCAGTGGCGGATGAGGCCGGCGTCGCCACCATCGCGGATGGCGGCGAGTTCCTTGAGGGCTTTGTTGGCACCGGCGACATAGGCGGCGTGGTGCTTGCCATGGTGGATTTCCATGGTGGCTTTGTCGATGTGGGGCTCGAGTTCTTCGGGCTTGTAGGGGAGGGGGGGGAGGATGTATTCGCCGGTGGCGGGGTCGAAGGTTTTGAGGCTTGCGGGTTGGGGCGGGGGCGTTGGGGTTGCGGTGGTGATAGGGCTGGTAATTGGTTTGGTGGGGTCGGCGGGTTGGGCCAGGGAGAGGGCGGAGAGGCCGGTGATGGCGGCGAGACCAGTGAGATCGGCGAGGGCTTCGCGGCGTGTGGTTTGCATGGTGAATTCAGGTGTCAAGGGATGTGATATAAAATGGTATCATATGATATCATATGATATCGAGGGAGATAAAGGGAAGGCGAGTGGGTAAACGCGATTGAAAGATAGGAGCGGGGCAGGAATCAGCCCTTGAAGAACTTGGTGAAGGAGCGGATGGTGACGGCGCGGCCGATGGCGGCGATGCTCTCGGTGAGGGGGATGTGCTTGGGGCAGACCTTGACGCAGTTCTGGGCATTGCCGCAGTCGCTGACGCCTCCGGGGCCCATGAGCACTTCGAGGCGATCGTCCTTGAGTTGCTTGCCGGTTTCGTGCTCGTTGAAGAGGCGGGCCTGGCTGATGGCGTGGGCGCCGATGAAGGCAGAGTCCCAGGCAGCGTTGTCTGGTTCGACGTTGAACTGGGGGCAGGCTTCGAGGCAGCAGCCGCAACTCATGCAGGTGCTGAGGGTGTAGCGGGTTTCCTGCTTGGCGGGTGATTCCTTGGGGCCCTGGCCCAGGTAGTAGGTGCCGTCGATTGGGACCCAGGCCTTGACGCGTTTGAGATTGTGGAAGAGGCGTTCACGATCGACCCAGAGATCTCGGATGACGGGGAACTTGCTCATGGGTTCGAGGGTGAGGATGTCACCCTCGCTGGGGGCGTAGTCGTCTATGAGGCAGGAGCAACTCTGGCGGACCTTGCCATTGATGAGCATGGTGCAGGAGCCGCAGACCTCTTCGAGGCAGCCGCTATCCCAGACGACTGGGGTGGTCTGCTGGCCCTGTGCGGTGACGGGGTTGGCGGCGATGTATTGGAGGCAGGAGATGACGTTGGCGTTTTTGGGGACGGGGACTTTGAAGTCCTCCCAGCGGCTGGGCTTGCCTGGGGCATCGCAGCGCTTGATGCGGAAGAGGATGGTGCGACCTTCGGTTGCCAGTTTGCGATTGGCCATGCGCTGGGCGAGATCGGTGGCGTGTGGGGAGGGGCTGTTGGTGAAGGTGGAGATCATGCGGAGTATTGCTTCCAGAACTTGGTTGGTGGGACGGCGGTATGACGCTTGCCGAGAACATCGTCAACGAGTTCTTTGAATGTGGCACCAAGATGCTTGGGGAGTTTGGGTGCAAAGTCCTTCCTGAGCGGGACCAGACGGATGAGTTCGAGGACATCGAGGATGTCTTTGCGGCGCTTGGTGACTTCGAGGCCGACAGTCAACTTGCCGCGAATCAGATCTGGAAGGCCGATGACTTTGACACCCTGGATGGTACTGATGTGTTTGGGGGGGCCACCAAGGGAATCGTCCTTGACCATGTGGATGGCAACGCCATCGAGTACGTGCTCTTTGTGTTGGGTGTCCCACATAATGCCGGCGGCTTCGAGCAAGGTATGGGTTTCCCAGAAGTCTGTGCTGTAGATGTCAATATCGCCGGTATACCTGGGCCAGCCGTGCAGGGCGACGGCGATACCACCGACGACAGGGCAGCCGGTGATCTCTGTCACCTTGCGTGCGAGTTGGATCGTGCGAGCGATTTCGGGAGAGGCTCGGCGAGACTCGGGATGGATCGGTTTGGACGGGCGGCTGGCCATGATGGGTTAGGAGTTGTGGGTCGATGCTCCTGTAGTTTCACTGATTGATGTCGTGACGAGTTCACGCGGCATGGACGTGCAGGTTTTGCTTATGCGCCCGCCATTGCGGGTTGGTGCTTGGCGGGTTCAGTCGTGGCGGGTGCGTCTTTTTTGCCGTAGTTTCGGACGGCGGGCTTGATGAGGCTGGCGTCGATGGGGACAAACTCGATGGTGGAGGTCGCGGTGGCTGGGTCAAACTTGGCGAGGGTGGTCTTCATGAAGTTGGCATCGTCGCGATCCTTGAAGTCTTCGCGGTAGTGGGCGCCGCGGCTCTCGCGGCGTTCGAGTGCGCCCTTGGCGATTGCTTCGGCGATCAGGAGCATGTCGCCGACTGCCCTGGTGTAACTCATGCTCTGGTTGGTCCAGGTGGCAGCGTCGGCGAGTTTGAGGCGGCTGTAGCGGTCCTTGAGTTCGGCGAGTTTGTTGAGGCATTGGCGCAGGCGGGGGTCGCTGCGGACGACGGTGCAGGCTGCGGTCATTTCGTCGCCCATTTCCTTGCCTATGGCGTAGGGATTGACTTCGACGGCACGGTTGCCAGCGGGATCGACGGCGTCCATGAGGCGCTTGACCTTGGCCTGCTCGATTGCGACGGCGTTGTCAAAGACAGACTGGGCCACATCTTCGGCGGGCTGCTTGGAGGGGGCTTCGTTCTTGATGTAGTTGACGACGCTGAGGCCACAGAAGAGGCCATCGAAGATGCAGGAGAGGAGGGCGTTGGCACCGAGGCGATTGGCACCGTGATAGGCGAAGTTGACTTCGCCGAAGGCGAAGATGCCGGGGATGTTGGTCATGCTGTTATTGGGTGCGCCAAGTTGCATGCCCAGACCAATGTCAAAGTTGATAGGAGCGCGGGTGCCACTCTTGTGCTTGGTGCGGGCATCGTCGGGGTTGTAACTGCCCTTGGTGAAGGTGGTCCAGAGGCCACCCATGCTGTAGTGGACGGCGGGGAAGATTTTCATGGGGCTGAAGCGAGGATCGACACCGACGAACTTCTCGTAGATTTCGAGGATGCCGCCGAGTTTCTTGGTGAGGTAGTCTGGGGCGAGGTGGGTGAGGTCGAGATAGACCTGGTTCTGGCCATCGACACCCATGCCATCGTTGACGCAGACGCTGAAGATCTCGCGGGTAGCGATGTCGCGTGGCACGATGTTGCCATAGGCGGGGTAGCGTTCTTCGAGGAAGAAGTAGCGTTCGGCTTCGGGAATGTCCTTGGGGTTTCGGGTGTCGCCCTTCTTGCGCGGGACCCAGACGCGACCGCCCTCGCCGCGGGCGGATTCGCTCATCAGGCGGAGTTTGTCTGCGCCGGGGATGGCGGTGGGGTGGACCTGGATCATCTCCGGGTTGCCATACCAGACGCCCGCCTGGTAGCAGCGGGCAGCGGCGGCACCGGTGCAGATGACGCTCTGAGTGCTCTTGCCGTAGACGAGGCCATTGCCACCGGTACACATGACGACTGCGTCGGCGCGGAAGGAGCGGATCTGCATGGTGCGCAGGTCCTGGGCGACGATGCCCACGGCCTTGCCGTCTTCGATGATGGGGTAGAGGAACTCCCAGAACTCGTACTTGCTGACCTTGGCTTCGGATTCGTAGCGGCGGACCTGTTCGTCGAGGGCGTAGATGAGTTGCTGGCCGGTGGTGGCGCCGGCGAAGTGGGTGCGCTTGAAGAGGGAGCCGCCAAAGAGGCGGAGGTCTCGATTGCCCTCGCCCGTGCGGTTGAAGGGAACGCCCATGCGGTCGAGCAGGTCGATGATGCGCGGGGCCCAGTTGGCCATTTCGAGGACGGGGTGCTGGTCGGCGAGGAAGTCGCCACCATAGATGGTTTCGTCGAAGTGCTCGTATTCGGAGTAGCCCTGCTGGCGCGCGACTTCGTTGCAGGCGTTGATGCCGCCCTGGGCGCAGACGCTATGGGAGCGTTTGACGGGGACGAGGGAGAAGAGATCGACGGGCGTGCCGGCCTCGGCGATGCGGACGCTGGCGGCGAGGCCTGCAAGTCCGCCGCCGACCACGATGACTCTTTGCTGCGGCATGGTTTTTTACTCGTTTCAGGCGGATCCATCCAGCATGGGATGGGTTGACTTGTGACTGTCCTTTGACGGTTCCTGCATTGACTTCGTAGCAAACAAGTAACTAGATCAACAAGTCATTCGATCAAGCAACTGGATCAACAAGGAACTTGATCAAGCGGATGGCGGCATGGGTGCTGCACTCGGGATCACCACGGGATTTCCAGTGGCAGTTACCGGCTCGGTGATGACACGGGGTTGAGTTCAGGCTGGTGTGCGGCATCCAACTGGTTCATGGCTTCGATGGTTGTCGAGGGGATTGATTGCTTGCTGCGTTCCTTGTCGAGCAGTCGTACTTCGACCTCGGCCATCTGGTTGGGAGGCGTGATCAAGGCACCGGCGAGGCTCATCCATGCCATGCTCATCAGGCCCAGGCCAAGGGCGGCACAGGCGTAGCCCCAGCGGCGTTGAGCGGGTGCGGAGATGGTGAGGCCCCAGGTGATGGCGGCGGTCCAGAGGCCGTTGGCGAAGTGGAAGACGCTTGCGGTGATGCCCAGGAAGTAAAAGAGCGAGACGACAACGCCCATGGGGGTGAAGTCGCTACTGCTGCCTCGCAGGGCGGCGGCGAGCGAACTTGCGGCGAAGTCCGCGGACCACTTGGCGTTGCCTGGAACCAGGAAGTCCCAGCCCCAACGAAGGGTTGCGATGTGGTAGAAGATGTAGAAGATGGCGATGTAGCCGGTGAGGCGCTGCATCTTGTATCGCCAGTTGCCCTGATAGGCATATCGCGCGGTGTTGCTGCGGCCTGAGCGGGCGTAGTAGACACCAAGGATGCTGTGGAAGGCGATGGCGGCCCAGAGGGTGATTTCAATCAGCAGGAGGTGGGGAATCTGGTTGTTGATCCACTGGACTTCCTTCCAGAAGTAGTGGACGCCACCCGAGGCTATGGTTTCGTTGGTTCCTTCGTGGCGAAGGCCGAACTTGCCCCATATCAGGCTGCTGTTGGTGAGCAGGTGGTTGATGAGGAAGACGCCGATGGGGACGATGCCGGTGAGGCTGTGCAGGCGGCGGAGGATGAAGTGGTGCTTCTCCATGAAGCCGACATTACTGACGTTTGGATGGTTGGCGGCGGGGTTGCTGGTGGCTTCGTTGCTCATTGAAGATGGGTTGGTGCTCACTACGGGACAACCTTTCTCGTACAACTCGTGGCGTTCTCGAAACGATGGGCTTTCTCGATGGGCTTTGTAGGTTGGGTTATCTATCTTACAGGCTGGGTTGTTGGTGGGGACAAAGGCGGCGTTGGGGAGCTGCGATGCAGCAACCGGCATGCGATGTGGTCGCGGGATGAACCGATGGGAGCAAGAAGCCACCATGTCGGTTGCCGCGTACACCTCATCGTCACGTGGTGCCTCCCAAGTTCAGTGAGCCGCCCATGATGCCTGGGGGGGTGCCCATGCCACCACCGGCGCCCATGCCCCCGACACCTGCACCTGGCTTGATGCGTCCTTCCTGGACGGCCTTGGCGACGGCCTTGGACAATTCGACGAAGGCGAGGCGCAGTTCGCTGGTGCTGCGGGTGATGAAGGCTTGTTCTTCCTCGGTGAGGTTGCCCTTGGTTTTTTCTTCGAGGATGGTGAGCATGTCGATGTGCAGTTTGGCGTAGTCGAGGGCGACCACGGCCTGACCGGTGCGCTGATCGGGGAAGTATCCCATGTAGGTCATAGCCTGGGTAGCCAGCATGGCCACGATGTCCTTGAAGCCCATGGGGCCTTCTTCGGCACCATCATCATCGCCGGTTACGCCGGGCAGGGCGGCACCTGGGCCGATTCCTGGCAGGCCGGTGGTCTTTTTGGCGGCGAGTTTGGCCGAGGCGGTTTCTTCGAGGCGTTGCTTTTCGGCCTGGGCCTGGCTCTTCCAATCGGAATCGATGATGAGTTTGGGTTGGTCGGACATGGGTTAGTGAATCCTTGTGTCGGTCCGGGGGCTCTGTGGGGGCTATCGAGCCCGTGGGCATGGCCTTGGGGCATTGGCTGGCGAGCACGGGAAACAGTTCCTGTCAGTGGGCTTGTCACTCACTGGGCCTGCCACTCGCGTACGCTCAGTGTAAGCCTGTTGGGTGCCAAACCACCGTGCAATTGCATCCCATCCCCCGGCCCCCCGTCCTGCCTGTCCCCCACTGCCTGTCCCCCACTGCCTGTCCCCGCCTCGCCCCCGCAAGCAATCCCAGCAGCGCATGGCTTACTCAGGGAAGAGACCGCCTTATGCAACAAACTTCTGCTTCTCGAACGATGTTGCTTGACGCGGTTGCGTGTGCGTGCTTGGTGGCAGTGGTTGTCTTGGTGATGGGGTGCGCTGGGACATCTGATCCTGAGCCTGCCGCGAGCGCGGGCACGCTGGGCCCGGCACGAACACTGGGGGCGAGTGACTTTTCGGCGCGTTCGGGCAATGGGGTTGCGCTGGATATCAACGGATTGGGGCAGGGGCGGGATGCGATGGCTGCTCCTGCGAGCAATCGCGGGTCGGCTTCTGAACTGGAAAGCGGCCAAGATTCTGGATTGGCTTCTGGATTGGCTTCTGGTATCGAACTGCTTTCGCTGGATCAGGCGACTGAAGGTTTGAACAACGTGAGCGCTCGGGCGGGGACGCCGACTTCGCTCACGCCTGCGAACCCACAGGCGCTGGGCGATCCTGTGTTTATCGATGCCAAGTTGGGGGACATCAACGGCAATCCGATCTTTGCGTCTGTCTTTCTTGACAGCGGCGGCGCGACGGTTGAACCGATCGGGCGGCGGCTGGCGGAAGAAGCGAAGAAGCGGCCGATCATTTCGTGGCGGAACTTTGCCCGGGAAGAGATCACCAAGCGGGTCGGACTGTTCATCCGCGACGAGGTTTTGCGGGCCGAGGCGCTGGCGACGCTGAGCGCGGATCAGCGGCAGGGGTTTCTCGCGTTCATTGATCGGCTGCAGCGTGATGCGCAGCGGCGACTGGGCGGATCCCGGGCGGTGGCGGAGCGGACGCTGTCGCAGACGGAGGGCGTGACGTTTGACCAGTGGAAGCAGCGTGAGCGGGACCGCAAGTTGATTGAGTTTCAGTTGCAGGAGAAGGTTTCCAAGCGGGTGCAAGTTTCGTCGCGCGAGATTTCGCAGCGCTATGACCAACTATCGGATCGCTTCAATCGTCCGCCCCTGGCGACGTTCCGGCAGATCGTGGTGCCTGGCAACAAAGCCGATGCGATCGCGGCGGTTCAGCAGCGGATCGATGCGGGCGAGGCCTTTGAGACGCTGGCCAAGAGCGATTTGAATATGTATAAGCGGGCGGATGGGGGGGTGGAGTTGCGCGAGGTCAAGGGGGAGCGGGCGAAGGGGGAGTACTTTGGCAATCCAGGGCTGAATGAGGCGGCGCGGACGATGATGGCGGGGCAGACTATTGGCCCGATTGATGTTTCGACGGGCAAGGCGTGGCTGCACCTGGAATCGATCCAGGAGCGGACGCAGGATTTGTATGATGCACAACTGGTGCTAGAGGACCAGATTCGTGAGGAGCGCTTCACGCGGTCGCTGGAACGGTACTTCACGCGGCTTGTGAATCGGATGAGCATCACGGACACCAATGAAGTGGTGGAGCAATTGGCGCAGATTGCGGAGCGTCGGTACTTCCCGACTGCTACTCCTGCTGCTGCCCCTGCTGGCGGGCCCGCGACTGCACCTGTTACTCCTTCGTCGGCATTGCCGCGCTGACTTGCGGACTGTTGTCCAGTTCCATCAGACCCAACTTTATCGTTATGGCCATCCCCGATGCACCAGGCTTATTGCAGCGACTGCGGCGCAGGCTTGCGATGTTGCTGGGCATTGCGCGGGCGAGTGATCGCGACGAGGTGGGACGATTGGGAGAATCGCTAGTTGAGAGTGAGTTGAAGCGGCTGGGCTGGACGGTGCTGGGGCGGAACGTGCGCGTGCCGATGGGCGAGGCGGACTTGATTGCGCGGGATCCGGAAGGATGGTTTGTGATTGTGGAGGTGAAGTGTCGGGTACGCGCGGGGGCGGCGGCCTCGCGCTCGAATGCGACGTCGCCCCTGGCGAGCATCACGGCGAGCAAGCGGCGAAGGCTGGGGCAGATTGCGAGATACCTGGCCCTCAAGAACGTGTGGCCGGCGCATCTGGTGCGGGTGGATGGGGCGAGCGTGGAACTGCGCGCGGATGCGACGGGGCGGCTCACGCTGATAGAGATTCGCATGGTTCGCAAAGTTACGTAGTCGCGTTGCGGTCTTGATGATCGGGTCGGTGCGCAGGGCAGCGAGCACAGGGGGCTCGTGTCAAACTCGTTGCATGAAAACGTGGCGCGGTGCCTGCGGGAATTGATGGCGATTTTTTAGATGGATGCCGACTGCCACCGTGTACCGTTAGGCAAAGGGGGCGAGCACATCGAGGAGCGATTGGTGGGTCTTGGTTGCGCCGCCCACCACGGTCTTGGCATCGCGGGTGACATCGTTGCCTTGCCAGTCGGTGAGTTGGCCACCGGCTTCTTCGAAGGCGATTGCAAAGGGTGCGATGTCCCAGATGGAAAAGCCGAAGCCGACGACGGCGTGGGCGCGGCCGGTGGCGACGAGGGCGAAACTGAAAGCATCGTTCCAGCCGTGGAAGCGGGCGGAGGCATCGATGAGCGCGGGCAGGGCGGCATCGCGGCGGTGCTTGCGGTAACTCTGGGGCGATGTGGTTTGCAGATTGATGGCGTTGGGGGCGGCGGGGTCTGGGATAGTGACGCGGCAGGTCTCGCCCAGGGCGCTGCGCCACCAGCAACCGGCTTTGCTGCTGGCCCAGAGGGTTTCGCGGAGGGCGGGGAAGTGTGCGACGCCGGCGACCATGCGCGGGTGCTGGAGATTCACCTGCTGGATGCCGATGAGGACGGCGTAGGTTGGTATGCCTGTGGCGAAGGAACGGGTGCCGTCGATGGGGTCGATGATGAAGCGGTATTGTGCGCCGGGGTTGAGGGTGTCTCCCTGTTCTTCTCCCAGGATGGCATCGCTGGCGAATTGCTGGGTGATGGCGGCGCGGATGATGCGTTCGCTTTCCTTGTCGGCGGGCGTGACCGGGGAACCGTCGGGCTTTTCAACGACGGAGAGGGCGGGATTCTGGTACCACTTGAGGGTCATGTCGCCCGCTTCCTGGGAAGCATTGAGGGCGAGGGCGAGGCGGTCGCGGATCGGATCGGTTGGCATGGTGGAGCGTAGCAAAGCGGGTGTGCAGCGCGGGTATGGAGCGCGGGTGTGCAGCGCGGCGATTCAGCGCGGAATGCTGGGAAGCATTACTTGATGAAGTATGCTGGGCGGACGATGAGACGGGGCGTGGGAATAGTGCCATCGAGAATGACTTCGACCTTGTGGATCTGGCCTCCATACCGCACGGCCTGACCCTCGGTCACGGGCAGGGCGGTGATGCTGTCGACACCTTCAAAGTACGCGATGATCCAGACACCTGTGCTGGCAGTGGCGGCCTGGGACATCCACATGCGCACCGCGACGCCATCATCTTCTTTGGTGATCTTGGTTGCAGTGCTTTGCCAGCCTTCGGGATGTGGCACCCACATGCCCGTGATGCCGGGCTCACGGGCGGCCATCTGGGGCGTCAAGAGGGTGTCGAGCATCAAGGCATTTTCGGGCGGCTGGGAAATCGCTTCGAACTTGGGGCGTGTAACTTCCTTGTGTTTCTCGATCTGGATGGCGAAGAAGAGCCCTGCGGCGGCGAGGGCCACGAGGACAAGAAAAGCGATGATTCCCTTGTTCATATGGAATTGTTAGGATGGCATCCAGTTGGGGGTGGTAATGGGGGTGATGGGGGTGATGGGGGTGATGGGGGTGATGGCTAGGGCTGGTGGAAGCAGCAAACGACCATTGCTGTTGCGAGATTACTTGGGGATGACTTGCACGATGCGGACATCGTCCAGCAGCATGTGAAAGGTTTCGGGCTCGCCCTGGACAGTCGTGCGGGCCTGGAGTTTGTCGATGCGGGCGATGAAGGTGATGCGGTCGCCGACTTTCAGGGCTTCGGGGCGGCGGGGCATGGTGGCCTCGACCCAGAAATATCCGCCCTTGATGACGCCACTGGACAGGCTGGTGGGGACGCGCATGCGCAGGATGGTGATGTCGGCGACTTGGCGGAGTTCGGTGACGTTGGCTTCCCAGCCTCGATCGGAGTTGTACATGCCTTGGTAGGTCTGGGCTTCGGTGTCGCGGAGGATGGGGGTGGGTGCGGTTGCGAAGTCGCTCATCACGCGGTCGATGGTGAGATTGTCTGGCAGGCGCGGGCCCGAGACGATTTCGACGTAGACTGGTGCGGCGGCGGCCTTTGCTGGAGTGATTGGCGGGGTGGCCTTGCGGTTGCGCAGCAGATCAATAGCCAGGAACCCGGCGATGCCCAGGACCATGAGGACAATAAAGATTGCAGGGCCGCGCTGCATGGGAAGAATGTACGCGGGGAAGTAAGTTCACGAGGAAGCATGGACATGCGAACGCGAAGTTGGGCGGAGGGGATTCAGCGGGCGGGGCTGGGCATGTTGGTGGTGGTATTGGTCGCGGGTGGGTGCGAAAAGCAGCCGGCGCAGACGGGGGGAGTTTCTGGGGGAGTTGCCATAGAAAAGCAGCCGAGGATTCAGGGGCAAGCAGAGGTTCCGGTTCAGGCTGAGGCGCGGGCAGATGTGTTCTGGGTGGAGCGGGCGGAGGCGCTAGCGGAACGGGTGGAGCGGGCGAGCAAGGCGACTGCGACGAAAGACGGGGCGAATGGGCCGGGGACGATCCTGTTCGTTGGCGATTCGATCACGCAGGGGTGGGAGGACGTGGGTGGAGCGGTGTGGCGAGCGCGGTTTGAGGGGCTGGGCGCGATCAATCTAGGCATCAGCGGGGATCGGACGGTGCATGTGCTGCATCGCATGCGGGAGTGTGGACTGGAGCGATTGGCGGCGCGGACGCGGCATGTGGTGCTGCTGATTGGAACCAATGATCTGACTGTGGGGACCACGCCTGAGTCCACGGCGGATGGCATTTTGGCTTGTGTGGATGAGGTGCGTGCGAAGTTGCCCCTGGCAGAGGTCTATGTGCTCGAGATACTGCCTCGTGGGGTGCCTGGGGATGGGATTCGGCCACGGGTGGATGCGTGCAATGCTCGATTACGGCGGTTGGTGGAGAGCGGTGTGCTACGAGCGCGGCTTGTGGCGACGCGGGAGTTATTTTTGGGTGCGGCTTTGGATACATCAGCGGGAGTTGGGGGCGCGGCGCTCCCGGATGGGCCGATTGATGCGGGGCTGATGCCCGACGGCTTGCATCTTTCGGAGCAGGGGTATGCGTTGCTGGCTGGTGCGGTGCGGGAAGCCATGAGCAATTGAGGGCTGCACCCGTAACGACCGCGTGCTGCGTGCGCTCCGTATCCTCTGCGATGACGCTTCTTGAAGTGCAGGTCATTTTTCAATCCATCTCTTCGCTCGCTATCGCGGGCGGCTTTGTGTTTACGGCGTATCAGTTCCGGCACCTTCGCAAAAGCCAGCAGGTGTCGAACTTCTCGAAATTGGTTGAGATGCAGATGCACCTGCGCGAGTTACGCGTCAAGGACCCGGACCTGGCCCAGGTATTCCGGGATGATGTGCGCGAATTGTCGACAGACCGCGAGGTCCGCGAGTACTTCTTCAGCCTGATGCAACTGTCGGTCTATGAGATCGTCTGGTTCAGCCACAAGCAGGGCATGCTGCCCGAGGGGTACTTTGAGAGTTGGGCCAAGCGGATGGAAGTGATCGCGAGCGAGCCGGTGTTTCGCAAGATGATAAACAGCTCATCGATGAAGATCATGCACGATGACTTCCAGCAGTATGTTATGGAACTGGTGCGACATACCAACGCGCAGCCCAAGCCGCCGGTGGAGACGGCGCGGGCGCAGCAGTGAGCAGAGGAACGCGATGATTTGGCGGGTTGCCGGGTGCGGGTTTTGGTTTCACTTCAGGGGCACATCTACTTCTGAATCGGGGGTTTGGACGCATAATGCGGTTCTTGCCTGCTTGCGGTGATATTTCCGCTTGTAGAAGTGAACCCAAACAGGCACATCGGCGAACGAACTGGTATGACCACGATTCGCACTGCCATTCTGATAAGTTCCATCGCATTGCTGGCTGGGGCCTCGGGGTGCAGACCTCAGTCTTCGCCAACCGTGTCTTCGGTGTCTTCTGCGAGCACACACAACCCAGCCGGAACGGGCGACGCTGTTGAGACCGGCGCGTCGAGTGATGCCAGTGTCGTGACCTCTTCCGCCAACGCCACCACCAAGACGAGTACTGATGCCATGCAAGCGAGCAACAACCCATCCAAGTCCACCACTGCCCCGACCACCAGCAGCACCACCAGCAGCACCACCAGCAGCACCCCCGGCAGCACCCCCGGCAGCACCCTGGGCAGCACCCCCGGTACTACCCCGGGCAAGGTCGTGAAGACCGATGCGGAGTGGCGTGCGGCGCTGACTTCCAAGCAGTACAACGTGCTGCGCGATAAGGGGACTGAGCGGGCCTTCACGGGGGATACCTGGGACACGCCCCCGCAGCCTGGCGAGTATCGGTGTGCCGCGTGCGATGCGTTGCTGTTCAAGGGCACCGACAAGTTTGTGAGTGATTGTGGCTGGCCGGCGTTTGACAAGGCGATCAAGGGATCGATTCATTACCACACCGATAGGACGTTTGGGATGTCACGCACGGAAGTTACTTGCGCGCGGTGCGAGGGGCACCTGGGGCACGTCTTTGAGGATGGCCCCAAGGACACGACGGGCGTGCGCTACTGCATCAACAGTGTGAGCATCAAGTTCAAGCCCGACACGGCGAGCAAGGACCTGGCGACGGAAGCGATTTCTGAGACCAAGTAGTTCTTGTAATCAGGTCATTCGTCAGGCAAGCATCATGTTGAGCATATGAAGAAACTCGGCGCGAGAACGCCGAGTTTTTCATTTGTGCTTTCACTTGCGCCAAGGTTGCATGATGCACTGTCGAGGGCGCGGTCGATTGCACACGCGTGTGATTCTCTTGAGGATTATCTCGCGTATTCGATTGCACGGGTTTCGCGGAGGACGGTGACGCGGATTTCGCCCGGGAATGTCATTTCTTCGCTGACTTTCTTGGCTATATCGTGGGCGATCAGGAAGGCTTCGTCGTCGTCCACGCTCGCTGCGTCGACCATGACGCGCACCTCGCGGCCCGCCTGAATTGCGTAGGCCTCGGTGACGCCCTTGAATCGCATGGCGATGTCTTGGAGTTCGTTGAGGCGCTGCACGTATTTTTCCAGGCTTTCACGGCGAGCGCCGGGGCGGGCGCTGCTGACGGCGTCGGCGGCCATCACGATGGGCGTGTAGAAACTGGTGCTGGGGATATCGGCGTGGTGCCCGCCTATGGCATTGAGGACGGGGTCTTTCTCTCCAAACTGGCGGGCGAAGTCCATGCCGATCTTGGGGTGGCCGCCCTCCATCTCGTGGTCCATGGACTTGCCGATGTCGTGGAGGAATCCGCAGCGACGCGCGATTGCGCCGTCGAGTCCCAATTGCTCTGCGATGATCTGGCAGAGGTAGGCGACCTCGACGCTATGGCGGAGGACGTTCTGGCCATAACTCGTGCGATACCAGAGTTTGCCCATGGCTTCCATCACCTTGGGATGCAGGCCCCGGAGGTTGACTTCGAGCGATGCTTCCTTGCCGTGCTTGATGATTTTCTCGGCGATCTCGCTACGGACTTTCTCGACGACTTCTTCGATGCGCGTGGGGTGCATGCGGCCATCGGCGATGAGGCGTTCGAGGCTTTCGACGGCGACGGCTTGTCTTACCTTATCGAAGCAACTGACGATGATGACGCCCGGGGTATCGTCGACGATGATGTCAACGCCCGTGACCTTCTCGATTGCGCGGATGTTGCGACCTTCGCGACCGATGATTCTGCCCTTCATGTCGTCGCTGGGAATGGCGACGCTGCGAACGGTGCTCTCGCTGGTGTGCTCGGAGGCGTAGCGCTGGACGGCCATCAGGGTGATTTCGCGGGCCTTGTTCTTGGCGTCGTGCTCGGCATCTTCGACGATCTTGCGCGTCACCTTGGCGACGTCGTGACGCACATCCTCCTCGACGCGTTTGAGCAGCAGGTCTTTGGCATCGGGGCGGGAGATGCCGGCGATGCGGGAGAGTTCGTCCTTGACTGAATCGAGGGCGCGCTGGGATTCCTGCTCGCGCTTGCTGGAGGCTTCCTCGCGCTGACGCAGCGTGTCGAGGCGGCTTGTCAGTTGCTGGTCTTTCTGCCCGACCTGGTCTTCCTTGCGGTCGAGGGCATCCTCGCGTTTGGCGAGGCGTTTTTCGGTCTCGCGGATTTCGACGCGGGCTTTCTCGGTTTCCTCTTCCACGCGCGACTTGCGCTCCAAGAGGCGCTTGTCGGCTTCAACGCGGGCCTTCTCTGCTTCGATCTTGGACTGCTCCTGGGCATCGGCCAGAATCTTGGCGGCTTCTACCTTGGTTGCTGCTGCTGCTTTGCCGCCAAGGAGTTTGGCGACCAGAAACCCGATGGCAGCACCGATCGCCAGCGCGACGAGGCCTATGAGGACGCAGACGAGCAGGCCCGCGCCAGCTCCGCTCCCCGCCCCCGCCCCCGGCACGCCGCCCGCCGGCGCGGCTTGGGCGAGTAGATCGATGTTGATCATGCCAAGGCTTGCATTGGTTCCGCCCACGATTGATTGAACATAGTTTGTCATAGATCACCTCCCGGCGGAGCTTCCTGCCCGCCCCCTGGCCACCCTCGCCCGCTAGCACGCTGCCCCCGTCCTAGGTATAAAACGACACGGCCCCGTACTTGTTGACGGGTCGGTCCTGCGGATCAATCTCGGGAGTCGATGCGGGAGAAACTCAGCGGCACGCAAGGCGGGAGCTCGCGATCCAGACACGATCCAGACACGATCCAGTCACCATCCAGACACGATCAGGCAGGCCAAGCAGGCGTGCTCATCAAACCCGAACGCGTGGACAAGATCACCAACACGAGGCTGCGTGGGCAGAGCCAAAGCGGATTGCTTCAGCGGAACGAAACCAGCAGTGCTCGCGTTGATCAATCGTCACCTAACGTGAAATGCTTTGCGGGCATTCCTTGAACGGGAATTGTCTGGCGGGCCAACACACCTCACTGCAAACGATTCTCTGGCCCATAAGAAGCGTTCGTGCTGAGTTTACACTGAGACCTCAACCAGCCGGGGGAGCAAACAATTCATCGATCAAAATCATTCAACATCCATCAAAATCATTCATGCCAGCGGTCGGTCGATGCATCGATTCGAGTTGTCGCAGGACCGCTGTGGCCGATGATTGGTGTGTTGGGAGCAAACGCTCATCAGCACAACCTCCCTACGGTCACAACCATCCCTTCACATTATGGTAGGGATGCCCAACCTGGGGTCCACGTTTGGGCCCGCTGATTGCACAGGAAGATTGTCGTATGCTCAAGCCAAGCCTCATCCAGCGTCGTTTGTCCTCAATCATGGGCATCTCCACCACCCGTACCACAACAGCCACCAACCGCGTTGGCTTCGTGGTGCTTGCGCTGCTAGCGACACTGATTGGCGGACAGGGGATGTTGACGGGCTGCATGTCGGTCAAGCGCTTGAATGGGCGGGCGGTGAAGATTGACGGGATTGCCTCGGCGAAGCTGGCGCAACCGTACGTCGTGCAAGTCGAGAACAAGTTGGGTTCTGTTCGTATTTACGCAAAGCCCTCGTTGAAGCAGCCCGAGGTGTATGCGATGGTGCCTGGCAAGAACGAGCCTCAAATCGCCAGTTGGGTCGCCGCGTCGATTGAGCGGCAGACGGATTCGAACGTGTTGCGGGTGTTGAGCGCGGATCCGAACTTAGACAAGTTGCCGGTCGCGTTGCAGATTTATGTGCCAGCGATTTCAGGGATTGTGATTCGCAACAATGGCGGGACGGTGTCGGTGCGGGACGTGACTGGTCCGATTGAGGTGTTCAATGGCATCACTGATGGCAATGGCGGGCTAGTAGATATTCGCACGTCGGCGGCACTGACTGGCCCGATCAGCATCAACACTCGGGGCGGCGACGTGAATCTATTGATGGGTCGGGGTAGCACGGGGCGCCTGAACATCTCTGGCAAGACGGGGGCGCATGTGATTGTGCCCGAAGTCTCGATCAAGGGCATTCAGAGCAGCATGACCAAGTATCGGGCTGACATGGGAGCATGGAGCCAGGAGATCAAGGTGCAAGCGGAAGACGGGAAGGTCACACTGCGCGTAGATGATCGGGCGGAGTGACGCAACTTGATTGTCGTAACTTCATTGGCGTAACTTGACTGCTGTTATCACCGGCGCAACTTACTTGGTTGGCGCGGGTGTTGGGGCCGGTGTCGGAACAGTGGTCGTGGTGGCTGGCTGCGTGGTGGTTTCACTTGGCTTGGTTGCTGTCTGGCCTTGCTGGGTGGTTTGGCCGGGTTGTTGAGCGGTGCCGGTTCTACCGGGACGACCACCCCCACCCCCGCCACCATTACCCCCTCCGCCCGCGGGCCGATCACTCAAGACTTGGCCATTTTCATCCTTGCGATATCCTGCGGTGGCGAGGGAGGTATCTTCCCATTCGCGGGCGAGAACTTCGCCCGCCATCGGTGTGCGGAGTAGCACGACATCGTTATCGCCAAGGCCAGCAGCGATCTCCGCCATGGTCTCGCTGCGCCGGCCTACGCGGACGGGATGCTTGATGTAGCGGCTGCCCTCGGGCCTGTACACGAACTGGACGGGGCCTTGGGAGAAGAGGGCCTGGACCGGAACGGTGAGCGTCTCTTCGACACGCTCAAGCAAAACGCGGGCTTCGACGCGCATGGCGGGCTTGAGTTGATCCTCGCCCGAGGCATCGAGCAGGGAAATCTTGACGGTGTATTCACGCAGGTTGGGATCACGCCAGCCGCCTGACTCGGCCATGACGCCGATGCTGTCGACTTTGCCCTGGAAGGACTTGCCGCCTGCGGCATCAACTTTGACGGAGACTTCCTGGCCCGGGCGAATACGTCCGGCGATGGCCTCGTGAACGCGGATTGAAGCGATCATGTCGCTGGTGTCTGGGAGGGCGATGATGAGTTGGTTGGGATAGACCTGTTGGCCAATCTGGAGGGTTTCATTGTTGCCGCCCCAGCGGGAGCCCTCGACGGAGGTGCTGTAGACGACCAGGCCGTCGGCGGGAGCGAGCATTCTGGCACCGCTCAGTTGCTCATTGAGTTTCTTGAGACGTGATTCGGTGAGGGCGACCTGAGTGGCGCGATTGTCGCGATCGGCCTTGCGGCTGGCGAGTTGGCTGTCATTGTTGAGTCGGACACGCTCGACTTCGGCACGACGCTCGGCAACGTCGGAGACTTTTTGCTTGTCGGTGCGGACGAACTCGAAGTTCTCGAAGACGAGTTGGTCAAGCCCTGCGGTCTGGTAGTCGGAGATGGCGCGGATATAGGCGACTTCGTCGCGGTCGCACTCGTCCTTACTCAAGAAACCTTCGGTCAGGAGGTCCTGGCTGCGGACGTACTTCTCGGCGAGGCGTTCGAGTTCGAGTTCTGCGGTGTCGAGTTTGAGGTCGAGATTCTGGCGGAGTTTGACGGCATCGCCATCGCGCCACTGCTTGAGGGAGAGCACCGCGAGGGCGAGGTCGAGTTCGGCCTTGCGCAAGGCGCTGGCATTATCGTTAATCTGAATCTGGAGTTGATTCTCGGCGGAGACGGCCTCGGCACGGGCGCTGGCGAGGCGGGGGCTTTCTTCGTCGATTTGTCGCTGGATGCTGTCGGCGTTGAGTTGGACGAGCAGGTCGCCCTTCTTGACGCGGGTGCCTTCGGGAATGATGAACTGGATGGTGGTCTGCTGCTCCAGGGGGCTGCGCACTTCGATCTGGTTGCGGGCCTGCAAGTCACCATTGGCAACGGTCGAGATTTCGAAGGGCTGGCGTTTGACTTCGGCGAGGTCCGCAGTGCGACCGCTTTGGCTGGACTTGGAGATGGAAGTGGAAACGGGCTTGGACTTGGAAGCGGGCGAAGCGGGCTTGCTGGCGGGCTCGCCTGATGGCTGGCTCAGCGCGAGCAGGCCAAGGGAACTGCCACTAAGCACGATGATCGCGGCGACAAGTTTGATGGCGAAACCTCGGCGAGGGCTGGAAGCGGTTTGGTGTGTCGAGATGGATGTGGGAAGAGGCGATGCGGGCTGATGCTGGGGGGAGAGCATAGAAATCCTTGGGCGAAGTGGACTTGGAAACCACGCCAGCGGAAACGCAAACAGGACCGGTGGCTTCCTTTCCTTGAGGAAATCATCGGCCACGAGCAACACCCGTTCGGTTGTCTGCGCCTTTCTACGATCATTGGATGCATTCGTTGCTTGAGTCTGTCGCGAAGGGACGAGAAATTCTGCTGGTCGTGGCTGCCCCGATTGAGGCAATGGCGGTTTTTCGCGGACTGGGGGCGATTTCGACTTCCGGCCCGGCGGGTGTGGGCAGGCTGTGGGAGCGGGTGCGGGTGGTGGACGGGATCGACCTGGTGCTCATGGGTGTTGGCAAGGCGAATGCTGCTGGTGCTGTCGCGCACTGTGTGCGCCCTTCGGATGGATTGATCCTCAACCTTGGCATCGCTGGTGCGCTGCCTGGTGCGGGGAAGTCTTTTGCGTTGCATGCGGGCGACACGGTGGTTGCGAGCCACTGCGTGTTTGCGGATGAAGGATTGATGACCGATCAGGGGTTTGCGGACCTTGGCTCGATTGGCTTTCCCATCGATCCAGTATTGGGATCAACGTTTGCGTGCGATGGGCGGCTGGTTGAGGCTTTTGGCGCAGGGTCCATAAGCACGGGCACGATCGCGACAGTCTCGACTTGCTCTGCGACGGACGCACTTGCCCAGGCGATTGCTGCTCGGACGGACGGGGTGGCGGAGAGCATGGAAGGGGCGGCGTGCGCGTTGGTGGCACATCGGCTGGAGATTCCGTTTTGTGAGATTCGAGCGATTTCGAACTACACGGGGTCGCGGTCGAGCCAGCAATGGAACATCAAGCAAGCCTTGTCGGCGCTGGAATCGCTGGTGGCGAGTGTGATGCTGGCGTGATGTTGGCGAGAAGATGGGGGGTGATGCTGGTCCGAGAGCCGGGGCGGTCCTGTAAGCAGGAGAACGCCTGCGCGGTTTGTGCGGGGCGGTGCGTCTCGGGAAGTTGGGGTTTACGACACCATGTGGGGTCCACCTTCTGGTGGTTGTCTGGCCAACCGATGCAGGTGACGCGAGATTGACCACGCAGGGCGCGTGGGGAATCGTGCGTGGAGTACGCGTGGCCCATGGGTTTGTCGTCACTGTTCAAACCGCTGAAGAACAACAACAGCCTCAACCGGCTTGGTAGCATGCTTTCCACACAAGTTGTCAAGTCGCAGCCCAAGGACCTACCCATCGCCATCGATTTTGGGACTGGTGCGCTGAAGATTCTGCAACTGGAAGCGGGCGATCCGCCCGTGATGGTCGCGGCGGCCTCGCTGGAAACGCCACACGACCTGATTCCCGATCATCGGCGACGGCTGGAGTTCCAGTTGGAGGCGCTGCCCAAGTTGATCAAGCGGGGCGGGTTTGTGGGTAAGCGTGCGGCGGCGGCGATTCCAGCGTGGCAGACGACTGTGAAGCACATCCAGTTCCCGCGCGTGGAAAGTGTGCCACTGGCGCAGTTGGTGGAGGCGGCGATCCCGCAGCAACTTGGGGTTGATCCGCATTCCCTGGTCTATCGCTTCATCGAGATTCAAGGGGAGAAGGCGGCGGGCAAGATCGACGTGATCATCATCTACGTTGCGCGGGACGTGGTGAATCGGTTCATGAGCGCGCTGCTGGCGAGCAAGGTGGAGCCTGTGGGGATGCACAGCGAGTTTGTGTGCACGCTGCGTGCGTTTGACTACCTGCACCGGCGCGAGGGGGACTTGATTCAGAACTCGCTGTATGTGGATCTGGGCGCGACGACGACGAAGGTGATGATCAGCCATGGGCGCGACCTGGTGTTTGCGCGGATGATCGCGGTGGGCGGGCACACGCTGGACATGGAAATCGCCAGGCAGTGCGCGATGACAGAGGAGCAGGCGAACAAGGCTCGGCTGCAGATGGACCATCAGGTGGAGCGTGTGGCGAGCGAGCCTGTGGCGCATGAGAGCACGGCGGCGGACCCGGAGCAGGATCGGCGCAAGATCTCGCTGCCTTCGGAGTTTTCGGGTGAGGTCATGCAGCAGCCTGCGGTGAGCGTGGGGCCCAGTGACGCGAACCTGACGGAACCGCTGGAGATTCTGACAGATGAGATTCGCATGTGCCAGCGGTACCACGCATCGCGGTTTCCGGGGAAGAAACTGGACCGGGTGGTGTTCGTTGGTGGCGAGGCACGCCATCGGGGATTGACGCAGCACATCGCAAAGGCGATGCGACTGCCGGCTCAGGTGGCGGACCCACTGGCCCGCATCGGGCGGACGGGCAAGGAGCCGGTGCTTGGGATGAAACTGGGGGAAGCACAGCCGGGATGGAGTGTTGCGCTGGGCTTGTGCATGGCGCCGACGGACTTGTAGCTGTTTGCGGGGCGAGGTTCAATTGGGAAGAAACTCGGGAACTTGGTGGATAGTCGTTGGGTTGTGATTGGATGGGTTTGGTTGTGAAGGCATGAAAGGGAGGCTCACGTGTCGTTCCTACTTACAGGCAATCAGCAGGGAAACTCGGGTGTGAACAACGCGAGTTTTCTTCCCGCGGATTACATTCAGCGCAAGGCTGAGATTCGCAACAACCTGATCGTGCTCTGCCTCTTCGCGCTCGTGATGATGGGCGTGGGCGGTGCGTTCTTCATGACCAACCGCGCGAAGATCGCGTTGGGCGAGGAGTACTCAATCCTGAAGGAGCAGTGCATGGAGGAGGGCAAGCAGATCGAGGCGCTCAAGAAGTTGCAGCAGCAGCGTGAGATCATGCTCGAGAAGGCCGAGATCACGGCGGCGTTGCTTGAGCCTGTGCCCCGCTGGGCGGTGCTCAGCGAGTTGCGGTATCGCATGCCCGAGACCGTGCGTCTGGACACGATGGAACTGAAGGGAACTCGCAACGGCGGGAATGTGGGGATGGCGAACCTGCCCAAGATCAAGACGCTAGTTGACAACGCGACGCAGCAGACAGCGAAGGCGACCAAGCCCAAGGTCATGCCGCCCAGTTTCGGCTACACCCTCACTGTCAACGGTGCGGCGGAGAATAACAACGACGTTGCCGACTACTTACAGAGCCTCAAGTCCAGCCCTGTGATGCAGTACGTGGAGTTGACGTTCATCCGCGAGCAGCGCGATGAGAAGAAGGTGCTGCGTCAGTTTGAGATCACGGCGACGCTCAACTCGGACGCGGACCGGACCAAGTTGGGTGATTCGATCCGGCAACTGATCGCGAAGAAGACGGGGACGCCTATCGAGGAACTCGCTGCGCCGGCGCAGCCGCCGACACAGCAATTCGTGCCGGGCATGACACCCAGCAAGCAGAGCAACCCCGCCACGACTGTGAGCGAAGCGAAGGAGGGTCAATAATGATGAAGAACAACCTCGGACTTTTGGGCATAGGCATCTTGACGGGCGTGGTGGGGCTTCCCATTGCGAGTTATGTGCTGGTGTTCAAGCCCACCAATAAGGAAATCGCCAAGGCCCGCGAGGAAGTGAAGCACATGCAGGCTTTGCTGACCAAACTCAAGGAGGAGGCGGCCAAGCGTACCGATTTTGAGAAGGCCAACGAGCAACTGGCCAACGGCATCAAGGTGATCGAGGAGCGCTTGCCGACCAATCAGGAGATTGATTCGATCGTGCGCCAGGTGTCGGACCTTGCCGTGCAGGCGGGGCTTGAGCCGCCCGCGATCAAGAGCAACAAGCCGCTGCCAGCTGGGCTGTACATGGAGCAGCCGCTGGACATGGAGACGACGGGGACGTTCGTTGGTTTCCATTCGTTCCTGGCGCAAGTAGAGAAGATGCCTCGTGTGACGCGGATTCACAATCTGAAGATCACGGGCAACCAGGTGGATGGTGCGGAGCTGAAGGCGAGCTTCACGCTGAGCATCTACTTCCAGGAGGGCGGGAAGGTCGCTTCCGCCGGCAACTAATCCGTGAAGGTCGACAGGAACAAGAACACACACCCTGCTGGAGATTTTCGATGGCACTCTACCCGATGGACAATCAGAATACCAGCCAGCAGCCCGCGCTGCCTGGCGGGGACGGACTGGGCTCGATCAATGTGGCGACCAAGAAGTGGACACCGACCCAGCCGCTGGTGCTGGCGCTGGTGGTCGTCGTGTCGGCGAGTGCGCTGTTTGCGATGCGCTCGATCGGCGTGAAGCACGCCATCGCCTTTGACTCCAACAACAAGATCGAGTTTGATTCGCAGCAGGACGCGGCGTTCCAGGCGCAGTACGACCGGGTGATGGGCGAGTTGTCGAGCGTGAACAACCCGCTGGATATTGCGCTGATTGACTTTGGCCGCTCTCCCTTTGCGCTGGCGTACATGAAAGAGGCTGTAGCGGCTGGTCCGCAGCCGATCCTGCCCACCAACATGGGGCCAACGCCCGAGCAGCGACTGGCGCTGGAGCAATCACGGCGGCGCGAGTTCATCGCGGGGGAAGTTTCCAAGGTGATCGTACAGAGCGTGATGGCGGGGCGGGTGCCGCTGGCGCGTGTGAACGACGAAGTGGTGCGGATGGGTGACACGATTGCGGAGATCTTCAAGGTGGTTGACATCGAGGGTCGCTCGGTGACGCTGGAGGCCGAAGGGCAGCGGTTCACGCTGAGCATGGTCACGCCTGGGGATGACGCGCAGAAGCCCACGAAGAAGCGCAAGTTCTAAGAGCGTGGGGACTGATGTCCTCAGACGCAGTCTGGCATCGATTTTTACGTCCAAACCGTTAGCACCTATCCCTGCACCATCTCCGAGGAATCCGCCGTGCCGAAGTACAACATCGATGACATCCTGAACGAGCTTGGGGTTGCGGACGACAAGGATGCGAGCAAAGACTCGACGCGGGGGAACGCGAAGAAGCACCGCATCGATCAGGAGAGCGGTTCGTTCTCGCCATTGCCCAGCGTGCCCGCCAATCAGAAGTCGTATGGGCAGGCGACACCCGAGGGGCAGGAAGATCCAGCGGTCAAGCAGATTCAGAAGCGCCAGAACAGCAGCGTGGGGCAAGCCATTAGCGAGATCTATCGCCCGGACTCGCCAGAGGATGCTAGCAAGATTCGCGAACTGGGAGAGATGCTGCTCTCGCGGAATGTGGTGAATCAGGAGAAACTGGGGCAGGCGCTTGCGATGATCAAGTCTTCGCCTGGTCGGCGGCTTGCTGAGGTGCTTATCGAGCAAGGGTGCGAAGAGTCGGCACTGATGATCTGCCTGGCGGAAGTCTCGGGGCTTTCGTTTGAGCGGATCGACTTTGGCAAGGGTCTTGAAGGTGGCTTTGACGGGCAGATGCTGCAGCGCCTGACGGGCGACTTCTGCCGGAGCAACGCGGTGATTCCGCTACGTACGGACGGCAATCGCGTGATCGTCGCAACGACGCAGGCGGACAACGTCTTCCTGCTGGACGCGCTGCGTGAGCGGCTCGGGGTTGCGAGCGTGAAACTGGTGTTGACAACCAGCGATGACATCCGCGCGGCGCTGGAAGTGGTTGGCGCGAACAAGGAAGAGGCGACGGATGTCAATGACATTCTCTCCTCGGTTGATGACGGCGATGTGCAGGTCGAGGAGACGAAGGAGACCGAGGCGGCCAGCCTTGAGAAGGATGCGAAGGAAAGCCCGGTCATCCGCTATGTGAACCACATTCTGCAACTTGCGCTGCAGCAAGGGGCCAGCGATATTCACATCGAGCCCAGCGAGAAGAAGTTGAAGGTGCGATTCCGCATCGACGGCGAACTTTATGAAGTGCTCAACCCGCCCCAGAGTATGGGCCCGGCGCTGACCAGCCGTATCAAGATCATGGCAAACCTGGCCATCGATGAGCGACGCTTGCCGCAGGATGGTCGCATCCGGGCGATGGTGGGCAGCAAGAAGATCGACTTCCGCGTTTCGACGCTGCCCTGCTCGGGCGGCGAGAAGACGGTCATGCGAATCTTGAACGAGAAGAGCATCTCGGTGGAGCTTGACCAACTGGGCTTTGACGAGGACACGCTCACGATCTGGAAGAAGGCAATTGATGCACCGCACGGGATCGTGCTGGTGACTGGCCCGACGGGCAGCGGCAAGACCACGACGCTTTATGCCAGTCTTCGCACCCTCGACAAGAACTCGATGAACATCTCGACGGTTGAGGATCCGATTGAATATACCCTGGAAGGCGTGACGCAGACGGGCATGCAGGAGAAGATCGGTATGACCTTCGGCATCGCGCTTCGCGCGTTGCTGCGTCAGGATCCGGACGTGATCCTGCTGGGCGAAATTCGCGACCATGAGACGGCGCACATCGCGGTGCAGGCGGCGCTCACGGGCCATCTGGTGCTGAGCACGCTGCACACCAACGACGCGCCAAGTTCGATCACGCGACTAGTTAACATCGGCCTTGAGCCATTCCTGGTCGGTGCGGCTGTCAACGGCGTGCTGGCTCAGCGATTGCTGCGCCGGTTGTGCGCGCAGTGCAAGGCTCAGGAGAAACCGGGCGAGGAGATGGCGGAGTTCCTGACGCTGCAAGGCCTAGACGCGTCGCAGATATGGGTTTCGAAAGGGTGCGATAAGTGCCGCAAGACGGGATTCTCCGGGCGAGTGGGTATTTACGAGAATCTGGCCGTGGACGATCAACTTCGCGATATTATCGCGCGCAACCCCAATGTCGCTGAGTTCCGCAGAATCTGCATAGAGCGCGGGATGGTCACGCTCCGCGCGGACGGCCTGCGAAAAGTGGCGAAAGGTGTCACAACTGTCCAAGAGGTGCTGCGCGTAACCGAAGCTAATCAGTAAGTGGCGCGATTTTTCAAACGCACCGCGGGCGGCAGGACGTGTCCGCCGACAGGAGGCCTTATGTTCTCGACCAACCGCACTCTTCTTGCTGCTTCCGTGCTCGCTCTTGCTGGCAGTGTGACGCCGGCGTTTGCCGCGACGCCAGCACCCGATTCTGATAATCCTTCGATGCATCGCGAGTTCGGGGGCAAACAGGTAAAGCGCATGAGCCGCGTGCCACGAGACACGAGCGTGGTTCGCGTGAGCAAAGGACAGCCCAGCACGCAGAAGGCAGATGCCCCGAAGGTTGCGCGTGAGAACGGGCCTGCGAAGAAGATCAAGATCATCGGTGAGAACACGTCGTTTGCGAGCGGCGCCCCCGCACCGGTTCGGGGTACGCTTGCGAAGGCCAAGGGCGAGGTGACGCGCCAGAGCAGCGTGGCGCAGCGAGTGAGCGAGGCGCGGGTGCAGACCAAGGTGGTGACCCAGTCGTCGCTTGCGATGGCCCAGGGCCGGGCAGTCACGAACTCGTCTGAAAAGGTTCGCGAGGGACGGGCGATTGGCCGGACATCGCAGGAGATTCGTGAGAACACCAATGTGACGCGTACGTCACGCGTGATTCGCGAGCAGCGCAGCAGCCCGACTTCGCCGACCGTGATGCGCGTCGCTCCTGCGGGCGGACAGCAGAACGCGTCGCGGCAGGCCAAGGCGATGGCGAGCGATGTGACGAGGCCGATGCAGCAGACGGCGATCACGAATGGCACGCGGCGGATCGCGAGCCAGGCACGCAAGGTTGCACCAAAGCCAGCGGTGAAGGGTGAACGCAAGGCGGCTTGATGTGGCGTTCTGGAACTGGTGATTGAACGCGTGCGAGATGTACTCTCGCACGCTTTTTTTGCCCGTTGTTGCACGGAGTCCAAGAACCTCGCGCGGATTGCAAGGGCACTTCTCCGGGACCTGTTGATTCAAGTCATTTGCAATATTCACTGCGCATGCGTGTTGTGCCTAGCGTGGATGTTTGGCATGGTGTGGGCGAGTCGACAGGCTAGCTTTATGGTTGGCTTCGAGGTTGACTTTGACCCGGTTTCATGCTGGTTGGCGGCTGTTTCAGGAGATGATTTATGCGATTGGTCAATCAGTGTGGTGTGCGTGCTATCACGGCGTTGGCGATTCTGGTAGCAGCGGGCGCGAGCAACGTTGCGTGGGCCGATGACGGGACGGGCGCTTTGGCACCTGTGGCGTCGCCAACTGTCACGTCACAGGCTACAGGGACGCAGGCGGCTGTGCCAGCTCCTGCGGAGGCGGGTGTGGCGGCGGGTAGTAGCAATACAGGCAGTTCGACAGTCTCACGCTCGGGCGGATTGATCCGTGTTGTCAGCAAGAGCGGGACGGGGACGACCAGCACGACATCGACGTTCAAGCGCGATGGGAATGTGGCAACGCGTGAGGCAACGCGCAGCATGCGCAACGGTGAGACGGTTACGAGCAGCGGCACGTGGCAGCGTGAGACAACCGCCGACGGCAGTAAAGTCGTGGAGCATGAGGGCTCGAGCACGAACGCGAAGGGCGAAAACGCCACGCGGCGGTCGAGCGTGGTCAAGCAGGATGGATTGGTCACGCGCGAGGCCTCGCGCACGGGCTTCAATGGTAAAACCAGCAGCAGCAACGCAACCCTGAAGAAGACCGAGGCGGGTGTTGAGAAGAACAAGACGACAACGCTGCCCAACGGGAAGACGGTCAGTCAGACCGCAACCTATACCCGCGACAGCGAGAACAATTCTGTTTCGCGCGTCGGCGAGACCACCGGCCCCAACGGCGGCACGGGTGCGTCGAGTGATACGTGGCAGCGCGAGGGCAACACCATCACGCGAGAGGGGGAGAGCAAGGCGACCAACGCGAAGGGCAAGTCGGTCGAGACGACTCGCAACGCGGAAGTTCGCAAGCAAGGGAACAGCGTGACGCGGACAGTGATGCGCGGGCGGAAGTAGCCATCTCTGGGCAGCATCAAGTACTCACGCATTCACTCATTGACAGACTCACACACAAAGAACTTGGCCCCGCGTCAAGTTTTTTTGTGATTCGAAGCCGCGTTTAGAAGCACGACCCCTCGCTCAACAGGCTCAGGAACGAATCAATATCTCGAATGTCGAAGCTGCTGGAATCGTTGTTGAAGTCGATATCGTTGCAGATCGCCGTCGCGGGAACGCACGGCCCCTCGCTGAAGACGCTCAGCAAAGCATCCACGTCGGTGATATCAAAGATGCTCCCGTCATTGTTGAAGTCCAGGCTATCGCAGCGGTTGCTCTGCACAAAGAAGTTCTCATTGTCGAGATTGATCCAGCCAATATTCTCGCTCCAGGCAAAGCCCAGCAATCGAGTGTTTGCCTCTCCGTTCTCCGCGTAGTTGGTGAAGCGGGCCTGCTGGTTGGCACGAAGATCTGGGAATGGGCCAAAGTTGATTCAACCATTATTCTCGCTCCACGCGAAGCCGCCAGCGCGTCGAGTGCCATCGGTGAATGCGTTCAGGCCAAAGTCCGTGCTATTGATGTTGCTATACGCAACGCCAATTGCAGGTGAGCCATCCCTAAGGTATATCCAGCCAATGTTTTCACTACAGAGCCCCCGAGCGCACCGAGCCTGAACAGACCTATATAAGGATGGCGCACCCTTTCCGCACCAGCGGGGCGCAGGGCTGTAGCCACGGGTGGAGCGGTCCTGCGGACGGCAGTCCGAGGCCGCAACCCGTGGACAGCGTGAAGCAGATCGACCCGCCCCGGCAGGGGCGGAGGAGTCCTGCGGAAGACGTCTCAAGGCACAAGGCCACCGGCATCCGCCGATCACGGACGCGACTCCGAGCGAGTTGGGATGTTCTTCCGCTGATGCCAGAGTGGGCCGCTGCCCTCTCCGGCATCTCACCTGCTAAGAGGAATGCCACCGGCGGCGCTGGTCGTGCGTTCCCAGTGACTTGAGCGGGGGTGCCGGGGGCGGCAGCCCCGGCAGTCGTAAGCTACTTGGACTTAGCCTTGTCACCGTCCACCGACTGCGGCATCGGGAAGAACCCCGCTCGCGGTTTGTCGGCATTCCCGGAGAAGTGCGTGTACCGCATTTTGCTACGCAAGGCCACGGGCGGTTCCGTATTCTCGAACACGATGATCTGATCACCGGACTTGTCGGCGGCCAAGTCAGCGTAGAACGCCTCTTGAACATCCGTGTTTATGCGTTCACCACTGTCTATGTCCGCCCCCTTGAAAGGATTGAGAGGTGAGTCAATCACGACGATTCCCGGATGCGGCAAGCCCTTCTGGCGGCAGTATCGCATGAGTGCAACCGTGAATGCCGCGTGCGTCACCGCCCGCTTACCCTGGCCCATGCTGCCGCGCCCTTGATTGCCAATGACTAAGTCGAACTCCGTCTCTGCCCACGAGACACGTCCCTCGAAGGGGAATTTCCAATCCTTAAGCAGTTGCTCAACAACCAAGCAGAACTCGGCGGTTCCTGCTGCGCCCACCTTCTGAGCGAACTCCGACTTCTTAGGCTTGATCTTGCTTTGTTGTTCGGCGATTGAGCGTCGATTCCGCAGATCGTCAACCTCCTTAGCTGTAAAGGCCGCTTCGGAGAGCCTCTTGTCCAGAGCGAGGAGTTGAGACAGTTGTTCATTTGCGGCCCTGACCTTGCGATCCAGCAACCCAGCCATCGCCACGTTGGCCCGTTCAAGCGTCGCCTGTAGTTGGGCTTGCTCCCTCTCGTAGCTCAGCTTCTCGCTCCGCATGTCAGTAAGTGCGCCGTCAAGGTCGCGAACGAGCACCGAGATCTTGCCAAGCTCAGCAGCGCAGGCTGCTTGAAACTCTCGCAACCGCAGGTCGCTCGCGCCGGGTTCCTCTGCATCCGCGACGATATGCCCGCAGACGGGGCAGTCGCCAGTTGGCATTTGCTCGAAGAACTTGCCCGCCTCCAGCGCGGCATTGAGTCGGTCTTTGTCCGCTGTGTAGTGACGAGCCAAGAGCTCAAGTCTGCTTAACTGCTCAGTGACGAAGAGCTGTTTGGACTTGAGCGTTTGGATCGCTTCCCAGGCTTGGTCTCGTATGGACGCTGCACTATCGAGTTCGCCTTGGCGCGTAGCGACCAGGCCGCTCGCCTCCTCAACGGCGATGGCCAGTTGGCGGCGTTGATCAGCCAGTTGACCCAAATCTACCGCGTACTCTGTCAAGCGGACTTCTCGTTCCTCCAACAGTCCTGAGAGGATCGACATCTCAAGCTTCAGTCGCTGTGTCCGGTCTTTGGGTTTCTCCTGCGTCACAATCGCGGAGTCGTCCGAACCGGTAAGGAGCAATCCAAACGCGGACTTGCTCTCCGTCTGGAGCGTGAACTGTTCTGACAGCGCGGGCGAGCGCCGGGTGATGATCCTCACCTGGTCAATCAGGGTCAGCCGTGCTATGTCCCTGAAGGATAATGTGCGCTTCTTGCCGAAGCCGTCCTGCCGAATCATCTTTCCCATCAAGCCCGACATTGTGAGCAGGCGAGCAGAGATGGTGAGAGGATTCAATCCTGAGTGCTTCTCGGCGAGCTCTTCGTCCGGAACTCCGTCGTTCGTGGCGTCGATTCGCTTCCGGTAAACCAACGCACCGCCGCCAGCCAACGCTCTTTGCATGGTCATCACGGCACCCGCCGCAGACAGCAACTCAATCATCGCACGGTCATAGCCGGCGCCGAGCGGAAACGGTTCCGGCGGCGTGGATGCTCCAAGCATGAAGTCAATGAGTTGTGATGCGTACGACTTACCCGTATCCGATGCGCCCGCAACCACGTTCAAGCCCGGCCCAAACTCCAGAATGGCATCAGGCTTTCCCTGCCCCTGAACCACGACCTTCGCGATGGTGAATCCCGTTGCGGTCATTGTCCACCCCCGCGCACGAATGCCTCACGGGTGAACTCGGCTCCCCAGTTCGACCAGTTGTCCTGCATGAAGCGGTCCAGCGCTTCGCCGCTCATGCCTCCGAATCGCCCGCCGACCCACACCGCTCGCTCGCGGAGTGTGCGGGTGTACGGTGATTCAAGCGAGTCAAAGAGTGGCAGTGCCATGTCTCCCGCGAGGTAGCCAATGCCGCTTGGCAAGAGATCGCGGCAGACAACCTGCCTTGACATCATGAAGAGAATGCCCCTCTCGATCAACGCCCGTCGGACCAGAAGTTCACCGGATCGGTGCGGTGCTGCCGGGTGAATGCTCGGCGGCCCTTGCGGCACGTCGCCCGAGTGAACAAGGAGGTATTCGTATTGAACCAGCCGTTGAAGGTCGCATGGAGCGGGATAGGCTGCAAGAAGCAACGCGGCACAGCGCAAGCCGCACTCAAGCGGCGTGTTGAAGATGAATCGCCAGGCGTCCGGCGAGAAGTGCGGAATGCTCATGGCTGCACCCACGTGAGTTTGTCATCGTTGGCGAGGTGGTGGCAGAGGCCTGACTTGTCGCCGGGAAGAACGCAGTAGACACATTCGGTTTGTGCCAGCGGAAGGCCGGTGGCTTGGCTCAGGGTGGCGCAGACGCGGTGATACCCGCTCTGATGCGGGGCGAGTACGGTGTTTCGGACGCCTTGCTCGACCTGTTCCTTGACATGCTCGAATGCCCCCTCAGGAAACTGGTCACGATAGAACCTGTTGAGGCTGTCGGCCATGAAGAAGTCGGTGCGGCAACCGTGGAAGTGCTGTGACAGTATTAGGTTGGCCGCCAGCGCGGTGATGTCAGCAATTGACGTGTTTACGTGCTGCCCATATGCATCCAGAAGCTGACGGACATAACGCATTTCGTGTGGCTGCGGCTCTGGCGGGGGTGTGTCGGCTTTGGGCCTATTGGGGTAGTCCCGCTTGAACCTCACATGCCAGTGCGAGGTCTTCTTGTGCAGGTCGAGGAGTTCATTGACAGGGCGGTAGTGCACGATACTGAAGTCGAACTGCTCTACATATGTCTTGAGGTCACCTGCGAGCGGGAAGGTCTGTCCTTGGGAGACCTTGGACTCGCATTGGGTGGCCCAGTTTTCAATCAACTTGGTCCTGAGTTCAACTGACTTGTCCAACAGATTCCCCAAAGGCGTGGTGACGCCATGCGGGGCCGCAAACCTGTATCGCCGTGGCACTGGAAAATCACCACGGTGCGTGAACACGCAGAGCTTTCCAAGTTCGGTCCAGACATCGCTCAGGCCGAGCGCCTTCCCGTACGCCTTGCATTGGTACAGATCGAACGGCCCGGCTTGTGGTGTGTCAGCGGTACACGCAATAACGTCACACCCTTTGTCCCCGGCACCGCCGCGCCGCTCAATGCGGGCATACTTAGGTTCTGATTCGCCGAGTGCTTCAAGGACAAACGCCTCCCAGTCATCCGCGCTGAAGTGCTGAATTACCTGGGGTGGCGTAAGCACGGACAGACTCACCGGTTGAGCGGTCGCGGGAGTTGGTGCAGATTGGGCTGGTTTCTGTTTTGCCAAGCGGGGAAAGTGTACCAGCCCCAATCGCTATGGGTGTGTCTTGCCGGGCCTTGGCGCACGGTCAACGGGCATCACGCCGCCACCGTCGCGCTGCAAATCTCCGACCACGGCCCCTTCTCGCCCCGTGTGTTGACCCAGCGCAGCATGTAGACCGCCGTCTTCCCGCCGTCGTGGGCCTTGAACTCGGTGCGGACGGTTGGGCGGGTGGTCAGCGTCAGGAACGAGAGGACGGCAGGGTCCGTTGGCGCGGGGGTGCCCGCATCCACGAGCTTCACCCACACCTCCGCGCCGCTCACGCCCGGCGGCTTGCCGCGCCGTGTTGGTGAGCCTTCATCCACGAGCCGCAGTTCGTGCGTCAGGCGGGTGCCGGGGTCCACGCTCACCAGCGGGCGCGTCGTCGGCGTCGGGCTGGGCGTCTTGCTGGTGTCGCGCACGGTGATACCGATCGTCGCGCGGTCGGCATCGGAGGTCTTGGGGTATCCCTGCACGAAGTTGGTGATGGGGCGGACTTGCTTTTCTAACTCAACGCGGGCCGCATCCTTGGCCTGCCGCGCCCCCTCCGCTGCCGCCTGGGCCTTGACGTGGGCCGCGAACGCCGCGACCCACGCGCTCAGGGCTTCCTTCAGCGGCTTCAACTCGGAATCATTAAACCCGTTGACGCTCCACCACTTCTCCACGGCGTCGAAGTAATGGTTCGCCCATGCCGCGAAGTTCCCATTGGGCCGGGGCATGTAGTGTTCGCCTGAGCGGGGCATGGTCTGGCCTCCAAACGCCGATGAATCCATCGCGGCGTGAGAAACGGCGGCCCCAAGCGAAGCGCCCGGGACGGAATACGCCGCGTCCATTACCAGTTCATCATCGCGCAAGGTGCCACCATCGCTCACGCTCTGCACAAACTTCACATTCGGTTGACGGGACGCTGGCTGTGGCATGGTTCCATATCCAGCAACGCAAGCAGCACCATCGCTGGGCGCACATTCTCTCAACTCGGCCAGTTACTTGTACACCGTGCTCAACGCGAGCGCGGTGCGCAAACGATCCCTGTATAACTTGGCCCCACGCCGCACTCGATGCTGCACGGTCGCGAGTGGCAAGTCGAGCATTCTCGCGATCTCGCCAAGTTCGCGTTGCTCGAGTATCCGCATCCTTAGAACCTCCCTGACATCCACGAGCAAGCATTCGATGGCAGCCCTGAAAACCTCAGCTTGCTCCCGAAAACTCGCCACCCGGCTTGGTGTAGTAGTGACCACCGGCTCGGGTGGCCCCGGGCATTCAGCCCCACCAAACGCAAACACACGACCTCACCCGCGCTTGGCAGCGACAACATGGTCGCGTCCATCAAGAATGCAGTGATCAATCACAGTCAACAGCCATGCTCGAAACGCTCGCTGCCCGCGCCATTCGACCGTCGCGCGGGCTCGCCAGGCCCGGAGCAGGGACTCCTGCAAGATGTCCTCCGCCGTAAAGAAACGGCGCAAGTCGCCCAAGCGATGCTCGATCACCAGCAGCAGCGATGGAGGCCCGCACGCCTCGATGACGCGCCACCAACCATCCGCAGTATCAAACGCTGGACGCACCCCGATCGCAGAAATTGAACTCGTTTCGCTCTCGCCAGAGTGCTTTACATCCAATCCAGAATGCGATACACCCTCCACCATCAGAAGATGGCAGACCCCACATTCATGCTGTTTTCGCCGAAAAGAGCCTCAGATGCAGTAGCCCTGTGGGACTTGCCGCTAGGCCGGCAGAGCGTTTGGGGGCAGTTCCGTGGTTTCGCCATTTCCAACTTTGGGCTGGCTGGCGTCGCGTGCTCGCTGGGCCTGGGCCACCAGCATGTCGGCGACGCTGGGTTTGGTCAGGATTTCGCCCCGCATGAGGCGATGCACGTCGTCTCCGCTAAGCGTTTCGTACTTGAGTAGCGCGTCGCCCACGGCGACGACTTTGTCCCAGTTGGTGACGAGGATCTGTTCGGCATCGCGGTAGGCCTCGCCGACCAATCGCTTGACCTCTTCATCGATGATGCGTTGCGTGTCTTCGCTATATTGCTTTTCGGGCATGAACATCTCGCGGTTGTCGACACCCGCATAGCGGACGAAGCCGAGTTTGGTGCTCATGCCCCATTCTTCGATCATGGCCTTGGCGAGGCTGGTGACCTGCATGATGTCGCCGGAGGCACCACTGGAGACATCGTTCATCGCCTTTTCTTCGGCGATGCGCCCGCCGCAGGTGACGCGCATGGTGGCAAGTATCCACTTGAGGCCATACCCATGGCGATCCTTTTCGGGAAGGCTGAAGGTCGCTCCGCCGTAATCGCCCCGAGGGATAATCGTAACCTTGTGGAGCGGATCGGCGTCCTTCATCAGGGCCTGAACGACGGCGTGGCCAGCCTCGTGATATGCAACAAGTTTGTTCTCTTCTTTCTCGCGGACGCGGCTCTTTTTCGCACGTCCGAACTTGATCTTGTCGCGAGCCTCTTCCAGGTCCACCTGCTCGATGAAGTCCTTGTCGGTCATGGTGGCGGCAATCGCAGCCTCGTTGATTATGGCGGCAAGATCGGCACCGCTGAAGGTGGGCGTGCCGCGGGCAATGCGTTCGAGATCGACATCAGGACCCATCTTGACCTTGCGGGCGTGGACCTTGAGAATCTCCATTCGCCCCTTGACATCGGGCAGGGGGACCGTGACCTGACGGTCAAAGCGACCTGGACGAACGAGGGCGGGATCGAGCACGTCGCTGCGGTTGGTTGCTGCGATGACGATGACGCCATCGGCGGCCTGGAAACCGTCCATCTCGACCAGGATGGCGTTGAGGGTCTGATCGCGTTCGTCGTGGCCACCCGTGGTAAAGCCGCCACCACGCTTGCGACCGACAGCGTCGATTTCGTCGAGGAAGATGATGCAGGGGGCGGATTCCTTGGCCTGCTTGAAAAGGTCGCGGACTCGGGAAGCGCCGACGCCCACGAACATTTCAACAAAGTCGCTGCCACTGATGGAGAAAAAGGGGACATCGGCCTCGCCCGCGATGGCCTTGGCGAGCAGTGTCTTGCCGACGCCCGGATGCCCGACGAGGAGCACGCCGCGAGGAATGCGTCCGCCTAGTTTGGTGAACCGCTTGGGGTTCTTCAGGAACTCAACGATCTCGGTCACTTCTTCCTTGGCCTCGTCAATGCCTGCGACATCAGCGAATGTGATGCCGGTCATTTCCTTATTGAGAGTGCGGTGCTTGGACTTGCCGAAAGTGCCCAGCATGCCGCCTCCGCCTGCGGCGCTGCGAAGCCCTCGGGAGATGATGAACCAGAGGAAGAGGATGATGAGCAGGGTGGGGATCAGCATGATGGCCAGGCTGTTCCAGATTGGTGTGCTCTGCTGCTTGGCCTTGCCTTCGGTCAACTCCATGACCTGCTCTGCGGTCCATCGCCCGCCCACGGAGTTGAGCGGAACGAGGATGCTGTTGCCGCCGTTTGCACTGGTGGCCTTTCGAGTCGCGGAGATCGCGTCGTCGCGGATGATGACGCTCGCAGGCTCGATGTTGCCGCTGGTATAGGCCTGGACGAATTCCTGATAGGAGATTCGATCGCCTCGGCCCTGACTGCTGAACATCGCGACCAGCAGCAGGCCAATCACGAGAATGGAAATGATGCCGAAGATGCCCCGACTGGGCTGGGGCACGGGCACGCCCGGCTTGTTCTTGTCGCCCCCACCACCCCCGCCCCCACTGCCACCAGAACCACCGCCCTGTCCGGACTTGCCGACGGGCTGCTTCCCGCGATTTTCTTGCGCAGCCTGCACGTCTGTGGAAGCGATACCACGACGTGATAGAACAGGTAGACCAGATGTACCAGGTGTATCAGTGGGACGCGAGGTTTGGAAAAATGTCTGCACGAAGCGTTCGATCATTGCAATCTCATCCGCAGCAATCGCGGCATTCTTTCTTGTTTGACCCAGGTCCCGGTGTGCCGGGAATCCATCGGGTTCTCCGACATGGGTCGGTATTTTGCTCAGGACGATCCAGCATGGGGTACTCGGACTGAGCGTTTTCAGCACAGCGAGCAATCCCCTTTTTCATTCATTCGCACGACCAACGCGTTTCGGCGCAATTCTCACATCAAAAGATAGGCTTTCGGTCACCTCGACAATTCAATAAGTCCTGACCTTAGACGCTGGCTGAGCGAAAAAGGTTCGTTTGGCTTATGCGGGCAGGATGGACTCAACGAGCGGCGAACGTGGTGGCCAGTGCGAAGCCCGCACCTTCGAGCGCGGCCATCCAGCGTGCCCGCTCCTGTTCGACCACACTATCCGAAGCGAGGCGGGCCCACCACCAGCATCGCTCGATCGGCGCGGCGATGTCCATCGCGAGGTCGGCGACCTGACGATCGCACAACTCGGCGAAGGGCGTGTCAATAACAATGCCTGTGGCAACCGCCGCGTTTGAGGCAATGGACGCGAGGCGAGCGACCACCAGACTGCGGTCGTTGATCTGTGCAAGGCGGTCGAGGTTCACACTGTCGTGGGTACCGGCGGTGGCGGGCCAGGTCAGACGTTCGCATTCGAAGCGGGCAGCCAGCAGGGCCGCTCCGAGCAGTTCGACGCACTCACGTTCCCCCTCGTCGGCTTGGGGACTTGGCAGGGCCAATCCACGGGCTTCATGGCCACACCAACCAAGGCCTAGCAGTTCCGCCTGGGCAGCCGCGGCCTTGCGCTGGAGGAGCACGGCTTCGGGCTGTGGAACAAATGCGAGCACCAGCGCCTGAGTGGCGAGGGCGTCGGGCTTGATGCCAGCCAGGATCGCGCTCTCACGAGCGTGCATGCAGGCAACCAGGCTGGAAAGCCCGCCGTCGCTGAGGATCAGAGTTCGACGCCACGCGTCCATGGGTTTATGGTAGGGGAGCGATGAGAGAAACTGAGTGAGTGGGTGATAAGCGTTGGCTAAGTGGAAGCATTACCCAATTGGAAGCATTTCCTGTTAGCTGGTATCAATAGTTGGGAGTTGGTGGACGCCAATCTTCCCACTTGAGGTTGCGCATGGAAGCGATGGTGCGGGTCAGGCCTTCGCGCAGGGGCACTTTGGGCTCCCAGCCCAGTTTGGCCTTGGCGAGTGTAATGTCGGGCTTGCGCTGGGTTGGATCGTCGGCGGGCAGGGGGCGCAGGACCAGTTTACTTTTGCTGCCCGTCAACTCGATGACCATCTCGGCGAGTTGCTTGATGGTGAACTCGCCGGGGTTGCCGATGTTGACCGGACCGCTGAAGTCGTCGGGGCCGTTCATCATCCGCATGATGACTTCGACAAGGTCATCAACATAGCAGAAACTGCGGGTCTGGCTGCCATCGCCAAAGATCGTGATGTCCTCGCCCTGCAGGGCTTGGCGGATGAAGTTGGTGACGACGCGCCCGTCGAAGGGGTGCATGCGGGGGCCGTAGGTGTTGAAGATGCGCACCACGCGGATGTTGAGTTTGTGCATGCGCTGGTAGTCAAAGAAGAGGGTCTCGGCGGCACGCTTGCCCTCGTCATAGCAGGCGCGGGGGCCGATGGGGTTGACGTTGCCGCGATAACTTTCGGGCTGGGGATGCACGGTGGGGTCGCCATACACCTCGCTGGTGCTGAACTGGAGGACCTTGGCATTGCATCGCTTGGCCATGCCGGCGACATTGATTGCGCCGAGGATGCTGCACTTCATGGTCTTGATGGGGTTGTACTGGTAGTGACCTGGCGCAGCGGGACAGGCGGCGTTGTAGATTTCGTCAACTTCGAGCCAGAGGGGATGGGTGACATCGTGGCGGATGAACTCGAAGTTGGGCTTGCCCAGTAAGTGGGTGATGTTGATCTTCTGGCTCGTGAAGAGATTGTCGACGCAGATCACATCGTGGCCCTGGGCGACCAGGCGATCGCACAAGTGCGATCCCAGAAACCCGGCTCCTCCGGTCACAAGTATGCGTTTTGTCTTCATGATTGCTTGGTGCTTTCGATCAGGAGGGGGCAAGTCTAGGTGGGATGAGTGCGAGTCGTGAGGGGTTTTGAGTGTGATAGCGTGAGCAAGCGGCAAGAGGATCTGGGTTGAGGCAGGGGCGATTTCCTGATAGCATCGTGCGGTTTAAGATTGGTAGATTGAATGCTTTGTATCGTCACATTGGGGAATTGAGAATCTGGGCAAGTTGTCGGTAGGTCCCGGAAGCCCTGATTCGTGTGCGGTTTATGCGCACGGTTCCATTCTTTTTTGCAGTTCCGTTGGTTTTCTGCGCAGGATGGTGCACACTGCTAGCGGAAGGGAAGAGGTGTCTGGATGGGCCATGCCCACCCGTCGCGTCGTGCCCGTGGCGTGTGTATCCACGGTTGCGCTTTGGCGTGGGGAAGGTGGTTCGAAGGCTGGCAAGGGCCAGGGTGTCTCGTTGCGGTTCGCCATCACCGCGATGTGGTTCCAGTCTCCTTGCGGTCGCGCCAGCCCTGTTCACTTTCATGTCGGTCGGCGGGATTGTGTCGGCAAAGGACTTGCCCGGGCAGGCGGTCGCACGCTGTTGGTGCGCCTGCACGTTGCATGCTAGAAGATGAGTGTGTTGTCTCGCAAACCTGATGTGCCCCCGCCCCTGGTCGTACCCGACTGGCAGGGTGATGTGACGCAGTTCCTCGACGAGGCGCACCTGATCGCGTGGAGTGAATTCCCGCAACGCAGAACTCAATTCGCCGTGCAGCTTGGCCAGTTCCTTGGAAGTCTCAAGGACGCTGAGGTCTGCGTGCTCTACGGGAAGTTCATCACCGACCTGGAGAGTTTTTGTTATCAGTTGGAACGAGCGATTCCAGGGCCAAACCTTGATCGACGGATTCACGGTCCTTCGAGCATCGTTTCACTGCTTCGGGAGCGACCGAGTTTTCATGGACGCGCCCAGTCCAAGTACCGCTTCTATATCTGGCACGATGCCGACGTGCTGCTCAAGGCGGATCACCTGCTCTTTGGACGACTGGTCGACGCGCTGACTGGTGTCGCGGCGGAGGCTGAGTTTGTCTCCGACGATCTGCTGATGCTGCATCGCGCGGTGTTTGTGGGGTCTTCCATCCTCGATGTCTACGCGGATGATCCCAAAGGGCAGTTCAGCAGTTGGTTCGACGACGGCAAGGGCGAGCCATTCTGGGAGGTTGTGACGGGGGTGGAAGCTCCGTCGCTGCTTCGCTACCGGATTGATGCACTGAGCGTTCCGGGATCACTGGTGCAGTCGGGTGCCGCGCCGGTGACGCAGCACCATATGGGACAGGTATTGATGCCTCGTTCGCCCTTGTTTGATGGATAAGTGCTGTTGGGACAAGTAGTGACAAAGGCGGGAGGGATCAGGGATGCTGATGCCCAACCTGGCGAATAAACAGCCCAAAAAAAGGTATGGAGTTTTTCCCTCATTTCGAGATTCAGGATTGCAAACCTGCGACAATCGTGAGGGAATATCTTGACGCGAAAGCGATTTCGTGTAGGCTGGAAAGGTCAATCCAAGATTCGTGGACCCCAGCGGCGGGTTTTCTCGCTTCTTCAGGTAGCGGGCCGGTTTTCGGTTCGGTGTTCTAGTGATGTGTTGGTGTGGTGACAATTCAAGTTCTGCTCCCATACCCCGTTGATTTTCCGCTCGCGGGGTAGCAACTGAGGGGCCGAGATCTGATCGGGCTGGAGGAGTGCCCTTGATCGATCCGGCCCTTCATCTTTTTTGGAGGCTTCATCTTTTGAAGACGCAGTGACGGTCGCGGGTCAGGTTCGAGGGGTTTGTTCGTGGAGTTACGCCGCGACAAGGCGGGGGGTGGCGGCGGAGGGCGTGGGGGGAATCCAGGGCGTGATGATGAGGGTGCCATGTCGCTGCTCGCCCCAACGGAACATTGCATCCAGCAGGATGCCCGGCTCGAGTGTGCCCAGGATCAACGCGTGCGGGCGATCATCTGGTGCGACCAGGGTTGCACCGGCATCTCGGAGGGCGCGTTGGATGATCGGGGCATCATCGCCCTCCTCAACGATTGCCATGCGTGTGCGCCCTTGCGCGACATGTTGCTTGATGGATTCGCGGGCGGATGCGAGGCCGATCAGGCGGTCCCACTGGCTGTCCGAGAGCGGCGGGTTGAAGGGTGCGGGCAGATCGACCAGGCGATCGGCGATGATGCGTTCCCAGCAATCAAAGTCGGCATCGCCAATCCATCGCCCGGCACGCCTAAGCGCGATACGCAGCATCATGGCGATGGCCTGGTGTCGCTGATCGGCGGGAGCATTCGCGTGAACAAAGCGCAGGCGGTCCATGAGCCAGCGCCCGAGGTGACGTGTGTCCTGACGGCGATCTTTGACACGTCGGATGACCAGCAGTCTCGCATCGAACGCGGCGTGCATTCCCTGCCTCATCAGCGCGGCGCTCAAGTCCAACTCACTGGCAAAGCCGTTGAGGTCGGTGGACATGCGGTCGAAGCAGCCCAGGGCTTCTCGGCGGATGGCGTAGGCGCAACTGCGCACCACTTCGGGTAGGCCGCCCCGGCCTCGGCGTGGTTCTTCGCAACTACTCCCACCTTCATCACCTCCATCACCATCGCCCGCGCCTTTACCTTGGAAGGATTCGTAGACATCGGTCGCGACCACACCGACCTGCTGTTCCCAGTCGTCGAGCGCGTCGAGCAGTTGGTCCTTGTGCTCCAGGACGGGCGTGGTGCGATCGTCCAGCACCATGCACCATCGCGAACGCGGGTTGATGAGTTGCGGGACGCGACGCAGGGCAGCGACCAGGTTGGGCTGGGGCAGAAACTCGTACTTGATCGCACAGACTTCTTCTATCTCAGCGGGGAGGATGACCCGTTCCTGGGAGGCCCGATCCAGAATCACAATCTCCAACTCGCGTGAGGCACATAGGCGCGATGCGCAAATTCTGCGCAATTGATGGAGCAGTGCGTGGGGGCGGTTGCGGGTGGGAAGGATGAGGGAGAGCATGGGATGGGCGTGGCTGGGGTTATAGGATCAGAGTCGGACTGACCGCAAATGGGGGGCCATTGTGCAACGCGGCACAGGCGATCGTGCGGATCGGATTGCGGTTGTCACTCTAGAAAAAGTCTGATTGTGAATACTCGCCATCACTTTGGATAGCAACGTCGTCGATAGCACTTGCAACATCCGCTGGGCGTTGGGGCTTGTGGCCCAGCGGGTGTGTTGACCATGACCCCAGCACACGCAGACACGTTGGTCTTGCTTATGCCGCCCGGCACGTCGTTGCGGGCGTGGTCGTTATGCGGACTGCTGTCGCGGGAAGTGTCGTTCGCGTGCGCGATGCTGGGGCACTACAAGCGGCTGGTGATCGTGAGCCACGGGGATGCGTCGGATCGAGAAGTGCTGGCTGTGGCTTGCGCAGGGGCGGGAGTGCGGGCGGGGGCGGGGGCGGGGGCTACGGAACAGAGTGGACGGATTGCATTGGTGTGCAACGAAACGGGCGAAGCGGATGATGCGTATGTCGCGCACATGCCGGGGCTGGTGCATCAGGCCGTCAAGGGGGCATCGCGGGTTGTGGTGCGCACGTACCAATTGGAGTGTGGACAGGTTGCGGTCAAACTGTGCCATGGCTTAGTACAGCGAGGGCTGGCGGTGGCGCTGGTTGCGCGGGGCGAGTACTTGTGGACACGCGTGCTTGCGAGCGAGAACGGGAGCGAATCTCCGGGCACGCAGGAGGCGGGGCGCGAAGAGGGGGCTTTGTGCTGGGCCGCGGATCTGGTTGTGGGCACCACGGATGGGATGATCCGCGATCTGGCGTGGCGATACGGGCTGCATGCGTCGCGGACAAGGGTGGTGCCGCCTGTGGTGATCGGGGCTGATGCGGATCTGCCGGTTGAGCGCGAGGCGGGGCTTATCATGTATGTCGGCCCGCTGCTGACGCGGCATCGGGTGGAGACGATTGTGCGAGCGGTGGCTCAGACTCGAGAGAGCATCGCTAATGCACACCTTGAGATTTGGGGCGATGGTCCGCAGCGGGCTGCGCTGGATGGGTTGTGCGCGGAACTGAAGTTGCCGGTTCGGTTTGTTGCCGTGTCGACGCACGAGGAGTTGACGGATCGGCTGCAGGCGTGCCAGGTGTGTGCGCACGCATCGGACGCGGAAGATCATCTGCTGGGGATTCTGCAGGCGATGGCCTGCGGGGCGCCGGTGGTGGCGATGGATGCGCCGGCGGTCGCCCGACTAGTGCTGCACGGGATGACTGGCCTTCGGGTTGAAGGCTCGCCCGAATCATTCAGTGTTGCGTTTCAGGGGATGCTGGCGGACGCGGATTGGCGCGAGATGCTGGGCACCAATGCCATGCGGATGGCCCAGGAACAGTTCGGGCTGGCGCGGGTCACGACTATGGAAATTGAGGCGCATGGAGTGGCGGGCGGATTTGCCTTCAATCCCAACGCGAACTCGCAGAATCCGCCTGTACAGCAGCCTGCTGCCCAGCTCGCTGCCCAGCCCCCCGCCCCTGCCACCGCCCGTTCGAAAGCTGCGTAGGGCGTTGGCTACGGTTAGGTGTGCGAGAATCCCAACTGCTTGAACATATCTTCGCTCGGACGCGTGACATTGCATCGCGCTTCGAGCAGGTCCTGGTGGGACCAGGGCACGACTGTGCGGTGGTGGGCATGGGGGATGGAAGACGCGGCTCGCTGCTGCTCAAGGTCGATCAAGTGATCGAGGGCCGGCACTTCACAAGCCAGACACCCATCAGCCTGATCGGGCGCAAGGCGCTGGCCCGGCCACTCTCTGACATTGCTGCGGCGGGAGGCACGCCCTTGTGCGCGCTGGTGGCGGCGACACTGCCCGCAAACTCCCGCTTCACGCATGAGCAGGTCATTCAACTGGTGGACGCGGTGCATGATGCGGGCGGGCAATTTGATTGTCCGGTGGTGGGCGGGGACATCGCAAGGCATGCAGACCCCAACGGACCGTTGCAACTTTCGGTGTCGGTGGTGGGACGGCCCCATGCGCTGCGCGGGCCGGTGCTGCGCTCGGGGGTTCGGGTGGGCGATTTTTTGTATGTCACGGGTGAACTGGGCGGATCGTTTCGCGCTGCACCCGACGAGACGTTTGGCTTTCCCGGGGGCGGAAAGCACCTGATGTTCACGCCCCGGTTGGCGGAGGCCAAGTGGCTGGCGGATGCGCTGGGGGATGAGTTGCACGCGATGATGGACATCAGTGATGGGCTGGGGAGGGACGCGGGACGGATGGCGCGAAGGTCCAACGTGGTGTTGGAGTTGGACGCATCGCGGATTCCGCTGGCTGCGGGCGTACAGGATGTGCGATCGGCATTGGGCGATGGCGAGGATTATGAGTTACTATTCGCATCGCCTCGTGCGCCGATGCCGGCGACGATCGGGCCCAACGCGACACCGGTCCGGTTGATCGGGGTGGCCTCGGCGCGGACGGGCGAGCATGAAGAATGGGATCGCGGCGACTGCGTGGTTCGCTGGCCCGACGGGCGCATCGAGGACATCGGAAACGTGGGGTGGGACCATGGATGATGTAGATGACAGGACTGAGCCTGGTCCTGCGATGCTGCAAGCGACGTGGGAGTTGGTGAGTCCGGAGGCAACGGCGGCCCTGGCGCACGGATTGGCGAGCGTACTGCGGGCGGGGGACGTGGTTGCGCTTGAGGGCGAATTGGGGGCGGGGAAGACGACATTGGTGCGGGGCGTGGTGGAAGGGCTGAGCGCGGCGCAAGCACAGGGCGGGGCGGACGAAAGCGGACTGGTTGCAAGCCCGACCTTTGTGTTTGTGCATGTGTATCCGATGCGGCGAGCGGACATCGCGCGCGTGATACACGTTGATGCGTATCGCTTGAGCAGCGATGAGGACCTGGAAGTTCTGGGCTGGGATCAGTTGTTTGATGCGCGGTCGCATGGGGCAGCGGCGGATGCGGTCGCGCTGGTGGAATGGCCGCAGCGGATTGCGGGGCGGTTGCCCGGGCCCGAAGCGATGGCATCGTTGCGGATCGAGCATCTGCGCGAGGGAGTGCGGCGCATCACCGGGCGGTTCCCGCAGCACTGGTCGGATCGCGAGGGGATGGGAGCGCTGCTGGAGCGGTCGCCAGCGGTCTGCCCCAGGACGCGGGTGTGGGTGAGTCCGACCGCGAGCAGTTATCCATTTGCGAGCGAGCGGGCCCGGGGGAGTGACTTGTACTCGTGGCTGACGCAGGGGTATGTGCTGCCCCGGAAACTTGAGGCGGGCGAGGGTGATGAGTCGGTCTCGTGAGGGTGAGCAGGGCGAGCAGGATCACGGGACTGGCAATCAGGCGGGCGATGGCCTGAATGCTAATTTGGGTGCATAATCTGGCGGCATGAATCGGAGCGTGTCTCTCGTGGTTGGAATACTGGTGTGCAGCATGATCGCATTGACTCCGGCTGCGCTTGGGGCAGAAGCGGCGGTAACGCGCACGAGCCTGTGGTCGCTCTTCATGCAGTCCTTTGACGTGTTCACGGTCGTGCTGCTCTTGGGATCACTCGTGGGCGTTGCGGTGATTTTCATATGCGTCATGGAGGTCAAGGAGGCCAACATCGCACCGGAGGCGCTGGGCGGGAAGTTGCTGGACTACGCCAAGGCAGGCAGAATGATCGACGTTCGCGACGCGATCGCGCGGGATGACTCGTTCCTGTCGCGGGTGCTGCGGGCGGGGTTTGCGCATGAGCAGAAGGCGGAGGGCAAGGCGCTGATGCGTGAGGCGGCGGAACTGGCGGCGAGCGAAGAATCGGCGCGGTGGTTTCGCAAGGTGGACCTGCTCAACGTGATCGGCAACTTGGGGCCGCTCGTGGGCCTGGCGGGGACGGTCTGGGGGATGATCCTGGCGTTTACGAGCCTTGGTGATACTGGCGGGAATGCCGGGCCAGCGCAGTTGTCGCTGGGCATCTCCAAGGCGCTGTTCCACACGCTGCTGGGACTGTGCCTGGCGATTCCGTGCCTGGCAGCGTATGGGATTTTTCGCGGCGTGGTGGATCGGCTGTGCACGCGCGGGATCGTGATGGCGAGCGACATCATCGAAGCGACGACATTGGAAACGCCCAAGCCTGATGCGCGGCACGGCAATGCTTGATGAACAGATTTCGCTGGTTCCCAAGAAAGACTGAGCGAAGACTGTGCGGCCTGGTGAGGGCGCAGCCTTGCGTTACGGTCGGGCTGCATGCTTGGTTGATGGTGCATGCAGTTGGATTGTGACAGCATCGATAGCTGCACGCACGGCGTGCGGGCCGGTGCCTCCTGGGATGTTGCGCTTGGCGAGTCCGGCTTCGAGCGTGAGGGCGGGGAAGACATCCTGCGAGATGACAGTGGAAAACTTCTGGAGTTCGTGGAGGGGGAGATTCTCCAGCGGCAGGCCCTTCTCGAGGGCGAAGCGAACGATCTGGCCCACATGGTCGTGGGCATCGCGGAAGGGGACGCCCCGGGCGACGAGGTAGTCGGCGAGATCGGTCGCGTTGCTGTAGCCGCCCAGGGCTGCCTTGCGCGCCACATCTTCACGAACGCGTGTGCCTTCCAAGATGCGAGCGGCGGCACGCAGGCACAGACTTGTGTGGTGCATCGCGTCGAAGAGGGGTTCCTTGTCCTCCTGCAGGTCTTTGTTGTACGCGAGGGGAAGGCCCTTGAGCGTGACGAGCAGCGAGGTAAGCGCGGCGATGACGCGGCCTGACTTACCCCGAAGCAGTTCGGCGGCATCGGGATTTTTCTTCTGGGGCATGAGCGATGAGCCGCTGCTGAAGGCATCGTCGTACTCGAAGAAGGCGAACTCGCCCGAGCCGTAGAGGATGAGGTCTTCGCCCATGCGAGAGAGGTGGATCGCGAGCGTGGCGAGGGCGGCGAGGGTCTCGATCACAAAGTCACGGTCGGAGACGGCGTCGAGGCTGTTGGTGGTTGGAGCGTCAAAGCTCAGGTCGGTGGCGAGCGCTGCGCGATCGATGGCGTATGCGGTGCCTGCGAGTGCACCCGAGCCAAGCGGACAGATGTTGAGGCGAGTTCGGGCATCAAGCAGACGAGCGGCATCGCGCCCCAGCATGTCGCAGTAGGCGAGTGCCCAGTGGGCGACGAGCACGGGCTGGGCGCGTTGGAGGTGGGTATAGCCGGGGATGATGATGTGCTGGTTAGCCTTCGCGAAGGCGAGCAGGGCTTTGCGGGTGAGAAGGATCTCGCTCAGGCGATCGTCGATGGCGGCGCGAGTCCAGAGGCGCAGATCGGTGGCGACCTGGTCGTTGCGGCTGCGGCCAGTGTGGAGTTTCTTGCCCAGTTGCCCGACCATCCCGATGAGGCGGCGCTCAACCCAGGAGTGAACATCTTCGTCGTGGATGCTGGCATTTGCATCTTTCAAGGCAGCGGTCTGATCCCTGAGCGGAGCTTCAGGATCCTCGATCACTTCACGGCGCAGATCATCCAGCGCGGCGAGCAGGCTGGTGAGTTCGTCGCTAGTGAGCACGCCCGCGCGCTGGATCGCCCTGGCCCAGCCCATCGAGCCTTCGACATCCTGCAAGGCGAGGCGGTAGTCAAAGGGGAGCGAGTCGTTGAGTTGCTGGAAGAGCGGGTCTGGCCCGCCCGCGAATCTGCCGCCCCAGAGGGCCATGGTGTTTCCTTCCTTGCGATTTCCTCGTGATTTCCTTGCGATGCGAATCGCTCAAGCAGCGTGCTTGTGGTGGAACTTTACGCGGAAGCGGAAGGCATTGCGCGCAGCGGAAGCCGGAAGATACAGCCAGAAGGAAGCGTTGAGGAGATGGGAGGAGATTGGAAGCGGAGTTGGCACAGAGGGATGAGGGAGCATTGGTTGTGCGATTTTTCTTGCTGACTTGCTGGCTGCATTGACGCTTTGTCGCCAGCGTTCATGCGTGTGACGCTCCGATCCGCAGATCCCCGACCCCCCACTACCACTGCCAACCCTGCGGTCAGGCTCCCCGCTCACGCTTGGTGGCGGATTGTTTCGAGGCTTTTTTGGTTGCTGCTTTGACAACCTTTTGAGTTGGCTGCTTGGCTGTTCTTTTGGTTGCTTTTTTGGTTGGCTTCGTGACTGGCTTGTTGGCGAGGCTCACTGGTTTGAGCGTCGCGCCGCTGCGCTTGCCTTTGTAGGCAATGCCTTGGTCGGCGAGCGACTGTTCGTAGACTTTGATGTACAGGCTTGCGGGCTGGCGCTTCACTGCTTCGCCAAGCACGTCGAGGGCTACGTCTTCGAGTTTCTTGAAGCGGATGCAACTCTTGCCCATGTCCAGTTTCTTGCCGGTCCTGGCCCACGCCTCGCGAAACCAGTTGACATGCGCGGTCTCGTCGTTGCCGCTGCAGCCGCAGTACAGGCCCATCATGTAGATGGCCATGTGCTGCTTCTGGCTGGCGATCGCGACGAAGGGCAGAGGCTGCCTGGGATCGCAGTGGTACCCGGGCGGGTAGACACTGTGGGGGACGTAGTAGCCGATGTGGCCATATTGGATGCTTTCCTCATAACCCTTGTCGAGGTTGGCGAGAATGACTTTGCGAATCGCCTGGAGGGCGGCCTTGCGGTCGTCGGGTAACTGGGCCAAATAAGCCGCGACGGTGGTGGCTTTGGATTGCATCGACGAGTTTACCAACCCTAAGCGTGAGCGATAGGGCCTTGGTGGATTGATGAGGGGGAGACTTGGTTGATCCGCGTCGACGCTGGGGGCCTTACTCGATTTGCCCAAGTAAGGTTTGGCCAAGTTAGGTTTGCCTTGCTCGTCTGGATTTACTGGTCTGGCTTTACTTGTCTGGCTTTACTTGGGGCGTTCGGGCATTGGGGGGAGGCGTTCGAGAATCGCCTTCTGGATGAGCGGGCCGGCCTGCTGGAGGGCGTTGGCTTGACGCATGAGCGGGGACGATTGTATTGAAGCTTCGTTGCTGTCACGTGTATCACGACCAGTCAGCCGGTTGAGCGGGTATGTAATCGGCGAGGACAGATCGCTGGCTCTTACTGGGCGGTTGCCAAATTCGCTCGTACCTGCGGCGGGGCTGTTGAGGCCCAACTCGGCCGAGCCATGCTTGGGGCTTTTTCCACTGGTGGGTGCGCCGTTGTTGGATATACCGGTGGCAGCGATGCTCTTGAGAGGGGGCGTGTTGGTCATGCGGAAGGTAATGACACTCACGCCCAGGGCGAGGATGGCCGCGACACAGGCGGGCACTGCCCCCATGCGGAGGGCATCGAGCACGGCTGAGCGATGATGGCCCAGTTGGAAAGAGCCTTCGAGTTGGTGGAACAACTGCTTGCGGAGGTCGGCGCACGGGCGACTGACTGGAATCTGATCGGGGGCACGGAGCAGGGCGTGCATGACGGCCTGTTCACGATCGACTGTCTGGGAGGGCATGGTGCCCCGGGCGCTGCTGCGATCAAGGGCTTGCGTGCTTTGGAAGGAACGGACGATATCGAACGCGTACTTCGGCGCGTCGGCGAGGCCACGAAGGATGCTGCACAGGATTGGCATCACACCACCTCCTGTGTGGCACGACGGGCACGCGCGGGAACCTGGATGGTTGCCTCAGCAAGTGCGGCATCGGGCTTGAGTTCGATGTCGGGCATCCACCCTTCAGCGGCCGCGTTCTTGGCGAGTGTCTGGCGGGCACGGAAGAGGCACACACGCACACCGACCTGGCTCTTGCCCATCACGCGAGCGATCTCGCCAATGGCCATGTCTTCGGCGTAGCGCAGCCACAGTGCGGTCTGCTGGTCGGGGGAGAGTGCTTCCTCGGCGAGGTTCCACAGTCGGCGACCCAGGCGGCGATCATCGCCCACTTCGAGCGGATCAACCCCTACTTCGCCAGAACGATCAAACGAATCCCAGGTGCGTTCGCGGCCCAGTTTGCGGTGCTTGCTGACTGCGAGACGCGAGCCGATCGTGTACAACCAGGTCGAGAACTTCCAGGCGGGGTCGTAACTCTGAATCCGCTCCCAGGCGCGGAGGAATGATTCCTGGGTGAGTTCTTCGGCATCGGCGCGGCATCGGGTGCGACGGAGCAGGAAGTTGAAGAGGCGCACTTCGTAGCGATTGACCAGTTCGCCAAAGCAGGAGAGCGCAGGACCGCCTCCGGCCTGAGCGCGGACGGCGAGTTCTTCGGGACTTTGCTGACTCAGCGGGGCCATCGCCATGGGCAGGGCTCCAGACATTGCTTGTGCATATGCGGAAGAAGTCACTTGATTGTTCGCGGGTTAGGAAGGGGGCGTTACGAGTATTGGGAGTTGGGGTTGGTAAATTCCATACAAAGCACGAACGAATACCCGGGCACTCCATAATCTTGCGATGCGGGATCGATGTGTGGACCTTTGAAGTGGTTATGGCTCGTGAGTTCTCGGACAGTCGATGGGCTGACCACGGCACAATCGAACCCGGCGTTCTTCACGAAACTTGTGGTGGACCAGAGGTTGCGCGAAGGCATGGCATTTATTGGTCGATACAGCATTGCCATGCGATTTGCAAGGAATGCCGACGTGAAGATCGAGCAACTGGGCGCTGACAAGCGTGCCGAGCAGCGTCGGCACGGGCGGGTTGTCTGTCAGGACATTACGTGCAGCATTGGCGATGTTCAGGACCTTTCGGCCTCGGGCATGCGGGTACGAACGCGGTACAAACTGCCCGAAGAGGGCAACGTGTTCGTGATCACGTTGCTCACGCCCGACGGGCCGCTCGCGATTCTGAGCAGGGTTCGATGGATCAAGCGCGTGGGCCTGTTTGCACGCGAGGCGGGGCTGGAGTTCTTTGACCTTGGTCCCAAGTCCAAGCAGGTGCTGCAGGCGATGGCGGGGCGAGCTGCGTACAACGAGTCGGGCTGGCGCGCGGCGTAGGGCGGGGTGAAGAAGTGATGATTTGAAAGGCACCGACGGTGCCTTTTTTATTTGGGCAAAAGATTCGCAAGGCTGTTGGTGATTCGCTGGCCACTGCCTGGCTACTTCTTTTCACCCTACACTCGCGCGATGACGGTTTCGCAACTCATCGTGTTGTGTCCTGGGCAGGGGTCCCAAGTCGTGGGCATGGGCAAGGCGTGGAGCGAGAAGTGCCCTGCTGCGGCGGCGATTTTCGACAAGGCGGACAAGCAATTGGGCATGCGGCTGGGTGTAGGGCTCAAGGACTTGTGCATTGAGGGGCCTGTGGAACGCCTGAACCAGACGGATGCGAGCCAGCCGGCGATCTTTGTCGCGTCGATGGCTTGCTGGGCGGGATGGCTCCAGCAGCAGGGGCTCACGGCGTCGGACCTTGGGTCCAACCTGGTCGCAACTGCGGGCTTGTCGCTAGGCGAGTACACGGCGCTCACGATTGCGGGAGCGATCTCTTTTGAGGATGGCCTGGAGTTGGTCACACTTCGGGGACGGGCGATGCAGGAGGCTGCACAAAGCCCTGAGGCGCTGGCGGGGGGCGGGGGGACGATGCTGGCCTTGATTGGAGCGACCGACGAGCAGGCGGGGGAAGTCTGTGACAAGGCGCGGGAGAAGGATGTGCTGGTGGGCGCGAACTTCAACGCGCCCGGGCAGGTGGTATTGAGCGGGCACAAGGTCGCGTGCGAGCGGGCGGCGAAGGTGGCGGAGGCGATGGGCCTGCGCAGCGCCATGCTTGCGGTCGCGGGGGCGTTTCACTCGCCGTTGATGGCACCAGCGGCCCAGCGGCTTGGCGAGGCGCTGGCACAGACGACGATGCGCGTGCCACGATGCGTGGTGATGGCCAATGTCTCGGCGAGGCCCTATGGGAAGGCGGGGGGTATTCAAGATCATGATGAATCATCGATGCGCAAGCACCTGTTCGAGCAGTTGACCAGCCCGGTACGCTGGAGCCAGAGTTGCCAATGGATGGCGGGGAACTTGCAAGGCGAGTATCACGAACTTGCGCCGGGCAAGACGCTGATGGGGCTGATGCGTCGCATTGACAAGAGCATCAAGGTCGTGACGCATGATGAGCCAGTTGAACCAGATGAGCCGGTTGTGGCACTCTAGAGTGGAACGGATTTTACGTTGAGCAGAGAAATTGGTTGTGAGGAGTTGCAGTATGTTCAAGTGCGTGCAAGGCGGGCGGGAAATTAGCAGCGGCGCGAGAGCGGCGTGGATGGTGGTCACACTGGTGGGAGCATCGGTGCTGGCCCTTCCCGCGTGCAAGAAAGAAGCCGCCCCGCCACCACCACCAAAGGCTCCGTCGGCACCACAGCCTACTGCACCACCACCCGCACAGGACGAAGTGATGAAGGCGGAAGCGGTTCGGATCGACCAGATCATGGCACAACTCAAGCCCGATGCGCGGGTGCAGTTTGCGCAGGACCTGGCGCCTTCGGATCCAAGCGTGGCCAAGGCGATCGTGAGCGCGGCGGACGCGCTGGCGAAGGGGAGCGACAGCGCGCTGCGCGCGATGCTTGCACCGGACGCGCAGAGCACGCTGGACGGACTGGTCAATTCGGGCGACTGGGAAACGTCGACCAAGCGGATCGAGGGCGTGCGTGTGATTGCTGTCAAGCAGGAACCCAAGGAGGCCGCGAATGCGGAGAAGTTCGTGGTGCAGTTCGCGATTCAGGAGCCGGGCGAGGCCTATTTGATTGGATGGGAAGGCAGCAAGCAGGGCGCGAACTGGAAACTGAGTGGCTCGAAGGCACCAGCGGGGACCAAGCCCCGGGCCAGCGATTGGGCGGGGGGTGATACGTCGTCGCTCTCGCATAGCGGGCGGGCCTCAGCGGGCATGTCGGGGGCTGATTCGGGTCGCGGGATGGATGCTGACTCAATGACTGTGACAGCTGGTCTGCCGATCCTGCTTGCGCAGAAGTATGCGAAAGACGCTGGGATGGACCTCAAGTCGTTCATCTTGGCGACGGGCCAGCAGTTGCCGCCCAACGTGGACATGAGCATCATTGAGGGGATGGGGACGCAAGCGAGGGCGCTTATTGCCAAGGGTGTGATGCCGGATCAGGCGACGTTCAAGTTAAATATTGACGTGATGTTGGCGCAGCCAGCCATGACCAAAGCGAAACTCTTTGAAGCTACGGCGGAAGTGACTGGTGTCGCCGCGGACAAGTGGCAGGCGTTGTACGACGGGAAGAGGGTTGGCAGCGGGGGCGGGGGCGGGGGGAAGAATGAAGCGGGCGAGCAAGCGGGAGCAAGCATCGAGGGCGTCTCTGATGAACTAGCGGTGACGATCTTTGCCGCCCGCACCATGATCAGCAAGGCGGGCACGAACGTGATCAGTGCAAGCGAGTTTGCCAAGGTTGCCGGCGTGCCGGAATCGGCACGGACGCAACTGACGGAGATCGCGAGCATGGGACAGGCGGCGTGCAAACGCGGAGTGTTGCCGATTCCAGGCCTTTTCCGCCTGCTGTTTGATCATCTGACCTCTCGCAACGACAATGTGAAGGACATGATCCTTGTAGACGTTGCGAAGACGATGGGCATCGAAGCGGAAAAGTTGCGGGTTGTGAACGACCAGGGCGCTACGCATCCGTCGTTTGAGGCTGGCAAGGCGATCCTGAAGCGGCTGTGCGAGGAAAAAGTCGCGAAGTTTACGACGGCGGGCAAGAACCGCTTGAGCATCACGTCGCTGGATGCGTATACCCGGGCCGAGGTGGTGCAGCGACTGGGCAGGGGCACGGGCAAGGTGCTTTCCGACGTGGAAGTGTTCGGGATGATCGCGAGCAGTGCATCGGGCACGCCGGAGATCGTCAAGGCCGAAGTGGAATTGGGTCAGCAGCAGGCGGGCGAGCGAGCGATAGTTCCCGCGGCGGACGTGCCCAACATGATTGGGCAGATTCAGTTCATGCTGAGCCAGGCTGGTGTCAAGATGACACTGGATGAGATTGTCCGCGAGGTCAAGGGCGTGTCGGGCATGAGCCAGGAAACCCTCGATGCGCTGTGGTTCCTGGGAACGAACAAGTAAGGCTGAGCGGCAATCGCTCATCAGGAAGTTTTTATGACGACACCGGTTGCATCTTCTTCTCCCCAGCGCGTGGGCGTGGTGACGGGAGCCTCACGCGGCATTGGTCGGGCCATCGCGCTGCGACTGGCCAGGGACGGGCGGCATGTGGTGCTGATTGCACGCAGCGAGGGCCCGCTCAATGACCTCAAGGTGCAGATCGAAGGCTCGGGGGGTTTGGCCAGCGTGGTGGCGTGCGATATCAGCGATGCGCCGGGCTTTGCGAAGGCCATCGAAGGCATCGCGGAGAAGCATGGGCGGCTGGACATCCTCGTCAACAACGCGGGCATCACCAAGGACGGACTGGCGCTGCGCATGAGCGATGAGGACTGGGACATGGTGATGGACACCAATCTCAAGTCGGCGTTTGTTGCGATTCGGGCGGCGGCGCGGGCGATGATGCGCGGGAAGTTTGGACGCATCGTCAATATCAGTTCGACCTCGGGCGTTGCTGGCAACGCGGGGCAGGCGAACTACGCGGCTGCGAAGGCGGGGTTGCTGGGCCTGACGAAGACGATCGCAAAGGAACTGGGCGGGAAGGGCATCACATGCAATGCGGTGGCACCAGGCTTCATCGAGACGGACATGACGTCGGGGCTTCCTGCGGAAGTGAAAGAAGGCGTCACGAAACTGATGGCGGTGAAGCGATTGGGGACGCCCGAAGACATCGCGGCATGCGTGGCGTATGTCACCAGCGATGAGGCGGGGTTCATGACTGGGCAGACGCTGGTGGTGGATGGCGGGATGATCATGTGATCGAGTGGTGATGCCGGGATGTTGGGCGATTGCTGACCATCGCGGCCTGCACTCACGCGACTATCCATATTCACTCAACTATCCGTACTCACGCGCCCATGATGGTGATCAAGGACGCGAGCATAAACAAGGCGAGTACGACGACGAGGATCACGCGGTCGCGGAGGTGCGTGTCGGGCTCCACATGGACCTGATAGCGGGATGGATCGCCAGCGGGGCCGGGAATCATGGCGAGCGCGGCACGGGCTTCGTCATGGCGGATCAGTTCGCGCACATGCGTTGGCTCGCGCGCATGCATGGGCTCGCTTGTGCTGCTGTGTGCGGATGCGACGTGTGCGAGCACTTCGCCCCTTCGGGCCGCGTCCTGGACCAGCGCGATGATGAGATTGGCATCAAAGGGGCGAAAGCCCATGCGATGACTGAGCGCGAGGAGTTCTTCGCGGCGCTGGGGGCGAAGGATGGCGGCACGACCACCCTCAAGACAATCCTGGACTTGGGTGGCGAAAATCACGCGGGCGTCGGCGGCGGAAAGACCTGTGATGAGCGAAGCCGCGTGCACGGTTTCGCGGGTGATGCGTTCGCGATCTTCTGCGGGTGAAGCGGGGCGAACGGGGCGAATGGAGTGAACGGAGTGAGCAGGAAGTGAGGCGGATCGACCTGTGCGGGGAACTGCGCCAAAGCCCCGGCTTGTTGGGTGCGGGGGTGATAGTCGCGGGGACTGCTCGTCGGATGCGGATTGGTTTGACTGGATAGTCTCCTCGCCAACCAGTTTGAGAAAACCCTCCCGGCCCTCGGCGGACTTTCGCGAGGATGGGGCATCTCCGGTTGGTGGCTTGGAACGGAACGTGGGCTCGACGTGCTGTCGTGCTCGCGCTTGATTTGAGTTGGGGGTGGGGCTGTTGGTCGGGCTGTTGGTCGGGCTGGGGGTGGCGGCGCGAGCGGTTGGGGATGTGCGAGCGGCATCCGCATCTCGCGGGGCGGGCGCAGCAGGGAACAACAGGAATGGATCGTTCTCATCCACCGGCACGGCACAGCAACATACACCAGGGGCGGGCGCTTTCCAGCGAAATCGCGCACGCTCCGCGTGCCAACCGGCAATCCGGCTTTGTATTGTTCGGTCTGTGAGGGCGTTGGTTCTGATATCTCGTTCTGATATCCTGAGTCGGATAGAGGGGATGTGCGGGTTCGTGGTGATGAATGATCCTTACAGATACCGTTCGGGCTGGATTCGTGTGCAGACGCTGGGTGTTTTTGGGCGATGGTTGGTGGCACAAACTTCTGATCGCGTTGCTTGTCGTCTGGTATGACTTGCTAGGCCGGTTGCTTCGTACACCTTCCCGCATGCACACCCCCAATGTCGCCACTCCGAGCGCTCCCCAAGAGAGTGTGGCTGCGCCGTCAAAGATGACGACGGTGACTTCGACTGTGCCAAGCGGCGCGTGGGGCGAACTTGACTGTGTAGATGTCGGAGTGCTCGCCCAGCAGGCGCGGGCATTTTCCAAGACTGGCAAACTGCCGGGGTATCGTGCGGGATCGTCCTCGACGGGCGACTTGTTCAGTTTTCACGGGTTTGGGGAGCCCTGGGACCATGAAGTCCGGGCGATCGCAGATTCTGGACTGGGCGGCTCGGGATCGGGCGGACAATCCCAAGGCGGGCGATGTCGGGTGCGATTTGTGGCCCGGGTGCTGCGCAAGGGGCCGATGATTTTCGCTGCCATCAGCGTCTTCTCGATCTGGCCCGGGGCGTGGCTGACTGACTCGATGCTGAAGGCGTACTTCCCGAGTTACTCGTGGAACACATACCTGTGGTACTTGCCCCTCACGGTGCTGCCCTTGCCTTGGATGGCGTGGCGGATGTGGACGCGTTCACGAGCGGCGGCGTATTCGCACGCGCAGGACAAGATCGCGATGTTGCGCGAGGCAAAGGGCTGAGTTGGCGTGCTGCGGAACAACCTGAACAAGCGTTATCAGAAAAGAATGGGCACCATGTCATCGCCTCGCCATCATTGATGCATCGCGCGGTTCAGGAGTCTGGCGTCGGTTGGTCCTTGGGGGCCAGCGTCTGCTCGCTGATCGCTTCGTAGCAACTGGCGAGCAGGCCCACCAGTGGGAACTGTGCCTGGCCGGTCCAAGGACTCTGGCCCAGGCGGCGCAGCAGGGCGTTGGAGACTTCGGGCTTGCTCAGCGACAGGTCAAGGTCCTTGGCGCTCGAACCCATTGACCAGTAGTTTGCAATACTGTCGAGCAGCGGTGTGTTGGGTACTTCTGATGCGCCCGCTACGCGCTGCTGGTAGATCGGCGTGACGCCCAGTGCGGCACCGACAACGGCGCGGCGCTGACGCAGACGATCAACCAGGTCGGCGGGATCCAGCCCGCGCAGCGTGAAGATCAGGAACGGGTCTTCAGTCAGGCGCGAGGCGAGCAGGTATCCGGTGCAGACAGCGTGCTTGCACCAGGGGGCGATTGCGGTGCGAGTGGGATCACCGGCGCGTTCGCGGCCGACGGCGGCGAGGGCCTCGGCGTGTCCACAGTTGCACTTGGCGACAATGTCGGAGGATTGCGTCGGCACCAGGCGCAGGCCAAGGGGGGAAAAGACATCTTCGATGTTGGAAGGAAGTTCGCCAGCCAGCAACTTGGCGGCGTAAATCGCGCCTTCGGACATCGCGGCGACGGCCTTGTCCCAGTGCTCGGGCGTGAAGGGTTGGATGCTGAGGGTGGTCGTATAGGGCTTGAAAGCGCGACCCTGGATTGTTGATTCGATCTTCCCGGCGGCAAAGGCGAATCGCTTGGTCTGGCCTTCGCGGGCGTACTCCTGGCCTTCGAGCAGCGTGTGGCCATCGGTTGCCTGCTCCATGAGGCGGAGCCATCGCTGAGAGGTCCAGGATGTGGTGGCAATCGGATCGGAGACGGGGATGCGCACACCACCTCGGACCTTGCGCGGATTCACAGCGGGCAGCACGGGGCGGGCTTCCTGACGCGGACGCATCGGCTGGTAGCGCGGAGGAGGCGGGGCCATGGGCGGCAAGTGCCTGGGCCGGCCAGCGCGGGGATCGCCTGATGCATCGGCCGCAGCGTTGGCCGCGGCGTTGGTCATGGGCTGGGCCTTGGGGGGACGGGATGGAGAGTCAGAGTCTGCCAAGCGCGCATTCTATGGCGAGCGCGTCGAGAAGAATGTGTTTTTCAAGAACTTCGCGCCAGGATGCGCGATGAGGAAAGCGGGGCTTTCCATGGTCCGTTCATGGTGACTTGGTGCTTGTCTAGAAGAACTTATATGGTAGAACTTGTATGGAAAAACTGGTTGCCAGACTATTCGGCCTTGAGCGGAGGCGTGAACTCGACAAGTGCTCGGTTGCCGATGGCGAAGTACTTGATCTCGACGCGCCGGCTGACTCGGAAAAGCAGTCGCATGCTTGCTTCGGGCCGGCTTCGGCTCATGGTGCCGTAGAAGTCGATTTCGGTGAGCGTTGTCAGCGGCGCGGACGGAGTGTAGCGAACCTTGTAGAAGGTCTCGTCGTCATACACCAAGCCAACGGGTGTATAGCGCTGACCATTCACGTCGATGAGCGTGACTGACTCGGTGCGTGCGGCGCTCTGGATGCGGGGATTGAGGAAGGTGAACGGGCTGGTGCCACCCACTTCGATCCCGACCAACGAGACATCGGAGTCGACGAGAAACTGGCCAATGCGGAGTTTGCGGTCCACACCCCCCATCTCGGTGACTTCACGCTTGGTGAACGTCACGTCGCCTGAGACGAAGAAGTTCTTGTCGTTGATCTCTGCGCCGCGCTGGAGGCCCAACTGGATGGTGAAGCCGATGGCGTTGCCCACGCGCACGCCTTCTGGAACCGACTGACCCGTGATCGGGGAGACGGGCTGCGCGGTTGAGGTGTCGAGGTCGGTGTTGGCGGCAACGGCGATGGTGGGCTTGAGTATCTCACCAGTAAGCAGTGCAGCGCCGAGCGTTGGAATGGTCAGGTCGCGTTCCATCGCGGTCTTGAAGGTGCCTAGCGCCTTGGTGGTTGAGTCGATGGGAGCGCGAGTGCCCCGAACATAAAGAGCGATAGGTTCAAAGCCAGGAGCGACGGGGAATTCGAACATCATGGGGGCGGTCGCGCCGCCACCCACGCTGGAGATGAAAGTGTCGCGGGCATCGAATCGCCAACGACCGAAGACTGGTGATGCGCCGTCGGCCTGGGAGGTGACCGCAACGGGGAAGACCGTCTGTCGCTCGCCCGACTGAGCGTTCTCGATAATCATCCGCACCTGTCCGTTGCCAAGGACGATCTTGCCGCTGCTCTCTCCGCCGGTTGAATTGAACTGAACGACGATCGCCTCGATGCGAGAGGCAGGGTCCAACGGCTTGCCATCGATGTTCTCAACCGTCTGGATGGAAGGATTGATGATGTCCTTGAGCAGATCGGGAAGTTTGGTGCCCTCGCCACCGATGGTGACGCGCCCGAGCAGGCTGAAGTCCTTTGACTTGATGGTGTTTCGGGCCTTGGATTCGTAGGTGAGGCCCATGGCGTAGCCAGCCTCGTGGAAGTCTGGATGCCAGCGAGCGAGCGGATCGCTGGTGCGCAAGGCTCGCTCTGAAAGACCCGAGTAGAGACCTGCGACGATTGAATCAACCGGTACCCACAGACCACCTTTGTGAGTGATGCTGCCATTGGCTGCGGACTCGACGGCCTTGACCTCAAAGGGGCCTGGCACGAAGCGGAAGAAACTGACGGAAAGCGCGAAGATGCCAGTGGCGATAACGGAAGCGATCAGGCCGCAGACGCTGGCGCCGGCATAGTTGGCAGCGGTCGAGACGATGATGTTGCGTGCGAGGATCTGGTCCATCACCAGACGCAGGAGGACAAGCGAGATGGCGAAGGGCGCGGCCAGGGCGAGGCCCCAGGCGACGCCTTCGAGTGCGCTCATGATGCCGCGCTGGGGAGAGGCGTTGACCAAGGTATTGCCAAGGGGCTCCCAAACAGCGAAGGCGATGGCACCGGCAACGATGGTGCAGGCCATATGGATCAGCGCGCTGTAGAAGCCGCGGTTGGCCCAGATGAAGGCCAGGAGCAGGACCATGAGGATGGTGAGGGCGCTGAAGATCATGGGTGACTCGATGGAAGGGCGAAGCAGGAAAACAAGGGTGGGAACGAGTGACTACTTCTTGGTGACTACTTCTTGGCGGCTGCGGGGGCTGGGGCAGAGGCGGGGGCGGTTGCAGCAACGGGAGCGCCGCCAGCCGGAGCCTCGGTGGTGACGCGGATGACTTCTTCGACGCTGGTGATGCCGTCGACGGCCTTGCGCAGCGCAGCTTGCTGGAGCATGGGCACCTTGCGCTTGCGGAGTTCGAGTTTGAGGCCGTTCCAGTCACCGGCCTTGATCATCTGGCGATCGCCATCGGTGAGGGTGATGACTTCAAAGACACCTTCCTGGCCGAAGTAGCCGCCGCCGTCGCAGGCGGGGCAGGTCTGGACCTTGTCCTTGACCATGACCTGTCCGCCCTTCTTGAAGAGTTGCTTGACACCGCCCTCGGGCAGGCCCAGTTTCTTGAGCATGTCTGGTGTGGGGACGTATCCAGCCTTGCAGTTGTTGCAGAGTTTACGGATAAGTTTCTGGCTGACGACGCCGCGCAGGCCCTTGGCGGCAAGGTCGGCCTCGCCCACAAGTTTGACCCACCCTTGCACGGCTTGGATGGCGCTGTCGGCCTTGACGCCGACATACAGGCGGCAGCGTTCCAGATCGGCCTTGGCGGCCTCCTTGGCGGTATTGGCATCGGGCAGTTCGGCAACACCCAGTACGTCGGGGTCGCGGCGCAGCAGCGAACGGACGGTGGTGCTGTACTCGGGGCCTTCGGCGTATTGATCGAACTTGTTCTGCTTGACACCTTCGAGGGTTGCCTGGGGATCGAGTTCGATGGTCTGCACGTTGTTGGTATAGGCATCGTGCATGCGCACGATGGTGTAGAAGGTTGTGGTGCGACCACTGTCGGCGGGCGCGGCGAGCAGGACGATGCCGCCATTGTCCTTGACCAATGCTTCGATCTCGGCCTTTTGTGCGTCGAGCAGGCCCATTTCGGCAGGGCCTCGAACGACGGCCTTGTCCGGATCGATCATGAGCATGAGGCGCATGCCAGCCTGCACCCCTTGGCTGGTGACGCGGAGTTTGCGCTTGAGTTCGTCTTTTTCAATGGTGACTTCGGCCTGAATCTTCTTGCGACGTTCGGCAAGGTCCAACTTGGCGGCGCTCTTCCAGAAGTCCATGACCTTGACGGCATCGGGGCCGGTGATCGCGTCGCCCATGGAGGCGATTCCATCGACGAGGAACTGCGGGCGGTACGAGTTGTCCTTGCCGGTTGGCACGAGTTCAACCTGTGTGGCGCGAGAGATGAGCATTTTCTGGAGCAGCGCTTCGCTCGCGACGCGAGCGGCAAACTCGGGCGATTCGACATCGGGCACCGTCACCAGACTCTTATCCGGGCTCTTGATGGCGTACTCCACCTTGCCTGCGAGGGCGGCGGCTGCCTTCTTCTTTTTCTTATCATTGCGATCGTCGCTTGGCTTGATGATCGACTCTATGAAGTTGATGCGGAACTTCTCAGGGACGCGCTCATCTTTGTTGTGGATGCTGATGAAGACCAGGATGTCCACCAGCAGGGCCACGGCAAGCAGAGCAAAGCCGATGACGAACGCCAACTCGCTCTTCATTGGCATGGCAAAAGCCAGCAGGAACGCAACGAAGGCCACACACAGGTGGACGGTGTTGAACTTCTCGCGGGGGAGGGTGAAGCGCTGGGCGTGCTTGTCGAGGATGCTGGACACATACCAGCCCCAGAGGGCCAGGGGCACCAGCATCAGGAGGGCCTTCCACCAGGCAACCAGCGTCAAGGATTCGCCCTGCTTGACGGCCAATGTCAAGACAGAGGTCAATGCAGAGTTGGGGGAGGGGCTGAAGGCAGTTGTGCCAACAAGACCGGCGGTGCTCTCGAACATGCTTTGCACTGGCTGGGCCTTTCGGAGAGGAGACCAAACAGACAATGATGGATCAACGCCCCTTGCGACGACAGGGTGCGGCGACCACCATCTGATACCCCCAACCTTCCCGGGTGGTTCCCCAGGATTCTGGCCTCACAGCCAAAACAACCATGAAAACCTCCACGGGACTCGAAAGTCGGACGGGGCGGGGGGTGAAGGGGCACACAGTAGGATCAAAGTTGGCGGTTGGGATGCTTGCAGGGCTGAAACCGCGATCCGAACACACCCCAGGATTGGCGGAAGGTGGCATCGTCCGAGTCAGGACTGGAAGCGCGAACAAGCCAGCGCTATCCTAGGTAATCGGAGTCCACCGACACGGACGGGCGTTGGCACAAGCCAACACCCCGAGGGTCGGTGATGGGTGGATTGTCCCTCGTCTTCTTGTTGCGGCCGGGACGCCGTCCTTACTCCTGTCGGAGCGTGACCTACCTCTTTGGGAGGGGTTGCCGTTGTCCGACTCGTGCCGCGGCTTGCCTCCTCGTCGTGCTTCTTGTAGCACGCCTTGGGCCCAGGTCAACCGCGAGTGGTTGCTTGTGTGGTCCTGCTGAGGGTGGACAAAACGTCCCCATCGGCCTGGTGTAAGGAGGATGGCGTTCACGCTGTATAGATGATCGACCTTTGACTGGCTGTTGACTGGCAGTTCGAGCGGCCCTGGAAAGCATCAAAAGGGTGATGGTGTAATGGTAGCACAGCAGATTTTGGTTCTGCTTGTCTAGGTTCGAATCCTAGTCGCCCTGCTTCTTTGCTACGCCGCTCTAGTTTTATTCCCGCTCAATCGATCGCATCGCGTGGACTGTGCCAATTGAGATATGGCAAGTCAAGTTTCGACTACATCTTCTGGCAGCACTTCTGGAAGCGCAAGCAGCACCGCGGTCATCCTGGGCGCGGGCAAGGGCACGCGCATGCGCAGCGACCTGCCCAAGGTGGTGTTTCCTATCGGCGATCGACCGATGGTGTGCGCGGTAGTGGATGCATGCCTGGCAGCGGGATGCACACGGATTGTGGCGATCGTGGGGCATCGCCAGGAATTGGTGCGAGATGCGTTGAAGGAGTATGCCCAGAAGCGGCAAGTCGAGTTTGCGGTGCAGGACCAGCAATTGGGCACGGGGCATGCTGTCTCGTGTGCCGCGCCGCTGTTTGCGAAGGAAACTGCCCAGGCGGGCCATCGCGTCTTCGTGCTGTGCGGGGATGGGCCACTGATTCGGGCGAGCACACTGCGCGCTGTTGCGGATCGGCATGGGAGCACGGGCGCAACCGCAACGCTCGCGACGAGCATCATCGACGATCCCAACGGGTATGGACGGATCGATCGCGATGGGTCGGGCAGGTTTATCTCGATCGTTGAGCAGAAGAACTGCACGCCCGAGCAACTCAAAATCCGCGAAGTCAATCCGAGTTACTACTGCTTTGATGCACAGGCGTTGTTTGCGGCCCTGCCCAAGGTGACGCGCAACCATCTGACCAACGAGTATTACCTGACGGACGTGCTCACGCTGATGATCGCGGCGGGCAAGCGGGTTGAGGTGCTTGACGCCGTGCCTCCCGAGGACGTGCTGAGCATCAACACGCCCGAGGACCTGGCAATGGTGGATGCGATTTACAGGAAGCGAGTGAGGGAGTAAAAAGTGTGGGGAGCACTGGGGGTCGGATGACTCCATCGCGTTCACGAAATTCAAGATGTCCGCTTTTGGTTGTTCGTTTTGGGTTGTCAGTTGTGAGGTGTGTATGGCAAACGGCTCGCTCTATACCGGCCTGAAAGTCTTTGCGGGGCGCAACTCAATTGAGTTGGCCAAGCGGGTCTGCATGCCCATGAGCATCGACCTTGGCCTGGCTCGGACGATTCCGTTTCCGGATGGAGAGTTGATCGTCAAACTCGACGAGGACGTGCGTGGACGCGACTGCTACGTGGTCATCAGCACGGGCGAGCCCGTCAACGACAACATCATGGAGATGCTCATCTTCATCGACTGCCTTCGCAGGGCCAGCGCGGGGCGAGTGAGCATCGTCATTCCATACTTTGGATATGGGCGTCAGGATCGCAAGGACGAGGGGCGCGTGCCTATCACCGCAAAACTCGTCGCCAACATCATGACCAGCGCGGGCGCGGATCGTGTGCTGGCCATCGACCTGCACGCGGCTCAGATTCAGGGCTTTTTCGATCTTCCCGTGGACCATCTTTCCGCGACACCCGTCTTTGTCGAGTACTTCCAGAAGCACAAGGCCCAAATGCCCAACCTGTGCCTCGTCAGTCCCGACGTGGGCAATGTGAAAGTTGCAGAGAGCATGGCGAACCTGCTGGGGGGCGACCTTGCAATCATCAACAAACGCCGCACTTCGGGCAGCCTTGTGAGCATGGGCCACATCATTGGCGACGTCGAGGGGAAGACCGTCCTGATGTTTGACGACATGATCTCGACGGCGGGCACCGTGTGCGAGGCGGCGAAACTCGTGAAGGACAAGGGCGCGCGCGAGGTGATCGCGGCGGCAACCCATGGTCTGTTTGTCGGGAGCGCGGTGGATCGCCTGATGGCCAGTGCGATCAGCCGGATCATCGTGACAGACACCGTGCCACTGCTGCCTCGGTGCAAGCCCCTGGAGGACAGGATCGTCCAACTGTCTGTGGGCCAACTTGTGGGCGAGGCCATCGTCCGTATCCACAACAACCAGAGCGTGAGCGCGCTCTTCAACAAGACAGCGGGGGTGAAGCGATAGTGACAATCAAGCACAGCGAGATAAACGCGGAGTCGGGGTGTGCCCGACTTTCGCTCAAGACCACGAAGTAGTTCACTTCAGATTCAAGCCTTGAGTTTTTCGACTAACTTTCGAGATAGAGGAGTTCATCATGCACGAGAAAGCCCCACTTCTGACCGCCAAGCACCGTGAGCGACTGGGCTCGCGATATTCCCGCCGCTATCGCGACAAGGGCGAACTGCCCGGCGTCGTCTATGGCCGCGGCAAGGACCCCGTCTCGGTTCTGCTCAACGCTGAGGAGGCGATCAAGCACATCACCAAGGGCGAGAAGGTCTTCCGCCTGGACTTTCCTGGCCATAAGGACATCGACGAGGGCCAGATGGTGCTGGTTCGTGACCTTCAGTTTGACTATTTGGGCACCAACATCGTTCACGTGGACATGACGCGAGTGTCGCTCACCGACCGCGTGCGCACCAAGGTGGCGATCCACCTGCTGGGCGAGGCCAAGGGCCTCAAGCAGGCCGGCGCGATCCTGATGCATCCCAACGCCACGCTCGAGGTCGAGTGTGCTGTCAGTGAGATTCCCGAGTTTATCGAAGTCCGCATCGAAGACCTCGATGTCGGGCACGGCATCACCGCCGCAGAAGTCGTCTGGCCTTCGGACAACTTCAAACTCTTGACCGACAAGCACGCGATGGTCGCCCAGATCGTGATCCAGGTCGAAGAGAAGGTTGCCGAAGCAGCGGTCGTTGACGCGGCTGCTGGTCCGGAAGTTCTCACGGCCAAGAAGCCCGCCGAAGGCGAAGCCGCCGCCGGCGCAAAGGGCGCGGCTGGTGCGAAGGGAGCCGCCCCCGCGAAGGATGCGAAGGCTGCTGGCGGAGCCAAGCCTGCTGCTGGCGCGAAGCCCGCAGCGGGAGGAGCAGCGAAGAAGTGAAGACGCGAGGCACTGGGTACGTTGCACTGCTCATGGGCAAAAGCACAACGCGACACCGTCGCCGACTTGCTTCGCTTCATGGGCCATTGCCGGTGCCCAGTGCTTACCACTTAGTGAATCCCATGAAACTCATCGTCGGCCTTGGCAATCCCGGTTCGCAATACACCATGACCCGCCACAACGCGGGCTTCATGGTCGTGGACCGGCTGATTGCCAGGTACGCCGCTGGATCTGGTGGGCATGCGGTCGCCAAGGGGCGCTTCCAGGCGACGACGGTTGAAACGACCATCGCCGGCCAGAAGACGCTCCTGTTGAAACCCACGACCTTCATGAATCGCAGTGGCCAGAGCGTTGCCGAGGCGCTGCGATTCTTCAAGGCGGAGCCGACGCAGGACCTGCTCGTCATCGTTGACGAGTTGTACCTGCCAACGGGCATCATCCGCATGAAGCCCAGTGGCGGCACAGCGGGCCACAACGGCCTGGCAAGCATTCAGCAATTGCTGGGGGCCGACCAGTACCCGAGGCTTCGCGTCGGGGTCGGATTGCTTCCAAACGGCGGCAAGCCTTCCTTCATGGATCAGGCCGACTTTGTGCTCGGTCGCTTCGGCGACGAAGAACAAGCCCTGCTGGAGCAGGCCATCAAGAAGAGCATGGAAGCGTGCGAAGTGTTTGTATCAAAAGGCCCGGCCCATGCGATGAACTTCGCCAACGCCGGGGAAAAGCAAGAGAAGAAACCCAAGAGCGAGGATGCCAAGGCTTTGATCAAAGAGGAAAACCGAGAACCGAAAAAGAAAGATGGAGAGAACGCGGCTTGATGGACTAGGCCTTGTGCCGACCCCCGCAACCCGCCCTGCCCCCCCGCCTCACTTTCTCTCGCTCTCTCATTCATTCTCTATCTGCTCTGCGTTCAACTGACTTTGATATCCGCTCAGAAAAAGGAAAGTCCTATGTCCATCAAGCGTGAGTACAACTACGAGATCATGTTCCTCATTGGCCAGAACCAGTCTGGCGACCTCGCCGTTGTCATCGACCACATCAAGGAAATCATCTCCCGCGGTCATGGTGAGATTCTGGCGATGAAGAAGTGGGACGATCGTCGCCTTGCCTATGAAATCGGCGGGCAGAAGCGCGGCCTCTACATCCTCTGCTACGCCCGCTGCCCGGGCGCCGACATGTCGCACATCGAGCGCGACTGCAACTTGTCGGAAAAGATTCTTCGCACCCTCATCATCCGCATCGACCATCTCTCGACCGAGGAACTCAAGGCCCTCGATGCCACGGCGGACCTGCACGCCGAGGCCAAACTCCGTGCGGATCGCAGCAAGGAAGCACCGGTCGCGGAACCAACCGAGCCAGTTGCCGCAGCGGAGTAATGAACGCGTAGCAGACCCGGAGCGTCGGTGTCGAGGCCTCGGGGCAGGATCAAACCGGACAAGTGTATTGAAATCAAGATTCTGTGAAACGGTGACGAAAGTCACCGTTTTTTCTTTTCGGCATACTTCGTGTCATTTCTGCGACATCTGGCGGACCATGCGCTCACGCTTGGACTCCATGCGCGGCAATCCAGCGGACCCCGTGCCGACGTTTGGGGTTCGTATGCTCTTGGGTGCCCGCACTCCCCCACGATCAGAGCCCCCACTTCTCCGCCGCGCAGTTCATCACCGCCGACATTCCACCCCTTGGCGGCATCATCAAGCAGCGCCCCGAGGACTTTCTCGTCGATGAGCAGCCGCAGTATCAGCCCTGCGGCGAGGGGGAGCACATCTACATGCTGGTGCAGAAGCGCGGGCTCTCGACGATGCACATGCTGGGCATCCTTGCCGAGCACTTCAAGGTGCGGCGCAGCAACCTGGGTTATGCTGGCCTCAAGGACAAGCAAGCCATCACGCGCCAGGTGATTTCACTACACGCGCCGGGGAAAAAAATCGAAGACTTCCCGATGCTCGAGCACGAGCAGATCGCGATCCTCTGGGCCGACTACCACACCAACAAACTGCGCCAGGGGCACCTGCGGGGTAATCGCTTCTCGATACGTATCCGCAACGTCGATCCCATGCGCGTCCGCGATGCGCAGCGAGTGCTGTCGCGGCTGCAAGTGATTGGCGTGCCCAATCGCATCGGCGAGCAGCGCTTCGGGATGCTCGCCAACAACCACATCATCGGGCGATGCATCATCACGGGCGACTATGACGGCGCGGTGCGGACGCTCTTGGGCAAGAACTCGTTCCGCCCTGAATTGAACGCCGAGGCCCGCGAGCTCTTTGAGCAGGGCAAGTTCGATGAGGCCATCCGCCACTACCCGATGCAGGCCACGATCGAGACTCGCGTGCTGCGCAGCCTCGCCGATGGCAAGGACGCGCGACGCGCCATCACGAGCCTCGACGAGATCGCGATCCGCTTCTATCTCTCCGCGTTCCAGAGCGCGGTCTTCAACGCGGTGCTGGATCGCCGGCTTGATGAGCCTGAGCACGAATCGCACGATCAATCCCCGCAGCGAGCCACTTCGCTACCATCAATAGCCAAAACACCGGCAGGCAATACGCTGGCAGGTACCTGGCTGGGCAAATTGCGTGATGGGGACATCGCCTTCAAGCACGAGAACGGCGCGGTCTTCGCCGTGGATGCAGCGACGCTCGCCGAGCCCGACCTTGCACAGCGTCTTGCCACGTTTGACATCAGCCCCAGTGGCCCGATGTGGGGTAGTTCTCTGCTGCGTGGTGCCGCGGGCTTTGCGACCGACACCACCGAACTTGCGTGTCTTCACGCAGCGGGCGTGAGGCTCGAACAACTCGCGGCATTCGACAAGGCGTGCCCCTGGCCGCTCGAAGGGAAGCGCCGCGCTCTGCGCGTTCCGCTGATTGACCCTGAAGTCGAGGGCGGCATCGACGAGCACGGAACCTTTGTCCGCTGCGCGTTTGAACTACCTCGAGGCAGTTTCGCCACGGTCGCGATGCGTGAAGTCATGAAGGATGCGCTAGCCGAGGATGATGAGGATGAACCTCGGGCGTGATCAGACAAGATGAAGCTAGACCGATCGAGTCGATGAGGCGTCATGATGGCTGGGACCATGGCACCGACCATGGCTGTGCGCAGTCGATACCACGACTCAATTTTGAGCAATGGTCAGACTGAGCGTCGCGACCGGCGAGCCCGCAGGCCAGCCATCCCCAGCACCAGCACCACAACGACACCGGACGTTGGGATCAACTGCCCGGAGATGCCAAACGCCACATCATTGAAGCTCGATTCAAAGAATGTTTGCCCGCTGAGCATGATCTGTGGTTGTGCAGGTTGCTCACTCAGCAATTGCAATCCCGCGACGGACCAAGAACCGTTCTGCCCGTTGAAGATGCCGTCATCGCTGATGATCTGGGGATTGATCATCGACCAGTTCAAGTAAAAGAAGCCCGAGCCCAGGAGGTTCCAGGTGCCGACAATTCCAGCTTCGAATCTGTCGCCATCAAAGTCGGTGATCACCAACGTACCAACCGATGACCCGGTGTCCACGCCCGTGCGCACGAATGTCGTCGTGAAGACGATGTCCGCGGGACCAGGCAGGCTGGTGAATCCCGCACCGAAGTCGGCGTTGCCGACTGAAACGATGGCGCGATCGAAGTTTCCAACCGTTCGCAGCAAAGGTTGATCGACCGCGCGACCAGTGAACACCCCGTTGTTCGCATCGGTTGCGACATAGCTCGCCTTCAGCGAGTCATTCGAGAAGGAAAGCAGAGCGTCGGCTGCGCTGGCATGACCAGCGCAGCAACTGGCAATGACGATCAACCCGAACCGCTTGTCACTCTTCGGCACATCATCGTCCTGCTCCCGTCCGTTGAGCAACCATCAGCGTGCAAATCGATCAGATCGAAGTTGGTCTTCACAAGTCGATCGAAGACCTCGAAAAAAAAGGACGACACTTTTCAGTGTCGCCCTTGACAAGACTGTTTCTGATCAAACGTCGCTTAGCGGCGACGGCGAGCGGCAGCGAGACCACCCAGGCCCATCAGCGCCAGAGCACCTGGGGTTGGAATGATCTGGCCGGAGATGCCGACCGCGCGATTGGCGTAACTCGTGTTGAAGAAGTTGGTGCCTCCACCAACGACGAGATTCACGATCGCGCCTTCGAGGAAGTCGGCGGGCAGGGGCACGCCGAAGCTGCCGGTGTACCCGTTGAACAGGCCGTCGTTGCTGGTGAAACTGATGTTGCTGAGCGAGCCGGAGAAGACGG
>Ga0163144_10000824_pt1 | contig 73582 bp, 54 predicted proteins | sample OliLak19BULKMAT1_FD_123175 | JGI IMG/M metagenome (GOLD analysis project Ga0163144, IMG submission 123175) | Freshwater microbial mat bacterial communities from Lake Vanda, McMurdo Dry Valleys, Antarctica - Oligotrophic Lake LV.19.BULKMAT1 | ecosystem: Environmental > Aquatic > Freshwater >... | reverse complement strand
CTGCGTGAATTGCATCAATAACGTTCGCGGAGTATGCTCCATGTGAGGCCACCTTGCTGCTTCAGATTTGTTTCGCGACTAAATCATAGTTGCATCTGGCCTCACCCTCAACCTCTTTTCCAGCTTTCTCTAATCCTTTCAATGGCTTGTCTCGCATGCCTTTTTGCAAATAGCTCTGGTGAACCGGGTATTCCTTAATGTTTAAGAACGACTTGATTGGTATGCTGGTCGTTTGCACCATGCCTAGCCCAATTGCCGATCTTGGCCCAGTTTCTGAAGCACGGACGCGGGACTTGCAGGTTGAAGTGATTGCGAAGTATTCGTCTGAACATTCGCGCCCTCAGCAGGGTTTGTGGGTTTTTGAATACACGATTCGAATCAGCAATCGCGGGCCAAAGCCCATGCAACTGGTCAGCAGGCACTGGATCATTACCGACGCCGCAGACGCAGTGAAAGTAGTTCAGGGGTCCGGGGTTGTGGGCAAGCAGCCGCTGATTGAGTCCGGTGAGGCTTTTCAATACTCTTCATGGTGCCGGCTGGAAACTCCAACCGGTTGGATGAAAGGCACGTACTTAATGCGTGGACCCGATGGCGAGGAGTTTGAAATTGAAATTGCGCCGTTTGCCCTGAAGGCGCCCTACACGATTCACTAGGCTAGCGACTGGGCGAGGGCTACGAAAGTTCTTAGGGAAATGCCTGTCGGGCCCTTTGACAGGAAGGGTTTTCCGTCATCAATCCAGGCTGTTCCGGCGATATCGAGGTGGACCCAGGGTGTGTCTTCGACCCATTCCTTCAGGAATAGGGCTGCTGTGATGGATCCGGCGCCACGGCTGCCGATGTTTGGCATATCTGCAAAGGCGCTCTTGAGCAGTTCCTTGTAGTCGTCATCCATGGGCATGGGCCACATTTTCTCGCCTGCGGCTTTGGCTGCGGACAGTACCTGATTTTGCCAGATCTCATCGTTGGAGAAAGCACCTACATTGACCGCTCCGAGGGCGATTGAGATTGCTCCAGTGAGGGTGGCGGAGTCGACCATACAATTGACGCCGAGCGATTTCGCGTAGGTGATGGCATCGATCAGGATGAGGCGCCCTTCCGCGTCGGTGTTCAGGATTTCAACGGTCTTTCCAGCGAGCGATTTGACGATGTCACCAGGCTTGACGGCTTTCGAGCTTGGCATGTTCTCGACGGTCGGGATGAAGGCCGTTACGGTAACGTTCGGCTTGAGTTGAGCGATGGCCATCATGGCGCCGATGACGGCCGCTCCGCCGGCCATGTCGTATTTCATCTTCTCCATGTTTTCACTGGGTTTGATGGAGATGCCGCCGGTGTCAAACGTAACGCCTTTTCCGATCAGGCCGAGATGGACGCCGGGCTTGGGGTCAGCCGGTTTGTATTCGATGACGATGAGTGCAGGAGGTTCAGCACTGCCCTGGGATACGGCCAGGAGGCTGCCCATACCGAGTTGAGTCATCCGGTCCTCGTCGAGGATGTCGCAAACGAGGCCCTGGGATTCGGCCATGAGCCGGGCGCGTTCAGCGAGCTTGAGCGGCGTCAGGAGATTCCCCGGCTCGTTGACAAGGGCGCGAGCAAAATTCTGCGCTTCGCCGATTACCGCCCCTGCCCGGAAAGCTTCAGCAAGGGTAGATGGGCCGTTGTTGGCCAACAACACGAAAGACTCGATATGTTTTGAGTCTTTTTTTGTCTTATGTTCGTCAGGTTCGAAATCACCTGCGACAGCACCTTCGGCGAGAGCCTGCACGTAATCAGGGTTTTGGAGCGATTGGTCGACCACGAATGCGATATTTGCCATCGACTTTGCCTTCAGCGAGCGCACGACTGCTCCGCCGAGCCTGCGTATTGACGATGAATCGAGTTTTTCAGCTTTTCCGGCGCCGATCAGCACCGCACGAGAGGCGGCCAAAGCGGTGGGCTGATGGAGAATCGCAATTTCATACGGTTTGCCAGTGAATTCGCCGGACTGGTATAGCTTGGCGGCCCAAAGATCGATTGAAGAAACGCCAGTCGAAGGAGGCGTGCCCTCAGCGGCGGCAAAAACGATCGCATCGGCTGTAAAGCCGGAAAATGGCTGGAATTGAATACTGGTGTTCATTGATACCTTCTTGCTTTCATGGCCACGCGAGCTTCCGATTCCTGCTCGCGTTCGCGCAAGGTGGCCCGCTTGTCGTGAAGTTTCTTACCCTTGGCGAGGGCGAGTTCGCACTTGATGCGGCCTTCCTTGAGATACATTTTGAGCGGAATCAGGGATAGGCCTTTCTCGCGAGTCTTGCTGTGGAGCTTTTCGATTTCGCGCTTGTGCATCAGCAATTTTCTGGCATGCACAGGCATGTGATTCATTTGATTGCCGTGGCTGTACTCGCTGATGTGGACGTTTTCGAGCCAAGCCTCACCGCCCCGCACTTCGGCCCAGCCATCTTTGAGCTGTACTTTACCGTTTCGGGCAGCCTTGACTTCTGTGCCGGTGAGAACAAGACCGGCTTCAATCGTCTCCATCACGAAGTACTCATGGCGGGCTTGACGATTGTCGGCGATTGTTTTAGTGGCTTCGTTTTCCCGCTTCATTGCACGAATCAGACCTTGGGCTCGTCAATCATACAGGTGCTCTACCCATGGAAGCCCAAAGATCCCAGTTTACCACGAGAAATCGAATAAGATGCCTTTTTACAAAGGTTTAGCTAGATTAAACAGCCTTGCGCTTGCCTTCATCCTGACCTTTCAGGGGCTGGTTGTGCCGATGCCGGTTGAAGCGAAAAACCGCAAGAGCGAGAAATTTTTGAAAGATGCGCAATTGGCGGAGGCCAAGGGCGACTACGAGAAAGCTCTGGAGCTCTATGAGCAGGCGCTTGGGATCGATCCTCGCGACACGGCCTATAAGCTGGGCGTGGACCGGGTTCGTTTTCAGGCTGCCCAAAAGCTGGTCGACCGCGGAGAGAAGTTGCGAGGTGAGGGCAAGCTGGAAGAAGCTCTAAACCTGTTTCAGCGCGCTTTCGCTCTGGACCCCTCGAGCGCGATCGCCGAACAGCGGATGCGCCAGACGTTTGACATGATCAAGCTTGAAAAGAAAGATGGGAAACCATCAGCGCCAGAAGAACGTGGAATGAGCGCTGCGGATCGGGTCCGGAAGCAGAACGAAGAGAAGCTGGATTCATTAATGGACGCGCCGATGCTGAAGCCGATTCAGCGCGAGATTGTCAATCTCAAGATGAACAATCAGCCTGTGAAAGTGCTGTTTGAGACGCTTTCGAAGATGGCGGGGATCAATGTGATGTTCGATCCCGACTTTGTGAGCCAGAACCAGGGCAAAAACTACCCGGTTGATTTCCAGAACACAACGCTCGAAGAAGCATTGGACTATTTGTCGATTCTCACGAAGGCTTATTGGAAGCCGATCTCTTCGAACGCAATTTATGTGACGCTCGATAACCCTCAGAAGCGTCGCGACTATGAGGATTACATCGTCAAGGTGTTTTATCTGCAGCATGCGCTTGAGCCGCAAGAACTTCAGGAAATTGCCAATGCGATTCGTGTGGTTGGGGAATGCCGGAAGGTAGTGCCCTATGCCGCACAGATGGCCGTGATGGTTCGCTGTACGTCGGATCAGGTTTCGCTGGTGCAAAAGATCATCAACGACATGGACAAGCCGAGAGCAGAAATCATGCTCGACGTGTACATTCTCGAAGCCAACCGGACCAAGACTCGGTCGCTGGCAGCGACGATCGCAAATGGGACCAAGGCAGGCATCAATCAATCGATCGGTTTCCGGCCATCGACGACAACCGGGACGGACCCGGCGACTACCTCATCCAATATTTCACTTTCGAAGCTGGGCAGCTTATCGACAAACGACTTTTCGATTAACATGCCAGGGATATTTCTTCAGGCGCTTCTAGACGATCGCACCACGCGGGTCGTGCAGAATCCGCAAGTAAGGACAGTCGACAACAAGAAGGCGACATTGCGAATTGGCGACCGGTATCCGTATGCGACGGGTAGCTTCAACGTGGGCACCGGTGTTGGTGGCGGTAGCCCAATTGCTTCGACACAATTCCAGTTTGCCGAAGTTGGTGTGAATATTGATATCACCCCTAAGATCCATGGCAACGAAGAGATTTCGTTGCGGGTGGAAGTGGAAGTTTCAAATATCCGTGACCAGGTGGATATCGGCGGTGTGCGGCAGCCTGTGATCGGACAGCGAAAGATCGGTGAGGACATTCGAATTCGCGAAGGTGAAATCAATGTGATGGGCGGGCTTAAGTCGAATAGCCGTTCGCGCAATTTGAGCGGATTTCCCTGGCTTGTGACATTGCCTGGATTGGGTTGGTTATTTGGAACGGATGGGGATGACCGCAGCGACAGCGAGCTGCTGGTAGTGCTGGTGCCTCATTTGGTGCGTGCGCCTGAATTGACAGATCTGAATTTGAGGGGCATTACGACGGGAACGGACCAGCAGGTGAGGGTGAACTTCCAGTCCAGAGAAGAGCGACCGGCAGCCCGTGCGACTGTCGCTGCACCTGGAGGTCAGGTTGCGGCTCCGCAGGTGATTACTCCGGTTTCTCCGCCGGTTTCTCCGCCTACAATACCCCCTACAACGCCTCAGACCACGCCGCCTACAACACCGCAGACGGCACCGGCCGTCACTCCCGTGACGTTGCCAGCAGGTGTGCCTTCTTCGATTCGTCCGCCTCTGGTAGTTGCTCCGCCGAAGATTCCCGGGTTTCCATTTCCGGGACAGGCGAGTAACCGGCTGGTGCTGACGCCTCAAGATGGTCCGCACTACTTAAGTGCGCCGGTGCAGGTGACGGTGAACATGGAGTCTGCTACCGACGTAGCGAAGGCTCCGCTGAAGATTGAGTACGACCGCCAGTTGTTGAAGTTGATTAGCGTCACTTCGGGCGGCATGCTGGGTTCTGACGGTCAAAAGGAAAGCCTCGCCATGGATCTCGGCAAGGGTGAAGTGGACCTATCGCGCGATGCTGGCGCACCGGGAATCAGTGGAACAGGACCTTTGGTGAGGTTGACGTTTATCAGTCTTGGGAAAGGCGACGCGTCCATTCGCATTGCAGGCGCAGCGCTTCTCAATTCCAAGAATGAAGCGATTGCGGGCGAAAGCCTGCCGGAAGTGACCGTCAAAATTCAATAGGAGAGCCATGTTTTCCGTATCTGAACGACGCCGCAAATCTCAAAGAGGCCTCACGCTGGTGGAACTGATTGTGGCATTCACGATCCTGATCACGCTCAGCGCCATGGCTTTGCCGATGGCTCGCTATAAAGTGCGGCGTGAGAAGGAGCGGGATTTGCAGGTCGCTTTGCGTGAGATTCGAACGGCGATCGATAAATACAAGGACATGGCTGAGCAACAGCAACTTGGACAAACCAAGTTGGGTACGGAGAACTACCCCGAGACTCTGGAAATTCTCGTCGAAGGGGTCAAAGTTCCAGGTCCGCAGGATAAGAAGATCCGGTTCCTTCGGCGGCTTCCCAGAGACCCTTTTACAGGTTCCACCGATTGGGGGAGGCGAAGTGTCCAGGACGACCCGAAGAGTCAGAGTTGGGGCGGTCAGAATGTATTTGACGTATACACCAAGACGATGGAGAAGGCACCAGATGGATCGCCATACTCGGACTGGGAATAGGCTCCGGCGCGGGTTCACGATCGTCGAGATGATCATCGTAATGACGATTATTTCGATCATTCTGTCGTTGGCAATTCCGATCTACAACAAGTCGTTGGTGCGGGCTCGGGAAAGTGTCCTGAAGAACAATTTGTTCACGATGCGGACCGTGATCGATGAATACACGTACGACAAGCAGAAGGCACCTCAGGATCTGAGGGATCTTGTCGATGCGGGCTATCTGAGGTCGATTCCGGTGGATCCTCTGACAGGCAGAGCCGATACCTGGCGAGTGGTAATGGAAGACTCATTGGCAAGTGTGAATCAAACTGAACCTGGGATCTACGACGTGAAGTCGGGATCGGACCAGAAAAGTCTTGAAGGCACGCCCTACTCCGAGTGGTAGGCTAATATTTTCAACCATTCTTATGTCTCTTCCTCAATCTGAAATAGGCCTCGTTGGCCTAGCCGTCATGGGCCAGAATCTGGCCCTCAACATCGCCGACCACGGCTTTCGAATCTCGGTTTATAACCGCACTACTTCGACGATGGAGAAATTTGTCTCCGAGAATCCAGACACTCCGGGCGGGCTGGCCGGGGAGGCCACTCTCGAAGGGTTTGTAGCGTCTCTGAAGCGCCCCAGGAAAATCATCCTATTGGTGAAGGCCGGCAGCGCAACCGATGCTGTGATCGACGCGCTCGTGCCGTTGCTCGAAGTTGGAGACATCATCATTGATGGCGGTAACGCACTGTGGACCGATACGATTCGCCGAGAGAAAGCTCTGAAGGATCGCGGTTTGAGATTTATCGGGTCCGGCGTGTCTGGTGGTGAAGAAGGGGCAAGATTTGGTCCGTCGTTGATGCCGGGCGGCGATGAAGCCGCGTTCGAAGAGATACGACCGATTTGGGAGGCGATTGCGGCCAAGGTGGACGACAAGACTGGCAAGCCGCTTGAGGGCGCCAGCCCTGGCAAGCCAATTGTAGGAGGTGTGCCGTGCACGACCTACATCGGTCCGAACGGGGCAGGGCACTACGTGAAGATGGTCCACAACGGGATCGAATATGGCGACATGCAGATGATCTGCGAAGCCTATGACCTGATGAAGAATTTGCTGGGCATGAGTGCTCAGGAGTGCGCTGCTGTATTCAAGAAGTGGAATTCGGGAGTTCTCGACAGCTTCCTGATTGAGATCACCGCCGATATTCTCGCGCAGAAGGATCCAGTGACGGGCAAGGCTTTTGTGGATATTGTGCTGGATACTGCGGGCCAGAAGGGTACCGGCAAGTGGACGAGCGCAAACGCTCTAGACATGGGAACGCCTGCTCCGACGGTGGCTGAGGCGGTATTTGCGCGCTACCTCAGTGCTGTCAAGGAGGAGCGCGTGAATGCATCCAGCACCTTGACGGGGCCAACCGCAGGATTTGACGGCGACAAGGAAGCCATGATTGAGGCGATCCACGATGCGCTTTACTGTTCGAAGATCTGTGCATATGCGCAGGGCTTTCAGCTGATGCGTGCGGCGCAGGTTGAGTACAAGTGGGATTTGCCTTTTGCCGATATCGCCCGGATCTTCCGCGGCGGCTGCATTATCCGTGCCCGCTTTTTGCAGAAAATTACGGAGGCTTACCTGCGTGACCGCAAATTGGTAAATCTGCTTCTGGATCCGTTTTTCGCCAGCGAGATGACCCGATGCCAGAGTCATTGGCGAAAGGTTGTGGCTGCCGCGGCGATGAACGGGATTCCCGCGCCGACGTTTTACTCCGCATTGAGTTATTTCGACGGTTACCGGAGTGCTACCTTGCCAGCAAATCTCTTGCAGGCGCAGCGGGATTACTTTGGTGCGCACACATATGAGCGAACTGATACGGCGAGGGGGAAATTCTTTCATCTGGACTGGCCAGAGCCGACTCGCCCTCAACTTGAGGTCTAAGCTCAGGTGTTGCGCGTATAGCAAGACTGGAACTTGGCATTCATACTAAGTGGTAGTCCTGTGACCATAACGCAATGGAATACGATCGAACCGATCGTCCTTGAGGCCCTAGAACAGCCGCCAAGGGCGCGTATTCCCTTTCTAGCTGTGCAAATTTCCGGGGAAGCCAAGCTATTGGCTTATGCACAACGAATCATAAGTCTGGTGGACCGAACAGGGCAAAATGAGGAACTCCCGGAAATGATCTCCGGGTGGCGCATCCTGTTACCGATTGGATCGGATGGTCTTGGAATGGACTATCTTGCGCACCGCGCCGATGGCTCAATGGAAGAGCTGATGAACTTCAAAGTGGCGCGCATCCAGCTTGAGGATGGGGCTGCACAGCAGGAATTCATTCAGGAAATGCGGACTTTGACGATGTTGTATGACACGAACATCGGACGCATTCTCGATGTGGGCTGGGTCGTAGAAGGCAGGCCATTCGTTGTTAGTGAGTTCGAAGGCGGACTGCCAATTACCGAGGCTTCAGCTGGCCTTGATTTAAAAGAAAACCTTACAGTTTTCCTAAGACTCTTAGGCGCAGTGGGATATGCCCATCAACGCCAAATTGTGCATGGCGACCTGAAGCCCTCAAACGTGCTACTTACCAAGGAGCGTGTGCCGCGGCTGGTGGATTATGGTTTGGCTCGGGCATTTTCGAGAGGTGGAGACTCGATCGCGGCCCAGAAAGAAATCGAGGCCGAAAGCCTTGCGTATTGTTCGCCGGAGCAGATTCGTGGCAAGGAAGTTACGGAGTTGTCGGATGTTTACGCACTGGGGCTGATTCTCTACGAGATGCTTTCCGGAAATCTGCCGTATGGCAAGCAGAAAGACACAATCATGGAGCGCGGGCGGGCCATCTGTGAGTCGATCCCGGGGAAGATCGAAGGTGTTGACGAGGACGTGAACTTTATCCTCTCGAAGGCGCTTGAAAAGAACATTGAGGCACGCTACCCGAATGTGCTGGTCATGGGCAAGGACATCGAGGATTATCTACAGGGGCGTGCGATTAAGCCTCGTCAAGAGGCGATGGTTGAGTTTGTGGTGCGGTCGCTTCGGCAGAACTGGATTACAGCCGCATTGATCGTGGGCGTGATGGCGGTTGCCGGCTTCGCTTTTTTTCAAAAGTCGAAGGGGGCAGACAAAGCATCGCAGATTCAGAACATTACGGGCTCGCTGATTGCAGGGGTAGGACCTGGGGGAAAGAGCAACGAGGGGATTTCGAGTATTCAAAGCGCCAAGAATTATCTGGATGAGATGCTCGAGAATAACGCTGGCAAGCCTGAAGTGGTAGGGGAACTTGCGAAGGCGTATTTGCGGCTGGCCGAGGTGGAGTTGAAAGGCAGCGGTGTTTTGTCAGGTGATCGGGGGGCGGCGATTCAGTCTGCGCGCAAAGCGTATGAACTGACGTTGCAACTTGCAAATCGCGAGGGCGCGAGCGATGTGGAGCTGATTGAGTATGCCAGGTCGGCCAAGATGCTTGGAGAGTTATTGAATGACGCTCGCGATTACAAAGAGGCGATTCGGATCACACAGGATTGGAAGGACAAGTTGTCAAAGGCTTCTTCCAACAATCCGAATGTACAGAAGGCGCTAGCGGCGGCCGACGATGCGCTGGGCGATCTGATGTTTGCCTCGGGCGATCAGAAGGCTTCGATGCCATTTGCGCGTTCGGCAGTAAGGCAGTTTGGCTCCATCTTTGAATCCGATCGCGGCAATGTGGGGAAGGCTCGGGATTATGCCAGGTCTGCGAATAATGCCGGCGGAAAAGCATTGCGCTTGAGTATGTTTGGGGAGGCATTGAACATGTTCCGCAGTGCGGAAACGACCATCCGTCCCGCAGCGAGCAAGCCGGATAGCGAAGTTGGGCCATTGCTGGATCTCGCCAAGACCCTGAGCGGCCTTGGTGAGACTCTGGAGCGAACGAAGCAGGGCCCACAGGCGAGGGCCAGCTACCGGGAAGCCCGGCAGTTGTTGGAACAGGTGTCCAAGAGTGAAAAGGACAATGAGGATGCTTCTGAAGGTTTGGCGGAGATCCTTTTGAAGACTGCCCGGATGAACCGGGATGCTGGTGATTCCGGACCTGCGGAGAATGACAACGAGCGGGCGGTTGAGATTCTCAGAAAGCTTGTGACTCGCAATGGCTCGCGCTCGGATTTCAGAAGACAACTTGCTGTGGCGTTGACGCTTCGGGGTGAGATTGCGCGGGCGCAGAAGCGAACTTGGGCGGCGCGGGAGTCGTTTGCAGAGTCGTTGTCGATGTGGAATTCCTACGGGAGGCTTGCGGGTTTAAAGCCGGATGAGGAATCGGAAATTGACCGGGTGAAGCTCATGGCGGGGCGATGATTTGCTAATCTATAAAAGTTGGTGCTCCCTGGTCGTCTAATGGTAGGACAGCGGACTTTGACTCCGTCAATCGTGGTTCGAATCCATGCCGGGGAGCCATACAAATGCCAATCTGGGTCGTGCTTAGGGCGATTGGTTAGTCTCAACTGAAGAATTCGAAGGAGGATTCGATCCCCTTCGCATGCGGCACTTCCTTCCGCTAACAGCAACGCCCGACCGGATTCGCCAACTGACGTACGTCTTTGCGCCTAGCCGCGACTGAAGCCGGCACCGGTTGCGACGGCAACCTAAAAACGACAGACCGACCGTCAGTGCCCAACTCTCCGACTCGAACTTGGACGCGCCGTAAATGGCGGCGCTCGCAGGAAACCACCATGCGGAGGGTGCCTAAGGATTGGCGCACGGCCTCGACCATTTTCTGACGAGCCCGAAAGATTTTGGATCGGTCTGTTCGTTGGGCAATCGAAGGAACCAGTAAGGAAATACCGCGAGATTCATACACGTGAGTATTCACAGATGATAGACGCCGCGGTACTCTCGCTGGATCCAAAGGAGATCTGATCGATGGAAGTTCTTTCGTATTCCCAGTACAGTCTGGTTTACAACGCGTTTTCGTTTGTTTTTGCTGCCATGGGCGCAGCGACTGTTTTTTTGTTTTTGAACCGCTCCCAAGTTGCGCCTCAATATAAGACGGCGGTAACAATATCGGGCATTGTTACGCTGATCGCCATGTACCACTACTGGCGAATCTTCGACAGTTGGAATGAAGCTTACACTGTAATTAATGGCGTCGTCGCGGCCACGGGCCGGCCGTTCAACGACGCTTATCGTTACGTCGATTGGCTTTTGACTGTTCCGCTGTTGGTGACCGAACTAGTGCTGGTGATGCGCCTTCCCGGCAATCAAGGTTCGCGAAAGGCTACCAGGCTGGCTCTTCTCGCCCTGTTCATGGTGATTCTCGGATATCCTGGCGAAATTACCCAAGACCCGGGGACTAGATGGATGTGGTGGGGGCTATCGATGGTTCCGTTTCTAGTCATTCAGTTTGAGCTGTTCGTCGGTTTGAAATCGGCGATTGAAGCGCAACCAGCGCAGGCGCGTGGCATGGTGAGCGCGGCGAGGTATATCACCGTGGTCACCTGGCTTTTCTACCCGATCGTTTTCATTTTGCCGATGATCGGAATGACAGGAGCCGGGGCCGTGGTGGGCGTGCAAGTGGGATACAGCATCGCGGACGTTTTGGCGAAGGCTGCATTCGGCATCTTCATCTACAACATCGCGGTGAAAAAGTCCGAGATAGAAATGACGGTTCCTCACTAAGCGGAGACTAACGCGCGGTTCACTTATTCGCCGGGGCTGACCGGAGTTACTGACACACGTCGACGAGGACCAAGTCAGTAGTCGTCAGCCCTATTTTATTTGTGGGGTAAACTCTTGTGGGACAGTCGGAGGGAAACGAACAGTTCGATCTCATCATCCTCGGCGGAGGTTGCGCCGGTTTGAGTTTGGGGGCCCGACTGGCGAGCAAAGATAGGGACTATCGAGTTGCCATTGTGGAGGCTCGCGATCGGTACACGGAAGACCGTACGTGGTGCGGCTGGCGCACGGAGCCTCATTTTTTTGGCGATTGCCGGACGCATGAATGGGACGAGTGGCAGGTGATCGGCAATCGGGGGCTGACGAGGCGCGGGAGCAAACGTTATCCTTACGAGTTGATCAATGTAGGAGCGTTTTATGAGAAGGCTGGGCGAGTCATCGGGGAGAGCCGGGCGGCGAGGTTGATTCTGGGCGAGCGGGTGCGAGAGGTGGCCGACGGGGACAACGGAGCCGCCGTTCAACTTAGCGGCGGCCGAACATTGCGGGCACCTTGGGTGATTGATACACGGCCTCAAAATCGAGTGTTGCAACAGCCATGGCTCTGGCAGAGTTTCGTGGGGTATGTCGTGGAGTTGGAGGGCGCCGGCGGGAGCGGCGAGTATCCGATTCCGACCATCATGGACTTCCAGCCAGCGGACGCCGGGGTGGCAGAGTTCACCTATATTCTGCCGTTGGGTGAAAATCGCTATTTGTACGAATGGGCGCGCCTCTCGCCGACGCCGAGCCAATTCCCATTGATCGAGGCAAAATTGGTGGACTGGATTGAGCGGAGGGTTGGCGGCCCGTGGCGGATCGAGCGGCGGGAGGCGGCGTCTCTACCCATGGCGCCGTCGTTGCGGGATAAGAGGAGGCGGGTGGTGGCGGCGGGGACTCGGGGCGGCAGCATGCGGGCGTCGACTGGGTATGCTTTTCATGCGATTCAGCGTTGGGCGGAGGGGTGCTGCGCTTCGCTACTGGGAAATGGACGACCGTTAGAGCCGGGGCGGAACCGGCTGTTGGACGCGCTGGATGCGTCCTTCCTATCGGTCCTGCACCAGAACCGGGTACTTGCGACGGACCTGTTCGGTCAACTGTTCGATGAATGCGAGCCGGACTGCCTAGTAAGGTTCTTGGCTGGGATTCCGCAAACGAGCGATTTTTGGCCGGTGGCGCGGAGCTTACCTTGGAGTCCCTTTCTGCCAACAGTTCCGATCTTGCTGACTTCGTGGTGCCGGGCGTGATTGAAATGGCGGAGAAATGGTACGGGGGCATCTTCCTGGCGTCCATCGCCTCGATGTTGCTGTATGCGATCGCGGGCCCGCCGATGGCGGAAGGAGGCGTGTTGATTGCTCTCGGAGTAGGCGTGGTGCTGTTTGGCCTTCCGCACGGCGCCTTGGACCCTGCGGTCGCCTACCGGGCTTTCCGTCATCTGGCGGGTTACAACTGGTGGTTATTCGCGTTGGCTTACTTGTTGACTGGTCTCATGTATGGATGCCTTTGGTTGCGCTGGCCCGGTGCTGTTCTTAGTAGCTTTCTTTGCATTTCCGCACTTCATTTTGGTTCGGACTGGAAGGGTTGGGGTATTTGGTGGAGTAGGCTGGCATACGGGACCACCGTGGTGACGCTGCCGGCGATGTTTCATTCCCATGAGGTGAGTCGGATCTATGCGGCGCTTGGTGCGGTGGACTGCGCGGCGATCCTGGATGTCTCGAGAGCCATGGGTTGCGCGGCGCTGCCGGCTGCCCTGATCGGAGCGCTCAGGCAGCGGCGGCGAGATTTGGTTGAGTTGCTCGCGATTGCGGTTGGCGGCCTGGCGCTGGAGCCACTGGTGTTTTTCATATGCTACTTCTGCTTCCTGCACAGTCCCCGGCATTTGCTCGAGACGGCCCGGGAGACGGGATTAGCGGATTGGAAAGCGGTGGGGAAAGCGGTCACTCCGGCATTCTTGAGCACTTTGGGCGGCGGCTTGGTGTTTTGGGCGATGATGCCGGCGATGGGAGCGGATGAACGGTTGCTACGGGTGGTGTTTATCGGCCTTGCCTCGCTGACGCTGCCGCATATGGTCTTGGGGGCGGTGGCGGGGCGGATCGGGGTTCGGCGGATGGCTGTCGTTGGTCAGCCTGCGGAATCCTTTGAAAAGGGGAGATCCGAGCCTTCCGTATTTCGCTGAAGGCGGCTCCAAAGAGGCGGCGGAACTGGGGTGGGTCGGACGAACGTTCTCTACGTTTTCCACTTAGGGGCAAGCATCTCGAATCGATGCCTGGAGGGTGCCTTTGGCCGGTTCGTTTTGGTTTGGCGCCGGCCGACGCCATTACGGTAATTTAGAAATCCAGCTGTCGCACCGATCACCTGAAGCGTCAGAGTGTTCGCGAAAAAGCACGCGGCCTTCTCGCTGCTTTTCATCACTTTCCCTACGGAGCTTGGCTCACGATGTGGTGAATCACAGAATCGAGTTCGGCTGTTGGAGAGAAGTCGACATATTCGGAGTCCTCCAGTATCTCTGGAGCATGCCCCGGCGCCCAATAAAATGCCTGACCTTCTTCATAATCCTGATGACCTGTCTTGGTGTGCATGCGCACCTTACCCTTGAGGACATATCCCCAGTGGGGGCATTGACAAAGATCATCGGGAAGCCCTTTCAAAGCGGGCCGCAGATCGGTGCCCTTCTGCGCTCGCACGAATGCAACCGACATCGTTCCGGCACTCTGCCTACGAAATTCGACGCCGCCGCCATCGATCGCAATTGGCACGTCTTCTCGCCTGAATCCCATCACTTGATTTGCTCTCCCTTAACGGTGGTTTGTCCAAAATTGTAGCAACAGGCGAGAATCAGCGTCCACGGCATCGAGGCTGTCCAGAGTGGAGACGAGTTCCGCGATGACGGCGGCGACGCGGTCGTGGAGCTTCACGCCGAACTCGTCGAACGTCATCCGCGAGTTGTCGCGTGGTTCCACTCAATGACACCCTCGTGGCAGCGCTGAAGGCACACGCCTCGTGATACCTGAAAGAGGTTTAAGGAGTGCCGACCAACTTGGTATGTCTTCGCGTAAGGAAAGCCACGATCCGCACCGAGGCGAAGGTGGTCGGCCGGTGGCACCTCCGCGACGAACGGATAGGAGAACCAGTGCGTCAGACTGACACCAGGAGACCGGTTGTGCCTAACTTCGGGAATTGGAAAGACGCTGAAAGTACGCTTCGCCGATCAGCTCCATCTGCCTATCTCACTGCTTGTAGGGTGCGGACCGACTCGCTCTGCTCTAAGCTGGGCCCTTGATGCGGCTCGGTCAGGACTCGCAGACGGATTCACTGCAAAGCCGCTGCTGCCATGCGTGCCGTCCCGCTCCGGCTCTCCTCAATCCGCTGCGCCAGCATCCTCCTGAGAGTTTTCGCCTGGTCATTCGTGAAGCGGAGTTTGCGCTGTGCCATCGCCTGAAAATCGTGCTTACCCCAATTGCCATTCATGACCCCTTCGCCATGCCGTGTCGATCGAAACAGGAGGTGTCCCAACTCATGGGCTATGACGCTGCCGAGCAAAGCGCAGTTCTCATACTGTGGATTGTCCGCCACCAGCGCCGCGACCTTCGGATAGATGGCAGCAGCGTGGTTAACCTGCCCTTGCAGGAGCGCGAAGCCCAGAGCGTTTTCGGCGCGGTTGGGTGCCTTCCCGTTGTTGATCGACATCACGAAGAGCCTTGGGTCATCGGGTTGCGTGCACACCATATCCGCACCATTTGCCGGCGCCTCCGTGGGGCACTCGACCCAGTGAACCACGATCCCGGCCTTTTTGAAGATCCAGGCCGCCTCAACCTCCGCTTGGCGGACTTCCCGCCAGGGCGCATTCGCGTTGTTAAAGACCTGCACCGTAATCTCCAGGGGCGCGTCCGCACCTGCTGCCTGCCCGGCCAGTATCAGAGCCAGAACCCAACTGATCTTCGTCATTCCATGCCTCCCGGCATCGTTTGAATCGCTGCCGGCTCACAAGGCGGGATTGGCGGACAAGAACGCTAAGCAGTGCGCAAATAAACTTCGGTGTGGCAAACAAATCGCGAGAGTGCTGTATAATTGCTGAATTCATGGACTCGACGCCCAGGCCCGATATCACAGGCTTATTGCGCGCATGGCGCGCGGGCGATGCCGTCGCGCAAGAACAACTGATGTTGGTCCTTTACGACGAATTACGGCGCACGGCCAGGCACTACATGCAACTGGAGCGGGATGGCCACACGTTGCAGACCACGGCGCTGGTGAACGAGGCTTATCTGCGCTTGGCCGGTGTGCACGAGGTCACGTACCGGGACCGTGTTCACTTTTTCGTCTTGGCTGCGCAAATGATGCGGCGAGTGCTCGTGGACCACGCTCGCAGCCGGGGCTATCTGAAGCGAGGCGCCGGTGCCCGGCCGGTGCCCCTGGAGGATTCAAGAATTGCGTCACCAGACCGGGATGCGCAGGTAGTGGCATTGGATGAAGCCTTAGACGAGTTGGCCAGGCGCGACGCGCGCAAGGCGAAGGTGGTGGAGCTGCGCTTCTTTGCGGGCCTCAGCGCGGAGGAGACGGCGGTGGCGCTGGGAGTATCTCCGAAGACCGTATTACGCGATTGGAGCCTGTCCAAAGCTTGGCTGGCACGCCAGATGAGCCATGCCGAAACTTCCTGAGCCAGCGGAGAGATGGGCCTTGATCGAGGGGCTCTTTCATGCGGCTCTAGAGAGGCCGGATCAGAGCCGCGCGCAGTTTCTGAAAGACTCGTGTGGTGCGGACAGCGGACTGCTGCGTGAGGTGACGTCTCTCCTAAACCAACACAGTGTGGACGATTCCCTACTGAAACGTCCGGCGATGGCCCATGCGGGCTTGGTGACCCCGGAATGGAGCGCGGGCACGATGGTGGGACCGTACCGCGTCGTGGAGAGATTGGGCGCCGGTGGCATGGGCGAGGTCTGGAAGGCGCACGATACCCGGCTGGATCGGAGCGTGGCCCTCAAGATCTCCACATCGCAGTTCAGCGGCCGCTTTGCCACTGAGGCCCGCGCGGTGGCCGCGCTGAACCATCCCAACATCTGCACGCTCCACGATGTCGGGTCGAACTACATTGTCATGGAGTTCATAGAGGGCGAGACGCTGGCCCATCGTCTCGCCAAGGGTCCGCTGACTCCGGATCTGGCCTTGCAATTCGGAATCGAAATCGCCGGCGCCGTGGCGGCGGCCCATGCGCGGGGCATCGTCCACCGCGATCTCAAACCGGCCAACATTATGCTGACCTCGTCCGGGGTCAAGGTGCTGGACTTCGGTTTGGCGAAGTTCGAAGACTCGCCCTCGGCAGTCTCCACCATGACCCGAAGCAACGCCCTGATCGGAACGGTCGCCTACATGTCGCCTGAGCAGGCCGAGGGCAAGCCCGCCGATGCACGCAGCGACATCTTCAGTCTTGGGGCAGTCCTTTACGAGGGACTCACCGGCAGGCACCCCTTCCGCCGGAACTCGGAGGTCGCGACGCTGGCCGCCATCGTGCGCGACGATCCAGCGCCCGTTGCGGAGCTTGCCAGTGGAGCGCCGGCGGAACTGGCTCGTGTCGTCGGACGGTGCCTCCGCAAAGATCCCGATCGCCGCTTTCAAACCGCAGCCAGCCTCCAGGCCGAACTCGCTGAAGTAAAGAGGGCATTGGATTCGGGCAAGCGCGGACTCCCCGTGGCGCCCAGGTCTCGCGGTGGCCGCTGGATGTGGGCAAGTCTGAGTGCGGCGGCCCTGCTCTTGACGGCCACGGCAGTTTGGTGGCTCCTGTCAACTCAGCCGGCCGAGGAGCTCAGAGCGGAGGTCCTGACCGGATACGCCGGATCGGAAGGGCAGCCGAGTCTTTCACCGGATGGCAGCAAGGTAGTCTTTAGTTGGAACGGCGAGCGACAGGACAACATCGATATCTACGTAAAGCAGATCGGCAGTGCGGGGCCGCCGTTGCGCCTCACGACAAATCCTGCGGCTGAAAGTGCTCCCTCATGGTCGCCCGACGACCGTTGGATTGCCTTCTTCCGCTGGAGCAACGGAAAGATGAAGTTGCTCCTGATTCCGTCTCTGGGCGGTCCGGAACGCGAACTGGCCGAACTCGTTTCCGGGGTATCCTGGCTCTCATGGACTCCGGACGCTAAATGGCTTGTGTACGCCGCAGCCGATGTGGTCGGTGGGCCCTTGAACATTTTGGCCGTTTCCGTGGGAACCGGGGAACGCCGCCGCTTGACTACGTGGCCGAACTCGCAGGGTGTCGGCAGCGGCGTTAAATTCATTGGTGATATATGGCCGGCTGTTGCACCGGACGGCCGAACACTCGCATTTTCCCGGTCTAAAGGGTCATACGTCAGCGAGGTGTACTCGATGCCGCTGGGTATGGATTTGCGGCCCGGCGGCCCTCCCGCGCGGATCGTCGATCAACTCTGCCCTCTCGTCATGGGCATCGCCTGGACTGCGGATGGCAGAGACCTCGTCTACGGTTGCGGTACGGAAACTGCCTTCGGCCTCTGGCGGACTTCCATGTCCGGGCGATCGAATCCTCGGCGCCTGACCTACGCGCTTCCCTCCGCCGGCTTTCCCTCAATCGCACACGGTACGCCCCGCCTCGCATACTCATGGTCGGTCTCCAATACAAATCTGTGGCGGCTGGATACTCGCACGAAAGAGCGCCGGATGTTGATCGGATCAAGCCAGGGTCACAACCGCATGCCGCAGTACTCCAGGGATGGCGGCAGGATCGCTTTTCAATCAAGCCGGAGCGGAGACGCCGAGATTTGGACCTGCGACGCAGAGGGCACGAACTGCCAGCAACTCTCCTCCTTCCGGGGAACGCAGGGTGGAGCCGCGCGCTGGTCGCCGGACGGCCGCTGGCTGGCATTCGATTCCCGTGCCGAAGGGCAGTCTGAGATTTACGTAATGCAAGCGGACGGTGGCGCAACGCGGCGCCTCACAAACCACCCGGCCAACGACGTTACGCCGAGTTGGTCGCAGGACGGCCGCTGGATCTACTTCACGTCAAACCGCACGGGCCGCCACGAGATATGGAAGACCCCCACGGAGGGCGGAGATGCCGTTCAAGTGACGCGCGCAGGCGGTTACTCAGTGTTTGAAGCCCCCGATGGAAGGCTGCTCTATTTCACGAAGTCTCTTAACGATCCCAGGGACACCCTCTTCAGCATGCCCGTGGAAGGCGGTGAAGAAACGAACCTCGCCATCAAGGTAGGCCACTGGGCCACCTTCGGGGTAACCTCGAAGGGCATTTACTTCGTGCACGACCGCAACAGCATACGGTTCCTCGATTTCGCCACCGGCAAGGTGAGCACTTTGGCGATATCAGACAAGGTAATGATTGGTTTGTCCGTATCGCCCGACGGCACCTACGTAGTCGTCTCGCAATTCGATCGGAGCGAACAAGATTTGATGCTCGTGGAAAACTTCCGGTGAACAGCGGATTGGAATCAAATGGGACGCCCGAGACCTATTCCCGCTATGCGCTCGACGTCTCCCAGGTGCTGCTGTTAGAGAGGATCTGATGCCGTCAGCCGGCCCTCGGCCAGCTAAATTCTTTGCCCTTAAACCGCCTCCAAAGGCCGCTGATTGACGCACGCCAACAGCACATCATTGGGCGCTCATTTTGGGAAACCAAGCCGGTAAGCCTTGGTTTCATAGCGAGGCGACCCCGAGGGGACCTCCTGTTAACCCAATGGTTGTAGGTTCGATCCTAGCTGAGGAGCCAATACCTTTCGCGCCACGGCCCTCACGGTTTCATTGGCTTCCCCCCACTCAAGGTTCGAACCATCGTTGCAAGTCGCCGGATTGACTGTGAAACACGTGCTCGTCACGATTGCGTCCTCCGCCAGCGCGGTCGGGCACCTCGTCATTTATCCGAAGGATCTAGCTGATGCAGCGGGCAAGGCATGTCAGAACGACAGCCAGTTCTCAAAAGGGCCTAACCAAATCCAAATATTACGGCAACTGAGAAAGGGCATGCGATTTCTTGTATCGTATAATTGGCGTTCCCCCCGAGAAGTAGGAGTAAAAATATCAGCGCGTCACGATACTCCGGCGCTAAGGCGTCTCCATCTAGCGAATCTTCTTCGACTGGCTCCGGCATTGCGCTCGAAGCCAGCGTGCGGCAATTGATAGCCGCCGGCAAGTCAAGAACTGCCCTCGAGAACGCAAAGGAATTCCACAAAGCCGAACACACACCCGCTTCGGAGTTTCTTCTGCTGGATGCCTACACAGCTCGTGTTCAATCTCTCATCGATCAGGGTCTCAGGCCAGAAGCGAAGGCTTTGCTCGATTTGGTACGGGAACGTTTTCCTTCGGCCAGAGAACGGTTCGATGGCTTGGTGGCCGCGGCATGCGCCAGTGGTGGCGAACTCGACGGTTTGTTACAGCCGTTGAACGATTCGCAACTTGGCGCCGACCGCCGTGCGTCCATCGAACAAATCATTCAAACCCAGGTGCTGGACCTTGCGAAGCTCGCCGATTGCGCCACTTTGCCGCCGGAGCACGGCCTCCGCCAAGCCGCCCGCGCTCTGGACGCAGCTTTCAATCTGGCAACCAGCGGAGAGGTTACCGACGAGCAAATCGCTCTACCGGAAGTCTCCCATCGCAGCCCACTCGCTCCCTGGAAGGCATTGGTTCGCTCCATTGCTTGCCTCTATCGCGGAGACGACCGATCATGCCAGGACTATCTGGCGGCGATCAAAACGGAATCAGTTCCCTCGCGCCTGATTCCGGCAGTACAAACGATGCTTGGCGTGAAGCCGTCCCGTGCACTTAAACCAGCCGAGGAGGCGCTTGTTTCCGCCACAAGCGTCAACTTATCCGCGCTTCACCGCACCTTGGCGAGCCTGGACTTGGCGTTCGCCAAAGAGTCCAACCCAAGCCTCATCTTCAAAGAAGTTCGCGCCGCCGTTCGGGAGTGCCAGCGAGTCGCGCCAGACCGGCTGGCACGGCTGAAACAACTCATTTTCGTGCGCGGTTGCGTCGCTGGTCTGGAAACTGAGCGCTTAACGGCGGCCCTCGAAGGCGGAGTCCGTCAGGATGCTACCTTCTTCCGAATGTTTGCGTGTGAAATGGAACGTTCCGGTGAGCCGGAGGACCTTCTGCAAGCGGCTGAATTGTGGAGCGAGTTCCATGAACACGCGGTGCGGGAAGGCTGGTTCCGTGACGGCGGACTGGAGACGGCGGCGCTCTATCTCCACGTCGCGGAATCGTTGGGACAGCTTCCCCAGGAGATGGTGGAGGAGTCTCGGAGCAGTAGCGGACGTGGCGGAACGCCGCGAGGAGTCCGCATTTTTCATTTTCCCGGACAGCTCTACGAGCGGGCGTGTTCCATGGATCCGCATCCCGAAGCATTTGCGCAATGGATGCGCTGGGCTGAGCGGCAACCGGATCGAGAGAGCGAACATGCAGCTCGCGAGTGGCGCCGGATTCGCCGGGACGACCTCGATCCGATTCTCCACCTCATGGAACGGGCCGAGAATCGCAACGCTATCCCAACCGCACTATCCTTGCTGGCGGACGCGGAAAAGATTGACGCCGTTCATTCCAAAGTTCGATCAGCCCGTTTACGCCTGGTGGTTGCATCTGCCATGAATCATCTGCGGCAGAATAAGCCGCATCTGGCGGCGCGGCGTCTTGTGGAGTTCGAGGCTCTTCCGCAATCTCAGCAGGGAAACCGCCGCGCTTTCGTGCCGGCGTTGCACCACCTTTTCGCCCTCGGCTCCGGAGACAAATCGAAAGCCGCCCAAACTCTTGTCGAGGTGGAGGGGCTGCTCGAAGACATGCTCGCCGCCAAGCTCCTGCTCTACGGAATTGCTTCTACCTCCAAGGGTTCCAATCCGGTCGCGTTGCCAAGGACGACAGCACTAAGCCGCAGAGATATGGCGTCCATTCCCAAGTCTCTGGCGAGCGTGATGGCGATCGCCGAGGACCTTGGGATCAGGAAGTTCAAGCTTCCAGTGGCCTACTTCGATGCGGCGGAGGAGCATTTTCCCAGCGTCAGCAATACCCTGGAAATCCGAAGCCTTCGCCTACTTGGGGAGCTTGGCATGAGTACCGATCATCCCAAATTGGCGTGGGCGGTATCGGGGGTTGGACTGAAGCGCGGTGGGCCGGACGAAGCGTACTTCCTGTTGCTGCGCTCCAATGCAATGCCGCGGATGAGTGACCGTTACCTGGTGGTCGCCGCGGCGGCCGCCGAACTGGCCCGATTCCACCGTCAGCCGGACATCGTCGACCGGGCCGTCCGCATAACTCGCACTACTTTTGGCGACCCGATTTCCCTAACTTTGGACCAGGCGCGGGAAGTGATCGGCAAGGAGTTGGCTTCGCCGGGGTATCCAAGCCGCTACAGCCGCGAGCCAAATTATAGCGCCCTGTTTTCCGCTGAGCCTTGCAACTGCCCCGACTGCCGCCGCGCACGGGGAGAGGCGACCGACGACCCTTTCGACGACGAAGCGCCATTTGATGTCGAATTGGATGATGTCCAGATGAAGAAGATTTTCGACCAAAATTTACCTCCTTACATACCACCTGAGCTTGCCGGGGATCTCTTCGAGCTGGTGAGAGATTCGTTTTCTTCCGGCGAGTCTCCCGATGAAATCTTGTCGCGGCTCTTGGGCGGTCGTGGGAAGAAAAGGAAGGGCCGGAAGAAGCCATGAAGGCAAACGAAATATTGGGCGTGGCCGCTAATGCATCGGCTGACGAAATCCGGGTGGCGTATCTGGATAAAGTGAAGCAATTTCCGCCGGACCGGTCTCCAGAGGAATTCGAAAGAATCCGGGACGCCTATGACACTCTGAGCGATCCCCGGCACCAGGCGAAGGCGATGCTGCTAGCCCCCGATGCCGGGGCGCCATTGGCCACCTTCGTCGACGATCTGAAGAAGCAGAGAATTTTCGCTGGACCTCGGCTCTGGAGAGAGGTATTAAAGACTAAATGAGGGCAGACCTGGACCGCGGCCAACTCCTTAGCCGCTTCGAAGCACTGCTCGATTCCGCACTGACCTCTGAGCCGCCGCCCGCTGGGATCGTCTCCGCGATTCTTGCGGCGACAGTCGATGGCACAAGCGATGAAGACGAGCGGCGTTGCGACTCTTATGCGCTATGGGCGGCGATGACGGCGCTCACACAGGAAATCAAATTGCAAGGTAGAGCCTTTCAGGAACTTAACCTGACGCTGGGGGCACAGCCGGAGAAGATCGCCACAGAACTGCGGGTTGTTTACTCGGAACGGGAACGGAATCTTCAGCGCGAGACAGAGCGGCGCTGCCGCCGTGAGATCTTGAGTTCGTTAATCGACTTGCGGGACCGGCTGGAGCGCGGACGGGAATTGGTCCGGGCCAGTGAGGAAACAATGGCCCGTGCGGCCAAGCCACGATGGTGGGCAAGAATGCTCAGCAAGACAGGGCCTGGCCCGGCCATGGAAGCGTTAGCCGCACTGGTGAGAGGTTACGAACTCTCCGTTGAGCGCCTTGACCAGACGCTCGCCGAGTTCAACGCGGGCGAAATCCGTTGTCAGGGTGAGAATTTCGATCCCCGGCGTATGAACGCCATTGAGAGCGAGGAATCAGACGCAGTCCCGGTTGGCACCGTGCTGGAGGTCTACCGTAACGGATATGAATGGAACGGAGAGGTGTTTCGTCCGGCGCAAGTGAAAGTATCCAGGGCTCGGACGACCTGAAAGCGAACTTTATGAGCGAACCGATTGTTGGTATTGATTTGGGAACGACGAATTCCGAGGTGGCGGCATTCGTCGACGGGCAGGTCCGCGTCCTCGGTCCGGGCGACCAGAGAATCCTACCCTCCTGTGTTGGATTCTCTACATCAGGGGAACTCCTGGTCGGCGAACCCGCCCGAAACCAGCAAACCCTATACCCCGACCGGACCGTTCGAAGTATCAAGCGTAAGATGGGCAGCGAGGAGACCGTGACGCTGGGCGGGAAGACCTTCACTCCGCCTGAAATCTCGGCGCTAATCCTTCGCGAACTGGTTGATTGGGCGGCGCCGTCGCTGGGTAAGCGTCCGCAAAAGGCGGTGATCACCGTGCCGGCCTATTTCTCCGACGCCCAGAGGAGCGCCACTCGCGAAGCCGGCGCGCTTGCCGGGCTGGAGGTCTTGCGCATTTTGAATGAACCGACGGCCGCCAGCCTCGCTTATGGATTCGCCGGCGGATCGCGTCATACGGCGCTAGTCTACGATCTCGGAGGAGGAACCTTCGATGTTTCGGTAGTGACCGTGGAGGACGGCATCACCGAGGTGCTTGCCAGTCACGGCAACAATAGTCTGGGCGGCGACGATTTCGACGATCTTCTCGCCGAAGCGCTGGCCAAGGAATTTCAAAAGCAGCATGGGATTGATGTCCGGCAAGGACATCCTTCCGCCAGGGCACGGCTGTGGTGGGCCGCCGAAGAGGCAAAGAAAAAGCTCAGCCAGGAGCCCTATGTCGCGATCCGCGAAGAAGCGCTTGTGACTATAGCGGGGAAGCCTCTTCACCTGGAAACAGAGGTCTCGCGTCTTGACTACGAGAACCTGATTCGGCACATGGCCGAATCAACTCTCGACAGTGTCTCAAAGGCTCTGCTAGACGCCGGCAAGAAGCCTGGCGACATGGATGCGGTTCTGCTGGTTGGCGGATCAACGCGCACACCCCTGGTGTTCAACATGCTCAGCGAACGGATGGGCGTCGAACCGCGCCAGGATGTGCATCCGGACCTTTGCGTGGCGCTCGGGGCTGGAGTTCTTGCATCGCGGCTTGCCGGGCGGGAAGTTGATCGTGTGCTGGTGGATGTGTCGCCTTATTCCTTCGGTATTTCGTTTCTTGGCGAGCGTGGAGGCGTTCCCTATCCGCACTGTTACAAGCCGATCATCCGCCGCAATACGCCGCTGCCTTTGACGCGTACCGAGCAGTTCGTAACCTCATATCCCTACCAGACCGAGGTGGCGATACAGGTGTACCAAGGCGATGATGACGACGCGCTCAAGAATTTTCCGGTAGGCGATTTTCGCATTGAGGGATTGACGGCATTGGATGGTCCCAACGAAGTTCTCTGCCGCATGCGGCTCGATCTGGACGGCATTCTGGAAGTGGCGGCTGTGGAGAAACGAAGCGGCAAGTCGCGACAGATCACGATCTCCAACGCCCTCCAGGCAAAGACCGCGGAGGAGATCGCGGCAGGGAGAAAGCGGATTCAAGAAATGTTCGAATCACGCAGGGAGGAATTTCCCGGGACGTTTCCCGAAGCGGATTGGGACGATGGTTTGGAGCGGGAAGGCGAGGAGTTCGAAAGCGTGCAGCTTCATACCGCGATCCGCGCCGTCCTCCCGGGCGAGGCAGAGGCGGGGAATCTGGTGGAGCGCTCCCGAAAACTCCTGCCGATGATGCATGCCGACGATCGCGAGGAAGCAATCGATCTCCATGAGAAAATCGAGATTGCGATCGTCAGCGGCGATGAGAAGGCCCTCGCCAAAGGCTCTTCAGCACTGCGGGAGTTGCTTTTCTTCATGGAGGGAAAGCCGAATTGACGGAAGCATATTCGTGTCCGGCGTGCCAGGCCCGGTTTCGAGGAGCCGCTAATTGTTCCAGGTGTGGAGCGGATCTTGCGCGGTTAATGCACCTGTCGGCGGAAGCTTGGCGGCTGCGTGAAGCGGCCCGTGCCTCGATTGGAACGGGAGATTTCGCGCGTGGTTTCGAGCTGGCAGCCCAAGCGAATGGCACGCAGCGAACCGAAGCGGGGGAGGCTTTGCTCCTCCTATGCCAATGGCTGAAGCATGAGCGTGGGAACCAGCCGAGAAGTTGATCGCCACTTGCCGCGACAGAGTCTTGAGCGAGGGCTTTACTTTATTGACGCTCTTTGATATTGGTCAAGACCATGCAAAATCAGGTTCGCTATCTCGTTGCTTCATTGGCCTTCGCCTTTTTAGTACATGGTCAAGTCGAACGCGCTTCGATCGTCGGTTCCATTGTTGATCAATCGGGCGCCGCCATGGTGGGCGTCCAGGTCACCGTCACCAACGTTGCCACCAACACCGGCACGCGCTTGCTCACTGACGAGTCCGGGGTGTACTCGGCCGTTAATTTGATTCCCGGCTCCTACACCATACAGGCGTCAAAGGCCGGTTTCCGTAACGCGGTTTTCAAGGAGTACACGTTGCAGGTCAGCCAATCGGCTCGCCTCGACATCACCATGGAGACCGGTGACGTGAACCAGTCGATCGAAGTGACGGGGGCGGCGCCCTTACTCCAGACGGAAAACGCAAGTGTCGGCCAGGTAATTTCGAAGGAAGCCGTGCAGTCGTTGCCGCTAAACGGACGCAACTTCGTACAGTTGGCGATTCTGGCGCCGGGAGTCACAGGACTGGACTACGCCCAACCGAATACCATCAACTCCGGGCGGCGGCCCGATGAGTTGCGACCTGGCGGCACGGCCATCGCGGCCAACGGCGCGCGCAGTACTTCGAACCAGGTTCTGATCGATGGGATCGACAATACCGAGATGATTTCGCAGACCTTCATCGTGCGGCCCGCAATTGAAGGAATCCAGGAATTCAAGGTGCTCACGAACAACGCGGGCGCGGAGTATGGACGATCCGCGGGCGCGGTAGTGGTCATCACGTCGAAGTCGGGAGGGAACGAGTTTCATGGATCGCTCTTCCATTTCTTGCGCAACGAAGTCTTCGATGCGCGGAACTTTTTCGCTCGGCCCGATGCGGCCAAACCGCCCTTCAAGTTGAATCAATACGGCGCTTCGCTCGGCGGACCGATTAAGAAGAACAAGACCTTCTTCTTCGCTGATTACGAAGGCTACCGCGAAATTTTCGGCGATACGCAACTGTTCACTGTCCCGACCGCCGCGATGAAGACCGGTGACTTCCGGGGCGTGGTTGCCAACGGTGTCTTCGACCCGCTGACTACGACGGCGAATCCAGCGGGTGGCGCCGCCATACGGACGCGCTTTCCGAACGATCAGATTCCGGCCAACCGTTTCGATGCGATCGGCGCTGGCATGGTGCAGATGTGGCCGAACCCGCAACGCGCGGGTTTGATCAATAACTTTGTCGCGAACCCTGTTAAGAAATCCAATTTGCACCGGGCGGATGGACGCGTGGACCATCAGTTCAATCCGAACAACAACGCGTTCTTCCGCTACTCGATCGATAAGAGTTTGATCACGATGCCCGACACCTTTAACAAGAACATTGGAGGCAACGAAGCGAGCTTCGCCGGGGATTTGAACGCGACGGGACGCAATCTGGTGGGCGCCTTCACGCGGGTGATTTCGCCTGCGACCGTTGGGGACTTCCGCTACGGCTACACGCAGTTCAACTCTTCTTTGATCCCCACACAATTGACGAATCCGCTCTGGGCGCGGATTCCGGGCCGCGATTCGGGAGACCCCCTGCAGCCTAGTGCGCCAATCGTCGGCACCGCGGGATATGCCGGTCTGGGGAACGCGCGGTCGACGCCGTTGATCCGGGATCAGAAGATGCACGAATTGATCGCGAACATCTCGACTTTGAAGGGAGCGCACAACATCAAGTACGGCGCCGACATTCGCCTGCGCACGTCGGGAGAAACGGCCTCGCCTCCAGGAGAATCCGCCTTTGGGCGTTGGAACTTCGACCCGGCGTATTCACGCAATCCCGCGAGCCCCGGCGGCACAGGAGACACGATCGCCACCATGCTTCTGGGTTTCCCAGTCGCCTTGCGGCGGGATGTGTTCCTGCCCGGCACCGCCACCTTGAACACGAACGAATTGAATTTTTACATTCGTGACGAATGGCGCGTGAATTCGAAGCTCACTTTGAACATTGGACTGCACTATGAGGTGAATACTCCATTCGTCGAAAAAAAGAACCAATGGGTCAACTTCGATCCCGTGGCGGGTACGCAACTGGTCGCGGGCCGCAATGGCGTTTCCGACTCGGGCAACATCAACACAGATTGGAAAGCCTGGGGACCGCGGATCAGCTTCGCCTACCAGTTGGACAAGAAGACTGTGTTCCGCGGAGGCTATGGACTCTTCTACGAACCGCAAGGCAACTTCAACACAAGCATTCGGCAATTCCGCCAGCCTCCCTTCGGTTTCGTCGTGAACATTCCTTTCAGCGGCAACGACATTCCGACGCGGCGGGCCAGCGATGGATTCCCCATCACAACGCAGGTGCCGGACTTGACGCGCGGGCCGGCGTTTTATGCGCTGCGTGGAGTGACGCCGAATTATCGCAACGGGCAGATTCAGCAGTTTAACTTCAGCGCACAGCGCGAGTTAAGCCGAGACACGGTGGTAACGCTCGGGTTCGTGGGGTCGGCGGGTGCGTTGCTCAGTTGGCAGCGCAACATCAACCTACCGGACCCTGGCCCCGGGGCAATCGATCCGCGCAGGCCGTATGCCCGCACGCTGCCGGGCGTCACGGGCATTGCCTGGCTCGAGAGTTCGGCCAACTCCGCGTACACTTCGATGCAGCTCAATGTGGAGAAACGTTACTCGAAGGGTCTCTATCTTTTGAGCAACTGGACTTGGGCGCATGGGCTGGATAATGTCGGCGGCGATGGCGGCGCGAATGGTCCAATTCCACAAGACCCGCGCAATCGGCGTGCGGACTGGTCGAGTTCAAACGCGGACATGCGGCACCGCATCAATTTTGCGGCGAGCTACCAACTGCCGTTCGCGCAGAACCTGCAAGGCCCAGCGCGGGCGATTCTGCACGGTTGGGAACTCGGCGGGCTGACGGTAATTCAAAGCGGTTTGCCCTTCACGGTGACGGTGCCCGGTTCTCCGTCGAACACGGGATCCGGTTCGCGAGCCAACCCCGTGGCGGGAGTCAGTCCCGAGGTTTCCAACCAAAGCATCACGAATTGGTTCAACCCCGCTGCGTTCAGTGTGCCCCCCGCCTTTACTTGGGGAACGCTTGGAAGAAATACGATGCGGGGCCCGGGCATCTGGAACTTGGATCTTTCGGCGGCGAAGAAGTTCAACTTCTCCGAGTCGCGGCGATTGGAGTTCCGGGCGGAATTCTTCAATTCGCTGAATCACCCTCAGTTCAGCTTGCCGGGAAGCACGGTGGGGGTGGGCGGGGTGGCCACGATATCAGCGACACAGAGGGCCAACCGCCAAATTCAATTCGCGTTGCGCTACGCATTCTAGGGAGCATTCGTGACAGTCGCATCTCTCGAGGCTTTCCCGGTTCAGGCCGGACGCTACACCTTGCTAAAGAAGGTACCGTGGGGCTGCGCTGTTCATCGCTTGTTCGGCACACCAAAGAACAGGTAAGCCGGCGAGTAAAGAGCAGGCCAAGCCTCCAGATCCCGCCTCGAGCGACGACTGGTGTCCCATGGGCTTGTTCTCCGGCTTCGGTTCACAACGAACCCTTCGTTCTCGATTCGCAAAATGAGGGTCCTGATCTTTTTACGATCCACCAAGTGAATACGGACTGAGTTAGAAAGTTCCCGATTCACCATCTGCCGCTCAAACCCAGGCCATGTCAAGCGTGGTGTTTCGCGGTGGGCTGCTTGTACCTTGTACCGTGCTAATCAACAAAAGTGCCAATCCAAGAATCTGTCCAGTTTTGTGCATCCTTCCGTTTGCTGCGCGGGAATGCACGCCGAATTTCCGGCCTAGAATTGGAATCGACATGAAAAAGTCTGATCCTGTTGCATCTGCTTCCGAATACATCAATGAGAAGATCAGGGAACTTGGGGACTGGCGCGGGGAAACGCTTGCGGCAGTGCGCCGAATCCTGCGCGAGGCGGACCCCGAGATCGTCGAAGAGGTGAAGTGGATGGGGACTCCCGTCTTTTCTCACGGCGGAATTGTCTGCACAGGCGAGACTTACAAGAGCGTCGTCAAACTTACCTTTCACAAAGGAGCTAGTTTGGTGGATCCGGCAGGGCTTTTCAATTCAAGCCTCGAAGGGAATGCGCGGCGCGCGATCGACATCCGCGAAGGAGAGAAGATCGATGAAGCAGCGTTGAAGGATCTAATACGGGCTGCAGTGGCGCACAATCTCACGCCAAAACGTAAGCGTGCCGGTTAGCCGGATAGAGTCTAAATCCCTGCGTACCAGGAGTAACCGGCTTCTGCATCGGCTGAACCAAGCCCTTTGCCAAAGCCCTTGAGACTGTCTGTGATCGTCAAGCTGGTAATGTACTTCACGCTCTTGTAGCCGAGTTGCCGGGGCACGCGCAGGCGTAGCGGACCGCCAAAGGGGATTGGCAGCAAATTGCCGTTCATGCCGTAGCTGATCAGCGTTTGCGGATGCAGGGCCTCATCAATGTCGATGCTGTCCCAGGTTGCATTCCTGATGGGCAAGGAAGCATACACGACATACTTTGCTTTGGGTGAAAGCCCAACCAGATTCAGGACATGCGCGAGAGGGACTCCCGTCCATTCCGCAACATAGGACCAGCCCTCCTCGCATGCGAGTTGGGTAATCTGGCTGCGGGAAGGGAAGCTCTTGAGCTCAGACAGAGAGAAGGAGGTTGGGTGCTCGACCATACCGCCGACATCGAGCTTCCAATCTGCGAAGCTGCTGGCCTGGTGGAGCTTGAAGATTTCGTCTTTCGGAGGCCTTCCGTTGGGATAGGGAGAATTCGAAATCCGGGCTGTTGAAAATTCGCGCGCCAACGAATTTCGAGTTACCAACCGGTGCGCAGCATAAGTAAGTGTTTCTCCTGGACCAAAAAGCCCGCCGCCGTCGGGAGGAATCAAGCCGTATCGATCGGCTATCGGTGCGGCCAGTGAGGCTCCACCGATTCCGGCAGTTACGGCAAGCCCAGAACCGATCCATTTGCGGCGTGAAATGTAACTCATGACTTTTCCTCGTTGGTCTCGGGTTGGCCTGTAATCATTGCACGCATATGGATGCGGAAGCCGCTCAGGAAGATCATTGCAATATGGACCGCGACGAATGCGACCAAGGTCAATGTGAGAAAGAAGTGGATTGTGCGTGCAGACTGGAAACCACCCAAGACGTCGACGATCCAGGGAAATCCGGCAGTGAAGGCGGGCGACATTGCGAGTCCGGTCCAGACCATTCCGGGAAACAGAATGAAGATCACAGCGAGGTAGGCGAGGCGCTGAAGCAAGTTGTAGGATTCTGTTTGCTGCCTGGACAATTGGTTGGAGCCGAGGTGAGCACGAATGCTTTCGAGTAGGGCCCGCATGGATCGATCTCCCGCGGAAGGAAGCAAATTCTTTACGAAGTGCCGCGATAACAAACCGTGGATCCCATAGAGCAAGCCGGTGAACAATAACAACCAGGCTGTCTGGAAGTGGAGATAGCGGCTCCAACCATTTTGGTCGGGCAGCACATAGTTGTAGCCGGTCTTCACTGCGCCTCGAGATGCCGGGATCGGGATGTCGAAAAGGGATGGAGTTAGATTGTTGCCCTCTTCGCCCCAGTAGAACCGGGGGTGAGAAATGATGAGCTCAATTCCGCTGACGAGCAAGGCAAAGAAGCAGAGCGTTGTAGTCCAGTGCGTCAGGCGCACAATCGCGGAGTGACGCGGCGTGGTTGGGCGGACACTTGCTGCCGATGCAATTCCCGGTGCATATGCAGAATCTGCCATTGAGGGATGCTACCACAAGCGTTCAGATTTTTCAGTCCGATCTTGAAAAGCAGGCACTGATTTCCTGATACGCACTTCAGGGCCTTCCACCGGATAACCCAAAGCAGGCGCCGCCAGTCAGGCTTCATTTTGATTCTTTCGCTGAACGCATGCTAACGGAATGACACAGGTCAGCGCAGAAGCTTCAGCGCTTCCACTGCGGCGCCCCTTGCGCCGGCGGTGTCGCCATTGGGCATCACCATGATGGGGATCTGCGCTTGCTCCTCCCTTTGGGGAGGCATCCCGTTTCGAACTTCACGGATAAACCATTCCTGAAACTCAACGCCGGCTTCGAGAGCGCCACCCCCGATGAACAACATATCGGGATCGAAGGTGTTAATCATTTCGTCGAAAAACAAACCCAATGCGTGTGCTTGAACACGGAATATTTCGCGACACATCGGATCGCCCTTCACCGCGAGTCCTCTGACGAGTTTGGCTGCCTGTTGCTTATCCATGGCAGCCAGATCGTGGGAGGGGTGGAGATTGAGAAAGTAGGGGAGCAGCGTTTGCGTGATGGCAGTCAATGAACATAGGGATTCAAGATCTCCAGTGCGGCCGCAGTTGCAGTGGGGGACCATGCCGGATACTCCCGAAATACTTTGGTAGGGGATCAGGACATGGCCGAGTTCCCCGCCAAATCCCATTCGGCCTTTGACAACGCCGCCATTCACGATGACACCGCCGCCGAGGCCTGTTCCAATGATGGCGGATATCGATGTCTGCGCACAACTGCTGCCGAAATGTGCGAAGTGTCCCCACAGTGCGCCTGCATTTCCATCATTCAAGTAAGCCACCGGCTTGAGGAGGCGAACCTCGAGATTCTTGCGAATGTCGAAGCCCGCCCAATCGGGATGAACAAAATTGGTGGAGCCTCTCACACTGAGCACGCCGATCGCACTTGCCGGGCCGGGTGTGTCGAGCCCGATTGCCGCGACATCGTTTGCGGTCAAGCCCACAGATTCAAGTGCCATCTCGAGGCCGTCTTCGATTTGAGCCAGACAAACGGCAGGACCTTGTTTTGAAAGCGAGGGATATTCGCAGAGCCCTTCAATGAGGAACTTCCCGTGCTCATTGACCAGGGTGTAGTTCACAGCAGTGCCGCCAAGATCAATTCCCGCGACGTACTTCATGAGTTTCTCCATTGAGAGAGAGCTTATCAGCAGTGATGGCCGGTTGAGAATGGGCGGTCACACGATTTGTTCCAAGACGCCAGAGGCCGGTTTGACGGATGCTCTATTGAATCTTTTCAATGCCTTCAGTAGAGGAGATGTCATCAACGTCGTAGCCAAAGCCATCATGACCATGATGGTGAATGTTGTCGAGGAGATGATGCCAATGTCGAGTCCGATATTGAGCGCTACCAATTCCATCAAGCCGCGTGTATTCATCAAAATTCCCAGTCCAGTGGCTTCCCGCCAAGGCAGTCCGGTAAGTTTTGCCGCAGCGGCCGTACCGCCCAGTTTCCCAAGCACAGCAGCAAAAAGCACGAGGAGCGCCAATGGCCAGGTAGTAGAGTCCAAGGTCCCAATGTCCGTTCTAAGGCCGCTATAAGCAAAGAAGGGCGGCAGAAAGACTACGATGGTCAGCGGCTCCAGTTTGTCGAGTAGGGCTCCTGCGAAAGCCTCGTTCTTGGGCATCATGGCGCCGAGGAAGAATGCGCCAAATAGCGCGTGAACTCCGAGCCACTCGGTAACCACGGCGGATATCAGCGCACAAACCACCATGAATGCAATTGCATTTTCAGTCAATTGGCCGTCCTTGCGGTAGGCCTTCTCAAATCCGGGCAGAACCTTGCGGCTGCCAACGATGACGACGGCCAAGTAGAGGATTGCCGACCCGATCACGACAGGAAGGGTGCCCGATACGTCGTTGGATCGAAACAGCACCACCAGATAGGCCAGGATCGTCCATCCGGCTACGTCATTGATTGCTGCGCAGGAAAGCGAGATGAGGCCAAGCTTGCTCTTTATCAGACCCGCCTCGGCCAAGATGCGGGCCAGTACAGGAAAGGCGGTTATGCTCATGGCGCAACCCATGAAGAGGGCAAAATTGGTGAAGCTTACGCCAGAATGCGAGAGTCGCGGATACAGAATGAGCGCCAGAGAAGTACCGAGGCAAAACGGCACGGCTATGCTCGCAGCGCTGATGGTCAGGGCCGCCTTACCTTGACCCTTGAGTTCATGGGGTTGCATTCGAACGCCGACCAGAAACATGAAGAGGATTAATCCGAACTGGCTGATCGCACTAAGGTAGCCAAGGCTAGCCTGGGGAAAGAGGGAGGTTGAGATATCTGGCGCCAACCACCCGAAAAGCGACGGTCCAAGCAGGATGCCGGCGACGATCTCGCCCATTACCTGAGGCTGGCCAATCTTTTGAAAAACAATGCCAATCAACCGGGACGCGAGCAGAATCAGCGCAACCTGGAGCAAGAGTAATACCGGGCTGATGGGAGCTGGTGCGGTTGCTGCTGAAGCCAATGGTCCTAAGTGAGAAATCGTAGGGGCAACGATGCCGGCGCCAAATTCCAAAACTGCCGCGACTACCAATACGGGGAAGATGATTAGGAGAACGTAAGCAAGCAATTCATTTCGAATCATAAGACGGCATTTCCGAGGCTGAAATTGGTCAACTTGCTCAGTTCTTGAGTGGTAAACCACACAGGTCAGCTAGTATCCCATATGTAAATTCAAAAGTGATGGATTCTAAATCTTAGTCTAGGTTTAAGGCCCTGAACGCAACATAATAAGCGATCTAGCCTATGGAATACGAACGTTCTGTTGGTCATATTACAGTGTTCTGTAAATACACGTAGCATGGTACGGAGGAAAGCAGAATTTCAGTTTGGATGGGGGCGTTTTCGTGCTAGGATTTCACCACTGGATTTAAATTATTTTGGAGTCGACAAGGAGCGTGTCTATGAGCAAGAGCGATTTTACCCTGGGTAAACCGATCGTCAGAAAAGTTGGCCAGAGCGACAAGAAGGACGAGTCCACGATGGCTGATGGTACTTCGGACCAAGTCCGCAGCGCTACAGAAATTGACAAGCGTGTGACCAAAGCTGTTCTTCGCGCAACTCGGGCTGTTGAAGCGGGCGTGGAAGGTTATTCTTCTCGTCGCGACAGTTCGGCTTCGAAGACGAAGGATGGAGCGCTCGTTGACGCGTTCCAGAATTTGGCCCATGGAGTATCCAAGGCGATATCGGAAGGTAGTCCGATAATCACCGACGTTGCCGAAGCAGTGAGTTCGGAACGTGTTACCAAGCCGTTACGCAAAGTAGTTCGGAACCTCGGCGTTGTTCCGTTCCTAGGTTAGGAACGTCATGGCGTCGGCCGGCAACGGCAAAGGCGCTAAGACGAAACTTGAGTCGAATTCAAGAAGCCGGGTTCGCGCCGCCAAAGCGCGGCAGGAGAGCCTGCACTAATAGAAAGACGAAAAATTATGGCTGAAACAACAAGCAAAACCACAGCACCGGAAGAACTGATCCCCATCATTCTCGACGCCGGCACTCGATCCAAGAAGGCGATTGACGAGCTGAAAGATGGTGAAGGCAAGCTGATGGACGAAGTGGCCCAACTGGTCAGGGAAGCTCGCGCTGAGGGGAAGGAGACCGGCCCCATCGTGATCGTGTACAAGCAGAAGTCCCCGACTTCGTTTACGTCGATCATGAAGGTGCCGCTCGCCCCCTTCAATAACGTCTTCGGCAAGTCCTAGTCTACGCACTCATCCAGAGCCAGGTAACGAGGCGCAATGCCTTGTGCATTCGATGTGTGTTTGCACGCTTCCAGTCCAAGCGCGCGACCAACCAACAAATTTTAATGAACTGAAGTATTCCCGGCGGACGCCGGGAATACTGAATTAACCTATGCCCTTTTTTGCACTTCAATACCAAGTTTTATTTCACGACACTATGGCCTACGGTTCTCACCACCATATGACGAACTTTAAGTTTCAGAATGTCGCGCGGGAAACTATTTTGTTTGAAACCAAGGCTGACGGTAAGCGCTGCTTTGACGAGCAGGCCAAGCATATTGTGATGTTGACTCGTGAAGCCTACAGCCTGAATCTTGCCCCAGTCATGTTGGGGCAGAAGGTGGGAATTCTGCTTTCATACGCGGAGCCGACGCATAGCACTTTTCGGCTCTGTTTCCGCGTAGTAGATGAAGAAGGTTCGCCTGTGTGTTGTGGATATCAGACCATGATCCTGATCGATAAAGATACGCACAATCTCGTGCCCGCTCCGCCGTTTTTGGCGGAATATTTGAGTGCTTCCAGTGAGCGAAATCTGATTGAGCCGCTTGAGAGCCCCAGTTTTGCGGATTTGGCCAAGTCTGGAAGTCCCGGCCTCCGTCACATATTTCCAGAGAACCTGAAGAGCCTGGGCAAGATGGTTGCCACTGCTCCTCTGCGTTCCTCCCATCCCCGAATAATCGACACAAACCTTCGGGAGTTTGATTTTCAGTAGGCACTATGGCAGAAGCAGCGAACCAACAACTCGTTTTCACATTTCCAGGACAGGGTTCTTACCGCGTGGAGTCGGCGCGGGAACTGTTTGACAAGTTTCCCTTTGCGGATGAGTTTCAGCGTGCAAGCGCAGAGACGAAACTGGTGCTTGGTCAGGAATTTCTGCCACTGCTACATGCCAGTCCGGCTGAGGAGGCCAGCTTACTGGAATCCTGTCCGGAATTGGATCAGGTTGTCATCTACGTCACTAACTACCTGGTTGCCCAACAATTGATTGCTTCCGGCTTGCGGCCTGGGCTGTTGCTTGGTCATAGCTTTGGTGAACTGGCTGCGCTAGCAGTGGCTGGCGTCTATTCGTTTGAGACTGGCGTCCGGATTGTTTGCCAGCGTTCGAAGCTCCTGCGGCAGTTGAGCAATGGCGGGCAGATGGCGGCGGCCACCGCCGACACAATTCGAGTACAGCAGGCCATTAACTCAATCGGACTTGCTTCGCTCGAAATTGCCGTCGTGAATCATGCCAAGCAAACTGTGGTTTCCGGAATGCCTGAGCACTTGGCAGAACTCGGCAGAGTCTTGGCCGGGCAGGGAATTGGGCTTACTCCGCTCAAGTCTCGCTACCCATTTCATTCCTCGTTGCTGAAGCCGGTTGTTGAAGCATTTCGGCTCGCGCTTTGCTCATACGATTTTCAACCCCCTCTTGTTCCTGTTTACCTGTGCACTGAAGGGCGACTTCTGACCCCTGCTGACAGGCTTTCTGACGTACTCTCAGACCAGCTTGTCAAGAAGCTTGATTTCGCCGGTATTCTCACTCAGCTACATGGCCGCGGATTCAGGCAGTTTGTTGAATGCGGAGCCGGGAATATCATCGGAAAATTGATCCAGCAATCCGAATTCGCGGGCGTTGAGGCGTACTCTGCGGCGGCAGACGGAGTTGCTGAAGGTTGCGCCAAGCTGCTTTCGTTGGCCGCTTCCACCACCAAGCCGATCGGCGCTGAAATGGTGCATGACCTTGTGAAAGGGTTGCGGCAATCGCTCGAGAACGCGAGCCGCTATCAAGCCCAACTGTACTTGAATGACACTCCCGCGCTCGCGGCGAGTCTATCCAGACGCTCTGCTCCAATCCAGCCGGAGCAGCCGGTGGCTGTTCCCAAGTTTGATGTGAAGTCGCCTGAGGTCGAACCGGTTGCGATCGTTTCGATGGGCTGCGTTTTGCCTGGCGCACACAACCCGGAACAATACTGGAGCAATGTGCTCAATGGTGTGAGCGGGATTGCCGATCTGGCCAAAGAAGATATTCATGCTTCCGGGGATTTTCAGGTTGTTAGCGATCATTTGAAGATTGTGCCTGACAAGACGTACACCCTGCTTCATGGCAGCGCTGGCAAGATCAGCTACGATGCGCGCGTGTTGTCGAAGGCTTATTCCGAGGAAGAGTTCAATCGGCTTACGCGCGTCGAAAAGCTACTTTCGCTCGCCGCTGGCCAGGCGCTTGCCGGCCTTGGAGGCGGATTGGCAGGAGTGGGCGAAGGCAGAATTGAGTGTATTCTTGGCGCCACCGCCGATGGAAGCAATGAGTACGATTACGCAGTTTTTGCAGAAAGTCTCACCCAAAAGCTGGAAGTTGTCGAGCCTGATTCCAAGCGGCGTGCGGCCTTCTCAGCGGCGCTCCAAAGGATTTGGGGCGAGCCGCCGACAGATCGGCCCCGCGCTGCCCAATCCGATAGTTATCGGGAAGTCATGTCAACGATTGCGGGCCGGCCGATCCGCAGCTATGTAGTCGACGCGGCCTGTTCTTCATCGCTTTATGCGATCAGTCTTGGCCTGCGCGCTTTGCAGGATCGTACGGCCGATGTGGCGCTGGTAGGTGGAGCGTTTGCCCCGGCCATGGCGAACAGCGCGTTGTTCGCACAGTTTCGTGGACTTAGCCCCAACGGCAGCCGTCCTTTCGACAAAGGCGCGGACGGCGTAATCTTTGGCGAAGGCGCGGGCATTGTTGTATTGAAGCGTCTCTCGGATGCTGTCAAAGACGGCGACAGGATTTGGGGTGTGGTGCGTGGTGTCGGCATATCGAGCGATGGCAAGAGTCCTGCCATCAATGTGCCGCAATCGGGCGGCCAAAATCTGGCTATGGTTCGCGCCTATGAAGCTGCGCAACTGTCAACGGACACGATTCAGTATGTGGAAGCGCATGCCACTGCGACACCTGTTGGCGATGCGGTCGAGTTCAATGCGCTTTGCAAGTCTTTCCCCCGCGATGCTTCGCTACCTCGCATCGAACTAGGCAGTGTGAAGGCGCTGTTGGGCCATACTGGCTGGGCAGCCGGCGTGGCGTCAGTGATAAAACTTTGCAAGGCGATCGAGAAGCAGGTGATCCCACCGCAATACAACTTCACTTCGCCAAGCCCCGAGATTCCGCTCGAAACTTCTCCATTTCGTATCTCGACTTCAGCCAAGGCGTGGCCAGCGAATAGCCAGTCGCTTCCGAGGCGTGCGTCGATCAATGGCTTCGGTTTCGGGGGCACAAATGCGCACCTGATTCTCGAAGAGTACGACACAGCCTATCATGACGCTATTTTGGCGGGTGTCCCAAAGCAGACAGAGAAGCTGGACCGATTGGCGGTGATTGCCAGTGCCGCCCTTTACCCGGGGGAAGGCGCTCCTTCGCAAAATCCGACCGATCTCAAAGAGTTTCCTCGCAACACCATGCGGCTCCCCAAAGGCAAAATGCTTTTGCCGGATGTGACCGAGCACATGGATCCTGGTCAGTACCTGGCGATGCTGGCTGCAGAACGTGTGCTGCCGGCGCTGGGTGAGAAACTGCAAGCCCTTCGCGCCTCGACCGGAGTTGTGATCGGTGTGGAGTCCAAGACAGAGCGGGGCATATTTGCCAATCAGCGAATTTTCCTGGACCGCCTCAAGCGTCGCTTCGCCAGTGACAAGAGCTCAGAAGAGATGCCGGCTAGTGAGCGCAGCGAAGTTTTGGATCGTCTGTGCAAGGCAGTCTTGACCGATGTAAGGCCGTCAGGGCCCTACACCCTTTCTGGATTGATGCCGAATGTGATTTCCGGTCGCGTCGCCAATATATTCGACCTCAAGGGGCCAAACATTGTCGTCGATATGGGCCCGGATTCATTGCTGCAATCGATTCTGGTCGCGCGTGACTTCCTCAGCCATGGCGACTGCAAGGCTGTGCTCGCCGGAGGATTGAACGCGATTCGCAATCACGGTGACGAACGCGAAGGCGCGTTCCTCGCCATGCTGACAACCGAGGCTACCGCGAAAGAGCTAGGTTTGCCTGTCGCCTGCATCATCACGGTTGAGCGACGTGGAACCCCGGTTGCGCGTCGGAATCCGTCTTCGTTCCGTGGAGCTGAAGGGATCCTCGAGATTTCGCAGGGAATCCAGCGCGCTACGGATCACAAAGAAGAATTCGCAATGGGAGTTGAGGCATACCATGCGGGTACCCTCACCATGCTGCCTCCTGGAGTCGACAAGAAGACTGCAGCCCGTCCGTCCGCCGTTGCTGTATCTGGGGAAGCGCCAAAGGTGGTCAAGCCTCAACCCGTGGCTGCCCCAGCCGCAGCGGGAGCGTACGCTTTCGTGCAAGGCACACCGATTTATGACTACACGCCGGTAGAGACAGCCGCTCCATTGCCATCTACGGCGGGGATTCGCCGTGCACGCAAAGTGCTTTTCCTCGTGGATCAGCCGAGGCAGTGGCGTGAGCTAGAAGAAGCTGGCGCTTTTGCCGGTCTCGACTACCATGTCATTTCGACACAAGACGCGGGCCTGAGTCGAAGCACGACCATTAATCCCGAAAACGAGGCTGAAGGCGAGAAGTTGCTAGCCGCCGCGCCACTGGCCTACGACACTATTGTTCCCGTTACGTTTCTTGGAACTCGAACGCCGGATGCCTTGCTGGTAAGCCCGGTGAACGAGAGCCTTGCACTCGTCAAGTTGATGTTCCTGGTGAGCCGCTGCTGCTACGCAAAATTCCAGGAAGGTTCGCTCTCGATGGCGAACCTCTGTTTTGACGCATTCCGGCTTGGGCGTCTTGATCCCGCTACCGGACTTTACTCTGGATTTTTGAAGTCAATGGCCCGTGAATTGCCAGCCTCGATCTTCCGTCACATCAATGTGAGCGGAGTCGGTTTTGGCCGCGCATGGGGTTTCCTCGAAGCTGAATTAGCGCACGCCGGCCAGCCAGTGGAAGTTTGCTACCACGAGGATGCGCGATCGGTCATTGAAGTTGCTCGAGTGGAGAAGCTTTCAGACGGGAACGCGCCGCTGCTGACGAAGGACTCCCTTGTACTTGCCACTGGGGCAGGTCGTGGTGTAACTGCGGTTCTTGCCGAAGAGATTCTGAACCGTTTTGGCTGCACGGTGGTTGCAATTGGCCGCACCGATCCCAAGAAGGCGCCCGCTGAAGTTTTGAAGATGACTGTTGAGGAATTGGCTGCCTATGAGCAGGAATTCTACCGGGTAGAAATCGCCAAGGGTGGTCGCAAGATCACTGAGCTCAAGTCGATTTATCGCGGCTATCAGGCAGCGCACGAAGTTCACGCCGTGATTGATAGCCTATCGAAACTGCCAGGCCGGTTTGAATACATCAGTGCTGACATCTCCAATGGCGATGCTGCACGCGCCGCTGTAGATTCAGCCTATGAAAAGTACGGCAAGGTCGATCTTGTATTGCACGGCGCCGGAACACAGATCTCGAAGATGCTGACCAAGAAATCAGTACGCGATTTTTCAAGCGTCATTGAATCCAAACTCGCCAGTCTGCGATACATACACGAGGTTTGCGAAAAGCGCCGGGCAGGCAAACCTGTTCACTATCACCTCTTGACCTCCGCGTTCAGCTACATGGGCAATGACGGTCAGCCCGACTATGGTGCGGTGAACGAAGCGCTGAATCGCCTGGCTGACACCATGGCAGCACAGGGCGGTGCCAGTTGGTGCTCGGTCGGTTGGCTGGGCTGGGCAGGAATTGGGATGACACGAGGTTCGGAATTTGCGGCTTTGGCGGCAAACCGGGGTCTCCGTGGAATCACGAAACCCGAAGGGCAAGAAATCTTTTCACATTTCCTCACAGGCGAAGCTACTGCGCCAATCAACATCCTGCTTGCAGATGGGGAGTTAAAGTACTATCAGGTTGCCACCACTCCGGAGCCATTCCAGCGGCCTGATCGTTCGACAGCAGGCGCAAAACGCAACAGTCTGACGATGGAACGAATCGTCTCGGTGGCCGAGGCTCCATATCTTCTGGATCACCGGGTCGATGGAACGCCTACACTTCCCGGCGCTTACATCATCATGGCGGTTGCGGAGGCAGCAAGAGAATTGCGCCCTGATCTGAAAGTCACGGCTTTCGAGGATGCAGCGTTTCGCCGCTTTGTCAGGTTGAAGGAAGACTCGCCACTTCATTTGCGCCTCAAGACTTGGGTCGTAAGTGAGGATGATGCCAGCACGTTGATTCGTGTTGAGGTCCTGGCCGATTTCATCCACAAGAGCGGCCGGGTCCTGCAGAAGGATGCAGTTCAGACAGAAATGTCCGTTCGCATGAGTAAGTCTATTTCGAGAGCAAAGGCAGTCAACGGAGTGCACAAGCTGCAAGGCAAGACGCTTTCCGATCCTTACGTGATGGGTGGTTCGCCCATCAAGCTCGACGGAGCATTCAAGACCTTGACGAGCATTGTAGTTGGCGATGTCAGTCGAACTGCGGATTACTTCCCCACGGAACTGAATCGTTCGAATGGTAAACAGAAGCCATTCATTTCCAGCCTGCTCATGATGGATTCACTTTGGCGTTTTGGCGCTATCGATGTAGACGAGCACAATGCGTTCCCAGTCTATGTACCCGAAGCCTGCCAGATGATGAAGGTTCACTTTGACCTTTCTGATCCGGGCGAAGCATCGGCACTAGTTCGGGCGCTTGAATTTACCGGTTCTAATCCAGTTGAAGATAACGACAAGCTGACGATCGGCCCGGTCGAGGTTCGTGATGCTTCGGGTTCAATTCTGCTTACAGTCACTGGTGGTGTTTGCCGCCGGCTCGGTGAGGTTGCGAATGCAGGTTGAATCGAAGCGACCGCTGGTAGCTCTCGTTGATTCGCAGGACTTGCGCAACGGGCCGTGGCTCGAATGCCTGTCCGGCCAGGAACTTGCTGATTATCGCCGTTTCGGTAGCGAGCGGCGCCAACAGGAGTGGCTTGCGGGGCGGATTGCGGCAAAGTATGTTTACTTGCAGCAAGGTTCGCCATTAGCAGGTCTCGTATCGGCGAATGTGGAAATGCTGACTCATTTCGATCCGGCAGCATATCGCGAGACTGTGGTGGTCAGAAACGAATCTCCCGAGGGTGGCCCGGTCCGAGTAGGCCAGGAAATGCTCGAAACGGCGATTTCGCATGTGAAAGGTCTGGCCTGCGCAACGACTGCTTCAGGCCCCTTCAGATCGATAGACATTGAATCGAATGCGGCACGTGTCCCCGCGTTCTACACGGAAAACTTTAGTGCGCGTGAGCGTGAATGGGCTCTCGATGCTTCCGGTCGTCTAAGATTGGACCTCGATTGGCTCTATACGCTGCTTTGGAGCGCAAAGGAATGCCTCCTGAAAACATCCCGGTTTGCCGGGGTGAGTTTGTGGAATATGCGTTCCGTAGATGTGAATGTGGTGGCCGGCAGCGAACGCCTCACGGCGTTCCGTGGCGCAGCCGGTTTTGCAAGCAATTTTGAATTTCTGCGAGCCGAAACGACAGGAACTGGCGCTTACCAGTTAGCCGTTTCAGGCAACGCGAATTTCGTACTTACGGCAATTTCTACAAACTGGGAAAACTGAGACAGCATGAACACCATGATTGAAAGAGTCGAAGCGAACGATTTGACGGGTCCTGTACGCGAAATATTTGCTCAGGTAACCCGGTATCCTTTGGAGATTCTGGATCCATCGTCGAGCCTGGAAGAAGACCTCGGCATTGATTCCGTGAAGCTTGGGGAGGTCTTCGCTGTGATTCGACAGAATTACCAGCTCTCGGACACCCTGCAGATTCCTCGCGAGGACCTTCGCAGCATCTCGTCCATTGCAAAGAGCCTGCAGGAGTTTATCGCGAAGAATCCTCCAACTCATGTCAACGGTAACGGTCATGCGCATGCGAACGGAAATGGTCACGTTGCTGGACTTGTGAATGGCCACAACGACTCCAGTTCAAATGGTCACGCCGCCGCGCCCTCGAATGGGGCGGCCAAACTGAGTGGATTGCAGCAAGTACTCGAAGTATTCGCCGCGGTGACACGATATCCGGTGGAAATCCTGGAACCGACTGCGAGCCTTGAAGAGGATCTTGGCGTTGACTCAGTAAAGCTGGGTGAGGTCTTTGCAGTCCTTCGTGAACGCTTCTCACTGCCTGAAGATCTCGATATGCCGCGCGAGCAGCTCAAGACAATCGCCAGCATTGCTGCCAGCCTCGATCAGTACCTTGCAGTCCAGGGTTCTACTCCTGTGGCTGTGGTCGCTGCTGTGGTCGCTGCTCCGGAAGTCGAACCCGTCGCTGTTGCGCCTGTCGCTGTTGCGCCTGTCGCTGTTGCGCCTGTCGCTGTTGCGCCTGTCGCTGTTGCTACCGCTGCTCCAACCGCAGATCTGAGCGAGAATGTGCGTTCGATCTTTGCCCGGGTAACGCGCTATCCTCTCGAGATTCTTGATCCGTCCGCTTCGCTTGAGGAAGACCTCGGCATTGACTCAGTCAAGTTGGGCGAAGTGTTTGCTGTTTTACGCGAAAGCTACGGCCTGCCCGAAGACATGATGATTGGCCGCGAGGAATTGCGTACGATCGATTCGATTACGAACGCGCTTGGGAAGTATCTCGTGCCCCAGGCCACAAAGCCTGCGCCAGTCGTTGAGGCTCGCCAGCCCGAGAGCAACGGCAACCACAAGCCTGGCTCCAACGGGGCTTCTGGAAAGCACGACAGCAGTGCTGGAAACGGCCCTACATCCAACATCGAGAACTCATTCGCTGGACTCACTACTGAGCGCAAGCCATTCGAAGGCAAGATCGCTTTGGTGACTGGATCCGGCCGTGCGCTTGGCAAGGACATTGCAGTTTATCTTGCAAGCCTTGGTGCAACCGTGATTGTCAATTCGTTCCACTCGCGTGAGCAGGGCGAGAAGACAGTCAAGCAAATCACCGACGCCGGCGGCAAGGCAGTCCATTACTGGGGTTCAGTGGCGAATCCGCAGCATCTTCAATCGATTTTCGACCAGATCGACAAAAACTTCGGCGCACTGGATTTCTTCGTCAACAATGCCTCCAACGGCATGCTTGCAAAGCTCGAAGACATCACAGTTGAGCATTGGGAAAAAGCCTTCCGCACAAATGTAGTGGGACTTCAACAATGTGCAATTCGGGCCGTAGAATTAATGAAGCGAAGAGGCGGCGGCAAAATCATTACTCTATCGTCGCCAGCGTCGCACGGGTATGTGGACTACTTCGGTTGCATGGCGGCAGTGAAAGCATCAGTGGAATCCCTTACCAAGACTATGGCAATCGAGTTCGCTCCCTACAATGTTCAGGTCAATTGCGTTTCGCCTGGACCCATCTACGGTGACCTTTTGAACAAGTGGCCCGAGAGCAAGCGCCTGATCGCGGAATGGGAACAAGCAACAGTTTGCGATCGTCTGTGCGAGGATCGCGATGTATCCCACTTCATCGGTTACCTGCTCAGCGATCCAGTAAAACTTTTCACTGGTAGCGTGCTGGTGATGGACGGCGGTATCTCGGTCCGCTGGGGCGGTGTGAGCGGCGATGGCGCCAAGCAGCATGCCGTTCGCAATGCTGGTGAATTGGTAGCGACAAGATAAAGATCCAGGCGATGCGGCTTCTGAAATCCCTACTTACGCTGAATCCGAAAGAAGGCACCTTCGCAGCTCGCGGTTTCGACGCTGGTGACCCAGCGTCTACCCGCAAGCTGGAAGGTATGATTCAGAGTTTCATTGCGGGCTTCAATACAGCATTGACGGAGCCTGACCTAGTTTCTGCTGGGGCCAAATTGAACCGGGAGTTTGACTCTCATCATGTAGGCTTTGCGTTTGAAGGATTCGGGTTGTATCTGGCAGGGCTCGACCTCGGGCTTCCAGGCAAATCCACCCGCCTCGCGGAGTTTGTAACCGGGATGGGGGTTGAGCACGATTACATCGTGGCGGTTGGCGCAGGATTCGCAATCCCGCGCGTGCCCTGGGGCAGGATTTCGATGAGCAGCTATCTCAAGACGCTGGATCCGTTGCTCTCCTGGTGTGTGCCTTGTGGATATGGATTTCACGAGGCATTTTTTCGTCATCAGCGATACATCGACAGAGCTGCAACGGCTCCATCCGCACTTTGCGCGAGATCCAAACGGCTATTTGATTCGGGAATGGGCCGGGCAATGTGGTGGGTGAAGTGTGCTGATCCCAAAAGGATCGCGGACACGATCGATCGATTTCCAGAAGATCGGCGAGCTGAGTTATGGGCGGGGATCGGAATTGCTTGTTGCTACGCAAGTATCGCGGATTCGAATGTAATACACCGCCTGGATATTTTAGCTGGAGACTATCGCATGGATTTTCTTTCCGGTTTGCCTTTCGCTGCTCGCTTGCGGCAGAAGGCAGGGAACTACTCCGAACCGACTGAAATGGTATGCAGGCTTTTGTTGGATCTTGGTACGGATGAGACGGCGGATATGGCTGAGGCTTCAGCCGACGCAGTCAGGCACCGTGTCAGCACGAACGGAATTACAGACGCCTACGATTTGGTTCGTGGGCATCTGGTTGGCGAGTTGAAGAAATCACACAGGGTACAAGTTCGATGAGCACTAAACCACACTATGACGTAATGATTCTTGGCACCGGGCTTGGCGGCTCGATGCTTGGTTCGATTCTGGCTCGCGGAGGTCTGTCCGTCCTCATGGTAGAGGCGGACACTCACCCTCGATTCACGATTGGCGAGGCCACGACTCCGGATACCAATTTCCGCCTCAAGATGCTAGGGCATAAGTACGATGTGCCGGAAATCAATTTCCTCAGCACATTTCATGAACTGCGCGACAACGTAGGTTCCTCTTGCGGAACCAAACGTGCGTTCAGCTTTCTCTATCACCGTGAAGGGCAAGAGCAGAACCCTGAAGAGTCCTACCAATACCCGACTCTCGCTCCGCCGATGGGCCCGGACTGTCACTTCTTCAGGCAGGACACCGATGCTTACATGATGTCGGTGGCGATCCGCTACGGCGCCCATGTGAAGCAGCAGACCCGAATCAGCGACTTCCAAATCGAGGGCGATACGGTCAGACTGATTTCCACCAAAGGCGAGGAGTTTTCCGGTTCTTACATCGTCGATGCAACGGGCATGAAATCGGTGCTTGCCACGCGTTTTGACTTGCGGGACAACCCGGAAGACTACCTGACGAATTCCCGCGCGATATACACCCACATGGTGGATGTTGAGCACTACGACACGGTTGGACCTTCACACGAAGCTTATGGCCTGAAATACCCACTTTCACAAAGCACGTTACACCACATGTTTGAAGGCGGCTGGATGTGGGTAATTCCATTCAACAATCACATTGATGCGACAAACCCGCTTTGCAGCGTTGGACTGATGTTGAATCGCGAACTTTATCCTGAGACGGGCATGGATCCTGAAGAAGAATTTTTCAGCATCGTCAACCGCCATCCTGGGATGCTGAAGCAATTCAAGAAGGCCAAGCCGGTTCGCAACTGGATCTCTACTGGCCGCATCCAATACGGTGCCAAGCAATTGGCAGGACACCGTTACTGCCTGCTTTCTCATGCCGCCGGTTTCATTGATCCGCTCTTTTCATCCGGACTCGTGTTGACTACGGCAACGATTGATCTGATTGCGGGCCAGTTGTTCAACTCCTTCAAGACGAATGATTTTTCGGCCGAAGCTTTCCAGCATTTGAATGATTACTTCCAAACCAACGTTCGGTTCTTCGATCGCGTGGTCGGCAATTCCTACACCTCTTTCCGGGACAATGAACTTTGGGATGCATGGTTCCGTGTGTGGGTAGTCGGGCTACTTGTTGGCACTGAGCTAAACGCCAAGATTTATATGAAGTACATCGAGACCGGCGATAAGAAGGCACTCGATGTGAAGAACACGGGTGTAGTCGGTTCAGACTTCAAGCAGTTCAGGGATTTGTTCGAACGAGCTGATGAATTGATGGTCGGGGTTCGGGCGGGATCCATTGCCCCAAAGGTTGCAGCGCATACGATTCGCGAAATGTTCCGTGGGCTGGACTACGTTCCTACTTACTTCCAGTGGCACGATCCGAAGGTTCGCACCACGCCTGCATTTACAATCGGCGGCATGACCAGGATGTACTTCTGGTATCTTTTGAAGTCGCCGCGCCATGTGTTCGATGAGCTCTATGGGTGGAAGCCGTTTACCGCCTACAAGTACATTTTTGATTCCGTGTTGAAGATGTGGGGCTTGTCCCGGAGACGGAACCGCAGCTACATTCGGGATGTCTTCTTCTCCTGGAATAAGGAGTGGTCTGCTCCGGATCAGGCTCCCCGGTCCGAGGCTCCACCTCGCGCCGTCAAGGCTGCAGCCTCAAAACAGGTCGAGGTTGGAACAGCCGCTAGGTAGTCGCGCGTTGTAAAACTGAATATGCCATCCATCGATACTCCAGTAAAGTACAGACAATGGCCCGTACTCGTCACGGTATTGATCACGACAGCCGTCGTGGCCTTACTGGCGCGCGAAAGCGATCCAGACCCAAGCGAAGTAACCAGCCTTGCCAAGAAGTTTCGGTTTGCAGTGGAGAAATTATCCGCTGTTCCGATCCCGCCAGATGTTGTTTATCCGGTAAACAAGACTGCGAAACACATGCAGTTTTACTATTACCAGGTTGGCGAATCCGCAGCATTGGGGGATCTGGATGGCGATGGTCTGCCGAATGATTTATGCCAGACCGACGTTCGCGCCAAAACTGCCATGTTGCGTACGGTGCCAGGTACAGGTGATCGATACAAATCATTCACCCTGGATTTCGGCAAACTGGTAGACCGCAAGACGGTTTGGCCGAGCGTTTGTCGATTTGCGGATATGAATGAAGATGGTCTCACCGACATTTTCATCACTTTTTATGGACGGCCCCCGCTGCTTTTGTTGAGACAGGATGTCGCTGGGCTCAAGGCTGCGGATCCGCTCACTCAGGCTTCGTTTACGATCAGCGAACTGGTGCCCGGCCTCAATGAGCGCTGGTGGACAGCTACGGCAACCTTTGCTGACTTTGACGGCGATGGTCATCAGGACGTGATTGTAGGGAACTATTATGCTGATGGCTCTGAGCTGACAGACCCGGATTCCAGCAAGCCCTTTGAAATGAATGAAGACTTTTCGCGAGCCAAGAACGGCGGCAAGAGCCGCATCTTTCTCGGTAGTGGCAAGGGCTCATATACCTACGCAGGCGACGTGATCCCCAACAACGGTTCACGTGCATGGACGCTGGCTGTTGGCGCCGCGGATCTCAATCGCGATGGGTTATCCGAGCTTTATATTGCCAATGATTTCGGTCCCGACCAATTGCTGCTCAATGAATCGACGCCAGGCAAAGTGAAATGGCGCGAACTGAAAGGAGAGCGCGGTTTCACGCGTCCAGCCTCGATGTCCGTTGGTAACGATACTTTCAAGGGCATGAGCATCGACTTTGCGGACTTGAACGACGATGGCACCTTCGATATGTATGTCAGCAATATTGCTTCTCCGTTCCGACTGCAAGAAGGTCACTTCTTGTGGATGAGCACAGGCAAGACTGATCAAATGAAGTCTGGGTCTGCTCCATGGGTGGAAAAGGCTGACGATTTGGGAATGGCGCATAGCGCCTGGGCATGGGATGCTCGCTTCGAGGATTTTGACAACGATGGAGCAGTGGAACTGGTGCAAGCTACCGGGTTAGTGCGTGGGCGCGAAAACCGATGGCCTGATCTTTCACAGGTAGGCGGAGCCAACGATGTATTTGTAAAGTACCCCGCATCCTGGCCCAAATTCCTGCCCGGCGCGACCGATGTGGATGGTACTTTTTACAACCCGTTCTGGGTTCGCGGCAAAGAAGGGAAGTACGTCGATCTATCCGAGACGCTCTTTCCTGGCATGACTGAGCCAGCCCGCGGGATCGCGATTGCCGATGTGGATGGCGATGGCTACCCCGAACAGGTTTACGCAAACTTCTGGATGGAATCGAGTTACGTCAAGAACCAGTCAGCCGGCAACGGAGCCAAGTTCCTGGGCCTTCACTTACTCCTGCCGACTACTCAGGATGAGGGTGGAGTGCGAGCGCACAAGGGCCACCCCGGATGGCGCGAAGGTACTCCGGCAATCGGTTCGTTTGTCGAAATTGAAATGTCTGGCGGGCGTAAGCAAATCAGGCAAGTCGATGGTGGCAACGGCCATTCTGGTCAGCGCAGTCCCGAGTTGCGTTTTGGCCTTGGGCAAGCTTCCGATGCACCCATGCCTGTACGCATCACCTGGCGCGACCTTGCGGGAAAATCTCACCAGGATTCCGTTTCTCTTACACCTGGCTATCATACGGTAGTACTTGCCGGCAAAGGATCCAAGTAACATGAATTCAACGACCTTGACAGCTCCAATAGCGGCTGAAGTGGCAACTCCACCGGCTGCGGTGAAGAAGCCCCGCAATCCCCGTATGGGGCTTCGGACCTCGGCTACATTCGCCACCATTTTTACAATCCTCGGCCACACTGTATTCGGCTTTGAACAGTCTGTTGCCCAGGTCTTCGTGGCGCTCCTCGCCGGCCATTCTTCGGCCTTGCTTTTCGAATGGGTAGATTCCCGTGCGAACAATCGAACGCCTGGCTATGCAGGTGGCGGCTGGCTGAAAACGGTTGACTTTCTTCTTGCCCCTCACATGACCTCGATCACGATGTCGTTCCTGCTTTATGTGAATCAGCGCCTGTGGGTAATTGCCCTTGCCTGTGTATTGGCTATCGGTTCGAAGTACGTGCTGCGCGTGAAGCAGAATGGCAGACTCCAGCACTTCATGAACCCGTCTAATTTTGCGATTGCAATCATTCTGGTCGCCTATCAGTGGACAGGGATGTTGCCATGGGGTTATACAGTCGACCTGTCGGGTTCCTGGGACTGGATTGTTCCGACGGTTATCATGTGCCTCGGAATCCGGTTGAACCTCATGTTCACGGGGCGCATTTTCATCGCAATATCCTGGCTCATCACCTTCATCGTCTTGGGAGTGGCTCGTGCCTATGTGCTTGACACCCCGGTGGCGGCCCAGCTTGTTGTACTGACTGGAATCCCCATGGTTTTGTTTACCCTTTACATGATCACAGATCCACAGACGTCGCCATCGAGGTTAAGAAGTCAGTTTCTGTTTGGCGGCGGAATTGCTGTAGCGTACACAGTGCTTCTTGCGTTGCAGGTGCAGTATACAATGTTCTATTGCGTGGCATTCGTGTGTGCTGTTCGTGGCGCTTATTTTGGATTGCTTTCGCTCCGTGGAGAGCAGTTGCCTGCTATGGCTAAGGTGAGTTTGGGATCTCCAGCGGTTTCGAGCGGTGCGATCAGTCGTTAGCTTGGTGTCTCGCAATATAGTGCACTCTGCCAAGTAGCAGCAGTCTCCGACGATTGAGAGGACAGGATTATGGATTCAACCGAGTTGACACACAAAGGCGTGAAGCCAGAGGACAGAAAAGAAGAAATCGTCTTGCCAGTTGTATTGGACCTGGGATCGACGAAGAAAAAATTTATCAAGGCATTGAAGCAGGGTGAGGGTCCCCTGATTGATGACGTCTTCAATGCTGTGGAGGCTGTTCGATCCAATATGGGTGCAGAGTTGGAAGGCAAAGTGATTGTGCCTCTTGTGATTGTTTACAGGAAGAAAGAAAGGCGCCGAGGCCTTCTTTCGCTGTGAGGCTACATCTCTTTTTCAGTTGCAAGTGAGGAATTTGAAAATGTCTGACACCAAAGATCCAAATCGCAAAACCACCTATACACCTGAAATAGATCCCAAGACGGGAGAGAAGAAGCGCAAACGCAGGTACACTGCGGGTGTTGAGAGCATTCAGATCTTTGAAAGGGCGATGGCGCTGTCGCTAGAAACCGTCAGCGAAGGCATGGCCAAGACGTTGAATGTTTATAATGAGAGGTCGCAGAAGTCATCCAAAGATAAGCGTGATGGAGCCCTGCGAGCTGGGCTGCAGAACTGGTCTACTGCGGTTGGCAAAGGTATGAGCGTGGCAGGGGACGCTCCATCAACTTTCATTCGGGCTGTGACAAAAGGCGAAAACGGAAAAGGATTGCGCAAGCTGGCACGCATTCTGCTCCCACCTCCTCTTCGCTAATGCCAATTTCTAGCCTAAGGAAAATGTGAACACTTCGAATGGAAAGGATGGGGGACAAACCGGTTCCCCAAGGCAGCCCTCGCCATTCTGGGTTTCTAAAAGAGGCTCTGAAGACGGGGTAAACCAGAACCGTATCGAGAGAATTCGCGTTGCAACTTTGGAGGCAATGGAGCGTCGTCGCACCCATACTGCCCCTGCGCGGCCTCCTGATAAGCCAATAGATCCCTCCAACCCGGACTCCCTTCCTTTTACAGCCCCACCTGGGCTGCTCCCTCCCGAAATTCGTCGCCGGCTTCAGGGCGACCATATGCCTCAAGTGACGCCGGCACTAATGCGTCAGCTTTACTGGCAAGCCGGCATCCTGATGACGTTGAAGCGGCTGATCATTTATTCGGTGGCCGCCGTCCGATGGGGCGGGCACGTCTTGTGGGACAAGATCTGGCGTCAGGATACCCTGGATCGGCGAGCGATTCGTTTGCGTGAGGCGATTCAGCGCATTGGCGGCACTGCGGTGAAACTTGGCCAGCAGATGGCGATGCGCATCGACTTGCTGCCCTATGAGTACACGGTTGAACTCAGCAAGATGCTCGACCGAATGACCAGTTTTCCCTCTGAGTACGCCATCAAGCGACTTGAGAAGCAGTTTGGGAAGCCGCTATTAGAAATTTTCGCCGCATTTGATCCAAAGCCGATTGGCTCAGCCTCCATTTCCTGCGTGTTCCAGGCTTACTTGAAGACCGGCGAGCGGGTAGCCGTCAAGGTCCGGCGACCGGATATTGGAGTCCACTTCGCCGCTGACTGCAATGCGCTCGGCTGGGTTCTGCAGTTGCTGGAGTTTTTGACTGTGATTCGTCCTGGCCTTTCCAGGAATTTTCTTTTCGAATTTCGGCACATGCTGATGGAGGAACTCGATTTCGTCAAGGAAGCGCGCTATACGGAACTGTTTCGAGCAGGCGTAAAGGAGCATTTGCCGGATGTCAGTGCACCGCGAGTCTACTTTGATTACTCATGCAGCGACATCATGGTGACAGAGTTCCTGAGCGGCGTCTGGCTTCGCGAGCTGATTGTTGCCGTCGAGAACGAAGATGAGGAGGCGCTGGCAGCCCTCCGAAGCCAAGGCATTCACCCTGAGCTTGTGGCTCAGCGACTGCTCAGGACAAACCAGTATGGCGTGTTTGAAAGTGTTCTTTTCCACGCCGATCCACACCCTTCGAATGTAGTGGTTCAGAAGGACAGCCGCTTAATTTTTATTGACTTTGGTTCCTCGGGCGCTTACACGACCAAGGAACGAAACAACTGGCGCCAGCTTTCTTATTATCACGACAAGGCCGATATCGGAAGAATGGTTCAGTCAGCGCTTGCAATTCTCGAGCCGCTTCCCCCAATTGACGTCGATGAATTCAGCATGCGCGTAGAGATGATCTTTTGGCAGGATCTCTACGCATTCCGTAGCGAACACTCTGAGTGGTGGGAGCACACATCGGCCAAGATCTGGATTCAGTTCCTCCGCCTGGCGCGCGAGTACAACGTACCGTTGAACTTGAATACGCTGAAGATGATCCGCTCAACGCTGATGTACGAGACGATCGCCGCAAGGCTGTACCCGCAAATTGACGCATATCGAGAACATCGTGTCTACAACAAGATGGCGGGTAAGCGTGCGCGCAAGCGCGTGCACAAAGCCGCGCTCAAGTTCTTATTCCAAGGGCCTGGCGATGAGGCTTACCTGACTATTGAGCAACTGGGCGATATGGTCAACAGGACAATGTACCTCGGCCAAAGGCTTCTGGATGCCCCCCCATTTCAATTTTCAAGTCTGGTTGACAAAGCTTCCAACGCGATCTCGACTTTCCTTAGGGGTGTCTTACAGTTTTCGTTCACAACATTGCTCCTGGCACTTACGCTGCTCACCTGGCGCTTTGCTCACGGCTTTCAATTGGAGCTGATCAACATTTGGGACGCCGCACGCGACGTTTTGACATGGCCGGTTTACCAATTCTTCCTGGCCCTGAAGCTATTCCTGGATATTCGTAAAGTCATGTTCCGGTTCTACGACAAAGACGTCAGTCGTCAACGGAATTAAAGTCCAGGCTCAAAGATCGATGGTGCAGCCTTCAGCGGCTGCTCGCGTATTGGGGAAGATCGCCTTTGCTTCGGAAAGCATTTGCTCAATGGTGACGTCGTCGTGGTCCGGATCATGGTGAAACAGTACGAGTTGCTTCACCCGCGTTTCGGCTGCCAATTGAGCCGCGTCGATGCAGGTGCTGTGCCCCCAGCCTTTTTTCGACCGGTATTCATCGGCTGTATATTGAGCATCGTGAATCAACAGATCCGCGCCTTGAGCAATCTTTCGTATTTCCAGGTCTAACTGCTCGTCGCCGCCTTCCCTATCTGGAACGAACAAAACCGTGGCGCCCGAACTGCGGATCTGGTAGCCACAGCTGCCTTGGGGATGGTTCACCCGGAAGGGTAGAATCTTCGCACCAGCCAATTGGATCGGCCCGCTGTCCAGCTTGTGGAATCGAATATGCGGAAGGTCCTTAAGCATTACGACTGGGAAATGTGGATAACTCATCACTGCCGTAATAGAAGGTTCCAGAGGTGCGACAAAGTTCGTCGCGTAGATTGTAAGTTCGTTACCAGGGTTATACGCTGGAGCAAAGAATGGAAGCCCAAGTACGTGGTCCCAATGGAAGTGCGTAAGCAGCAAGTGTATCTTCAGTGGGCCCTTACGCGTACTCAGTAAATTCGAACCAAGCTCACGAATCCCGGTCCCTGCATCAAAAATCAGAACTTCGTCTGAAGCGGGTGTTTCCACTTGAATGCATGTCGTGTTTCCGCCGAAACCCAGGTTTGCGCTACGAGGCGTGGGGAAGGACCCTCTTACACCCCAAAACTTGACTCGAAGCCGAGTGGGAGCGACGCGAGTTGACGTCTCAGTAGCTGAGAGTATGACAATTCTCCGATAGCCGGAAGTGCATGGCGGTTCTAGGCTCCTCCACGTGGAGTTATATTCAACGACTTTATAACTGGCAGATAATCTTCAAACTTCGCGCCCCAAGCTACAACAGGTTCAGCGTAGCCCTTCAAATTCACAGGAGTCTTATGGAAAACTTTTTTCAGTTCTTCAAGCGGAAGGAATTTGAAGCTTTCCTCTCCCATGAGAACATCTACGCCAACATCTTTTGTTGCCGATTCAAGCCGGAACGCGCGGTTTACAGAATCTCCGAGCGCTGTGTGGTCGGGCACGGATGAACTGCCGACATTGCCCAGCATCGCGAGCCCCGAGTTGATTCCAGCTCCGATTCGAATCGGAGCATCAAGTCTAAATCTCTTTTGCAATCCTTCGGCAATGTACGAGATTTGAGCAAGTGCCGCGACAACATTCACCATGTCATCGCGTACCGCCATGGAGTGAAGCCATACAGCCATCACCGCGTCGCCCAGGTATTTCTGTCCCCAAGCGCCGTGTTGCTTCAGTACACCACCCGCTTCCCTGAATAGCGTACCGGCCACAGTCGCAGTAGTGTCTGCGTCAATCCGCTGCGCTAGCACAGTAAAGCCGCGGATATCGACTACCAGTGTGGTGATCTGACGATGGATGATCAACATGCTGGTGGCGTCTGAAGACACCGGCGCGGCACTTGACCGGGCCTGAACCTGCTGTTGATGAAACTTCACTGGGCAGGAACCAAACAGGATCTCGTCGCCATCCTTCAATAGAGTTGGAGATGAGACCCGAACGCCATTTACGAAGGTTCCGTTGCTGCTGCCCAAGTCATTGACTGAGTAACTGCCAATCTCAGCGATATAGACCAATGCATGGTTGCGGGAGACGGTTGAGTCGTCCAGAATCAAGTCGTTGCCGAAACTTCGGCCCACACGGCAAACTTCAGCCAGACACACTTCCGTCTTCTGGCCATTCAGTTCGGAATTCAGGAACGCGGGGGTCATGTTGCTCATTCCAGTGCCTTGTTTCCTCAAGACATTATGCCACAGTCAAATTGCTTCTAGATTTCGATAAATTTGCTTTTTAACCAAGCCCGCTTCGCCGAGTTTCCACACCACACGCGGCCAGCAATTCCTGCGGGCCCAAACCACCCGCAAGCACGAATACGAAATCATTGTCGATTTCTCTGCTTGTGTCCAATCCATGCACAAGAACGGAGCATTCGTGGATCTCAACCAGTTTCGATTCGAGGTAGGGCGTAACGCGTCCCTCGTCGATTCGCTTCATCAGCTTCTTAAGGTTTCGAGGGTTCGATTTGTCGAAGCTCTTGCCCCTATGAACCAACGAAATTGTATTGGAAAGCTCTGCTCTTGAAAGTGCAATCACGGTTTCAATCGCGCTGTCGCCGCCTCCAACAACGCAGATTGCTCTCCCCTGATATGCATCGGCGTCCAGCAGGCTGTATGCCACCTTCGCAAGTTCCTCCCCGGCAATTTCAAGTCGCCGGGGGCTTCCGCGCCTGCCAACCGCAAGCACCACGCTGCCTGCTTGATAAATTAAGCCGCCTTCGGCCTTCACATTGAAAGCACCATCGATGCTTTCAATGCCAGCTACCTTTACACCTTCTTCAATCGTCAAACCAGTGGAAGCGACGATTTCGCGCCATCGGTCCAGAAGCGTTTCCTTGGAGCTGTCCTCGATCCAGAGTGGGCCGAAGAGAGGAACGTAAACCGGTTCGGCCATCACAAATTTTTGACGAGGGTAATTGCGTATCGTATTCGCCAGCGTCCCCTGCTCCAAAACCTTCACGCTGAGCCCTGCCTGCTTCACGGCAAGCGCCGCACTGATTCCGGCGGGGCCGCTACCGATTACGATCACGTCTGTCTCCGCGCCCGCTGCTGGAGGATTCGCAATGATCGAATCCGCAACCAGTTTCCCTTGATTGATCGCTGCCTTGATCAAGCCTTTCCCCGTCACCTCACCAGCCAGATAAAGGCCCGGAACATTGCTCTGAAGCGATGCATCCATGACAGGAAGGCTTTGCACCTGTAAAGGGCCAACCATTACCAATTGGATCGCGTCAGTCGGACACTCTGCCGCGCAGGCCGCAAACCCGGTGCAATCGTCCATTCTTGCCGCAATCGCCTTTTCATTGACAATCTCGAGAACTTCAAATGGGCAAGCAGTTACGCAGATCCCACAGCCGAGGCACAGGTCGAGATCGATGCTGGGACGCTGATGTGCACTTTCAATCGCGGCGACCGGCGCGGCATTGGCGGGCGAGTGGACTTCGGTGATCTTGACCTCCGTTGGGAACTTTTCAACTTGATCCACTTCGTGTTGAATCTCCCGCAGTCTTCGCTGCTGATCTCGCCTCCATCTTTTGGCGACGAATGCGAGATAAAGCGCCGGGACAACAAAGAACCCTGGCCATTTCAACCACAGAGGAAAGTTCGGCCACGAGCTTGCCACCTCGACGGGAGGCTTCGGATTTAGCAACGCGCGAATCTTCTCCGGGTCACTCTCTGAATGTTGGAAATGACAGCGATGGCATCGTTGTTCCAGCGTTGCTTCTTCACCGAAGCCATGGCAACTCAAACACCGTGCGCGCATAGTCTCGCGACTCACACGGACAGTTGTATTTCCATCGGCGTGGCAATTGCCGCACTCCCCGCTCAGTGCCGAAGAGTGTCGAGCGTGCATTGGATCGTCCGGATGCGTTTTGAAATTTGCGAACGATGCTTCGAGTGGCGAGCCACCAGGAATGGGCGCTTTCTGGATTGAGGCATAGTGGCACACCAGGCAGCGCGATCGCATTACCGAAGTCTCCACTTTTACCAAACCCTTTTGGTCGGTATGGCAAGCCATACAATCCTGACCAAGCATGTCCATGTGTTTACGGTGGAGTAGATCCCCGGGCTTCCCGGTGAATGAAACAAGCCGGGCGTTGAAAGCATCGGCACCAAGGATTCGCGTTTGAGGGGAGGGAATCCTCCGCGCCGCAAGAGACCGTTTTTCCTTTGCGTGCACCTGGCTATGACAACCAGCCGACTGGCATCCGCCTGCTACAGACCGCACGAGATCGGTAGTGCTGCCTTGATGCTCGGGGTGGCATGATGCGCAGTCGATCCGCTGTCTGGTATGCGCTGCTGCTGCCGCATGAGTTGCCGGTTTCACCGATGCATGGCAGCTTTGGCATTTGGCTTCCCTTTCCGAGCCTGCCGAAGAATGACAACTGGAGCAAGAGAGATTCGAGTGCGCCGGCGAGATCTCACCAGGGCTAATCCATATTTGCTGGCTGCCCCAGATGTAGGCCGCTAACGCAAGTGTCGAAGCAAGTGCAACAGCAACGGGCATTTTCGGGAAGCGGCCAGCCGACAGGTCGGAGGTGGGCACCCAAACGGGTGCCTTAGCTTGCACCCATTGGGCAGGGGCGGCGATTCCGACGGACGGTTTCGCCTCCGGCACCGCATTGAGATGCCGCACGCCAAGCACACACTTGCCTTCGAAAATGGTGACGGTGACGTCAAACGGTTTGATCCGGACTACATCGCCGTCCTGAAGCTCTTGGCTAATGACTCGCTGACCGTTGACGTAAACTCCAGCTCCGTTGGAGCGGTCTGAAACGTGTATGCGACCGTCTCGAAATTCGAGGCCAGCATGCACTGGAGACACAGCCAGGTCGTCAAGTTGTAGCGAGCAGCTATTCTTCCGGCCGATATCAATCGAGGTTTGATCAATGATCTGGGATTCGCCGTTGTCTCGATCAATGAGAAACCGGAATGGCGTCATGGTTCCGGCTTGACGAATCAGAATCTGATTCGGGCCAATTGTGATTTGGTCTCCCACACGGATAACAGATTCGGATATCCGCTCACGATTGACGAAGGTTCCCGTGGAAGACTTGTTGTCGACGATGAAATAGTCATCTCCGCGGCGCTCGATCAAGCAATGCACCGGGTTTAATTCCTCGTCTGGGAGCACCACATCACATGTGGCTTGGCGGCCAAACCACGCTTTATCAAATGCAAGGCGAATCGTTTCGCCTCCCTTGCCGCCTTCGATAAAGAGTAGTTCCATCATGGCTAGTAGTAGAGTTGAGTTGCGATGTGCATGAGCATGAGTGCGTATGTCAGTGCTGTTGCCACGATGTGAGGCGCGACCCAGAATCGAAGCAGCCTATGCAGGAAGATCTCAGATTCCATCTTATTCGCTCGAAGTGCGTACTCAGAGGCCCGGAGAAAAGTGTCGCGCTCGGCGATCGGGATCTCGCGGAGTCTGCTGGAATGTTCACCCTGAAAAGAAAAAAGCTCGGCTGACACTTTGGAACGGTTCCGATAAAAGCGCGCCATTCGTCGCCACGATTGAGTTTCTGGCACTAGTGAGCTGCGGACAACGGTGGCGAAGCCGATGGATCCGTCCCGAGCCAACTCCAGCAACCCCCTCAGACTCTCCTCGCGCTCGGCGACAAGATCTTCAATCATTGCTGGATTCTCCTCCATTGCTGTGAGCAGCGGAGGTACATAGCGGCTGAGAAACCAGCCGGCAGCGCCTGTGGCGAGAGTGAAGGCAATCGAAGCCAACAACAGTGAGGAGACCGCTCCAGCATTCCATGACCCGGCATGCAGGAGCACAGCTACCAGAGTGACACCGCCGAAATAGACATGAGCAACTAACCAAACAGAAAGCCTGCCCACTCCTTGATAGGCCATCCTCTTCCTGACGGCCAATGCCCCCTCGGCGATCATCAATACAAAGGTGATCCAGCCCATTGATCGCACCAGGGTCCGGTATCCGTCTGGGGAAGGATATCGATGCGCTGTCCACCACCAGCCCAAAAGCAAAACCGCCAGGACAAATGCCACAACAGGCACAGTCCGCGAATTGCTTCGCCCGCGAACCGGACGATTGCTACGTGGCATTGACTGGCGACTGCCGCCTGAAGTCACTTCTCCGGCTCCGCTGCCGTCAAATAGGCCCGAGGTTCTATACGCTCAATGGCGCCATATGGGCAATTGTGAACGCAACCATGGTTGTAGTTGAATTCCTGGCAGAGGTCGCATTTGACAGCGAGGCGACGTACGACGGCGGTCTGAGTTCCTTTTTCAATTTCGTGCATCATAGGCTCGCCATCCGGAGTTCGCCAGAACTGAAGATAACCACCTATGAGTGGCGCACCCGTCTGTTGCTTCTGAAGCTCCTTCGAGTCGGGCACTTCAGCCATGGATATATTTCCATACGGACAACGTCGTGCGCAATTGCCACAGCCAATGCAGGAGTCCTGAATGATAACTTCGCCATTCACGTCACGGGTGATCGCGCCGGTTGGACATCCGATCATGCACTCGGGATCCAGGCAATGCATACAGGAGGTAGTGACGAGCAGCGGATCCCACTTATGAAGTTGCTCAGCAGGCGCCTGGATAAACGTCCCTCTTCGAGTTAACCTCGAGATGCCATCGTGCAATTCCGCACATGCCTTGACACAGTTGCCGCAGCGAGTGCATTGGTCCAAATGAATCACCAGCGCTGAGGTGGCCTTGACGAGGCCGTGTTGCAGGACTTCTCCCACGAAGCCAAGCGCGGTGGGTTCCTGTGCGCCGATCTGTTCCTGAAATCGCTCCGCGACCGGGTTGTAGCGGCTTACAAGCTCCAGGAAGTCTGATTTTGCAATCTCGATCGCCTCCACTTTGCCGCTGGCGATGACCGTCGCATTGCGGCGTTCCTCCTTGAGCAATGCCGTCTCACCAAAGTAGGAACCATCCTTGAGGTAAGCCACTGTGCGGGCCTCGCCGCCAGCCAGTTTCTTCACCACGCGCACATAACCTTCGCGTATCAGGAACATTGCAGTCGCTTGGTCTCCCTCGCGAACGATTACTTCGTCTTTAGAAAAAATCCGTAGTTTGGCGCGCGCCACGAGCCGTGCGGCGGTCTCCGGATCAAGCTCAGCAAATTCCGGGATCAGCCTGAGATGATTCGCGAGCGCTCGCTCTAGGTAGGCCTTGTCCATCACATTTCGGAACGAGCCGGCCTTCTTCATGGACTGTTCAAATGCGCGGCGCGGCACCTCAATAACGGTGCATGATTCTATAGGTGTTACCGTGGCGCTGCAGGGCAAACCGCTGATCAGCGTCATCTCACCGAAAAAACTCCCTACACCAAGCTTTGCCAGGAGACGTTGTTCGCTCCCAGCCCTAACCTCAACGCTCCCGCGTATCAGGATGTAGAAGGTGTTGCCAAAGCTGCCTTCCTTCAGGATTGGTGAGAACTCTGAGAATTCGCGTACGGCACACTCGGCTCCTCCCTCCAAAGGTGCTTCACCCAACCATTCGATGAGGTCATCTGCGCCCTTGCCGCGAAATAGATCCATCCTTTTCAGGACGTCCAGGATCTCGGGCGTAACTTCCGATTCATTCATTGCAAGGCTGGATTGGATTGGATTGACGAAGGAATAAAAGAGCGATCCACAAGATCGCGAATGTCGATTCGTTTGGTTAGAATGCCGGCGTCCAGGGCCATGTCTCTGATGCGCTCCATCTCCTCATCGCCTGGGTCAAGCATGCGATAGCTTACCCGGTCGGGAGGTTGCATCAGAACGAAACGCAAGAGTTTCTCATCCTGCCTGAAGTAAGGGCTTACCAGCTTGGCGGCATCCAAACGGTGGGTTTCAGCCCATTCCCCACTCTCGGCGATGCCTCTTACCAAGTCCCTCACGATCGCCGGTTTGGACGTGATTAGCTTCTCGTGGACCACCAGCACACAAGAGATGAAACGCGGCCAAATGTCCTTGGCGTGATAAAGCACTCGCCCTGAGCCATCAAGCTCGGCCTTGGCTGCGTGCGGCTCGCCTACGAAATAAGCGTCGATAGCTTTTGCCGCAAGGGCGCCGGGCATGTCCGGCGGAGGGATCTCAACGAAGCGCACATCGTTCGGGGAAAGCCCCTCGTCGGCCATCAATTTTCGTATCACCAGGTTCTGGTTGCTGAACTTGCTGGGAAGGGCAAAGGTTTTTCCTTTCAAATCTCGCAAGCGTGTCGCCTTTAGGTCTGAACGCACCATGACCGTGGAGCCATCCCTGTGACCGAGGTAAAGGATCTTCATCGGCACACCCTGCTCGCGCAGTTTCATCGCTAAAGGCGCAATCATGAAAGCTGCCTCAAGTCGGCCAGCCTTGATTGATTCCACGACGGTGGGGAAATCCAGGAAAAGCCTGGACTCAAATCGGGTGGATTTGCTGGTCTTAGTCGCATAATCGGTAACCGGACACGTAAGATGACACGTTACCGGAAGAAACCCGACTTGTAGCTGATCACGCTGGGCCTGCTCTTCGGTTGGAACCGGGTTCCAAGGCTTGAATCGCAATAACGCGATACCAGCGATTAGCGCCAAGCCAATGAGTATCGCTCGAAATACAGATTTGCCCATCTTTCTAAATCCTGTCCATCGGAGTTGGTGTCCGGTCTTGCTCATGATAATCCAGATTGAGGCCCAGAATGGCTGCAATTTCATCCACCACGATTGTGACCTCCGGGTGCGTTGGATTTCGCAGCCGCTCACCGTGCACCAGAAGTGTCTTCAGCACGTTCGATGGTCCCCCGCTAAGAACTAGAATTCGATCAGCCAACTGTGCTGCTTCCTCGATGTCATGAGTTACCAATACGACTGTCCTAGGCTTGATATCAAGAAGATTTGAGAGCTCGCGGCGCATGTGCATTCGCGTGATGTAATCGAGCGCGGAAAAAGGCTCGTCCAGCAGAAGGATGTCGGAACTGCCGGCGAGGGCTCGAGCCAATTCCACGCGCTGCCGCATCCCGCCGGAAAGCTGATGCGGATAGTGTTCTTGAAACCCCGACAGCCGAATCAGCTGCAGCAACTCTTCCAACTGCCTGGAGCGGAGAGCAGGGTCTTGAATATCCCTCAAGCCCAAGTCGATATTCTCTGCGGCAGTGAGCCAGGGAAAGAGTCCATCCTGCTGGTAAACCATTCGAACCTGGCCTTGCCGGATCACACTCCCAGCCGTAGGCTGCTCGAAGCCTGATAACAAATTAAGCAGTGTCGTCTTGCCGCATCCTGACGGACCCACGATCGCGGTGAATTCGCCAACGGCTATGTCAAGGTTGAGGTCACGAAGGACCTCAACCGCTCCAAACGACTTTCTTACATTCTGCAGTCGAAGGGCGCTACCGCTCATAGCCCCATCTTATGCTCGGGATCTTTGTCAATTGAAACAGTACTCGATCCAGGCAAATTCCAACCAAGCCAATGACGATCATTTCAACTACCAGAATATCGGTACGCAGCCCATTGCGAGAGTCCATGACGGCGAAGCCAAGCCCATCGCGACCGGCAATCATCTCGGCGGCAACTACTACAGTCCAGCAAATACCGGCTGCCACTCGCATCGTTGTAATTACTTGCGGAAGGATTGCCGGGAGCATCACTTCCCAAACTCGCGACCAGATCCCCATCCCATACTCTCTGGCAACCCTCATGTAGACACTGGATACGTTTGCGACAGCCGCAAGAGTCGCGACGCATACCGAGAAGAAGGCTGACAGGAAGACGAGGAAGATGGCCGGCGCATCGCCCACGCCAAACCATACAACGGCAAAAGGCATCCACGCGAGAGGGGAGAGGTTTCGGAAAAAATTCACAGTTGGCAGTAGCGTGGCTCTGGCGCCAAGGCTTAGTCCAAGACAAAGCCCGAAAGGTACCCCAAGCGAAACTGCCAATAGGAAGCCAGACAAGACCCGGAACAAAGATACGATCAAGTCGTTCACCAACCGGCCTGAGCCAGCCTCATTCAAGAATGCTGCGTATACCTCCGAGGGGGCGGGGAAAATGCTCGGGTTCATCAGCCGAAAGTGAGAAGCCAAACTCCACAGGCCAAGAAATGCCACTGCAATGGCTGTCGGCCCAGCCAGGTGAATCCAACGCTTCATGTGGACTATACCGGCCGCAGTCCGCCGGGTGCACTATCTTCTGGATAGGAAGCCCTCACACTGTCCGCGGATTTCGAAGGCGCTAACAATTGAATCATTCCGATCATCGCGTCGATCAACCGCTCCTTTTCGCACCATGGAAAACTGGGCTTCTGAATGAGCAGGGCCGTCAATCCGTGAAGGCTGGCCCAGATCACCTGGCTGATCAGATCGGGATCAACGTCGTCGAAGTGACCGATTGCCATGCAATGGACAATCTCTGTTCGTAGCTGGTAGAACGCTTCCATTGCTCTGGGAAAGTGCTTTGAAACTTCTGTGGGTTCTAAGCCGGGATGCGATGTAAGAAGAAACGCAACTGTGTACTGCTGCGGGTGCGTCAAGCCAAAATCGATATACGCGCGGCAGCACTTTTGAAGAACTTCAAGTGGATCCTGGCAGGATCCAACTATCTCGGCGAACATATCGGATAACTGGGCAAAGGTTTGCTCGCAAACGCATTCGAACAAATCATCCTTACTCGTGAAGTGCATGTAGATTGTGCTTGGAGAATATTCAATTTTCTCCGCTAGTCGCCGCATGGATACGCGTTGGAATCCCTCGGTGGCGAAGACGTCCAGCGCCGCATCCAGTATTTGCTGACGCAGGTTTTCTCGCTGTCTTTGTTTCCGTTCTACGATGCCCATTATTCACCTCCAATATTGAGCTTCATGATTTACCAGTCATGGCACTCTGAGGCGACTCGGGCTCAGATACCGGAACGTTGTTCCTGTCGTGGCGCCAACGCGATCCCTCCTGGTAAATTCGCTTGCGCATTCGATTCACGCCGCCCAGCGGTCGATGTTCTGGCAAACACCTCCAGGGGTTCATCGACAGATGCTCGCTGAAAAGCACATCTTCAGGAAGATTCAGCGTCTGTTTGGGGAGTTTCAACGTAGCAATTTTGTGCCAGGGAGAATCTTCCTCACGCCAGGGCACAAGCGCGTCTTCAATTGGCTGTTTGTACGGATCCAACTGATATTGAATTCTGAGATCGAAGCTTGCTTCGCTTTGGCTGAGCTGCTCGGCCAATCTCTCTCTCAAGTAGTTAAGAGCAGGTTTGGATGGAATGGGAGAGGTCGGCTTAAGCGTCGGACGCAGTGAATATTTTACCGCCCGGTCTCCAAACAAGTAGGGCGTTGCACTGAACCACGATTGTTCGAGCAGGCTTCCGATCCTCTTCTCTGCTCGCAATAGAGATAATCCGATTCCAGGCTTGCGAAGAAGGAAGGCTGCGGCCCGAAAGAAAACGCCTGCTGTCCAGCGAAAATTCATGGCCCCGGTACGAGCAAAGTTGTAAAAATCTTCTGCATTCGACATCAGAAATACCTCAGGTGTCATGAACACAAGATCATGAGTGTTGCAATTCTCGTCTCCTGGGATCAGCTTGGTCCCGGGAACTCCCATAAGCTTTATAGCCATTCCACGCAGGTCTTTTTTTGAATCCTCCGCCACGGTTGGCGAGCCGCTGGAGTATCGGATCCACGCCTGATATACAGTCCCCGGTTCGCGAAAAAGTCCTATGCGAAAGCGTTCAGCCAAGTCGGAATCCACGGTCAGCGTGGCGCGAACTGCGACATGAGACTTGGGGTGAAACCCCCTGTACGTTAGGCCCTGCAAATACCGTTGCTCGACTATGTTTTGAATGATGCCGATCGACGCCTCAATGAGCGCTTCCTCATTGGGAGCCGGGTATTCCTTGTTGAGTTCAAGCTGTCGTTGTTTCGGCATGATTGCGCTTCGGATATCCTCCTTGAAATGTGTTCGGAAGTTCATTGCTTAAACTACGCACCAACCATTGTTTGGCTTCGGATTGCAACTGTCGCGACTCGGAGGCAGTGTCGATTTCTTGAGCGAAAATGTTGAAGTAATTCACAGACTGAATGCTGCTTGCTTCCTGGCAAGCTGGACTGTTCTTGTTTGCAGCGTCTTCTGAACTACTCCAAGCCATAACATCTCTCGGTGTATTGTTCATGATACTGTTTTTGTGCGAATTCGCAAACGTCCCTTCCAACTCGCTCAATCCACCACGCCTCATGGCAATGTTCCAGGCCGCGCATCCAGAGGAGCAGCCTTACAAGCACCCCAATAAGGATCGGTCCAGCACTGTTTTGCCCACTTGCTTTCAGGCTCCGCTTCCGCCGCTTTCCTCGCTGCAGGCACCTCGCTGATGATTTTCAAATATTCAATCAAATCCCATCTTTGAGCTTCCGTAAGTTCGGGGCCAACTACACCCTTCGTTCCGGGAGGCGCATTGCGAAACTCGTGCCCACTATTGGAATTTCCAGTCACTTTGACGTCCACCTTGAAGGAGCCTTGAATTGCCTTACTCAGATAGCCGATCTGCTTTGGATCGAATTCGGGATTTCCGGTATAGAACACCTTGTCACGTTCTGCCGCAGGCAGGAGCAACTGGTAGAGATTGGGAACAGAACCATTGTGGAGGAAGGGGCTTGAAGCCCAAATTCCATCAAGGGGACGGGCTGGGTACGCATCGACTGCTCTCCAGCAGTCTGCGCGAAAGCCTACCATTTCGTCCCGTTGGACACCGGTAATTCCCATCTGGTCGAGGCCACGCCGCATGACGCCGCCAACAACCATCTGAATTACAACTGGGCCCGGAGTATTATTCTTCATGCCAAGTTTTCTCGCGTCGAGGGTTCGGCTCATGAAGTTCCTCGCATCCAATGGGTCAGTGCCGATCTGATCTGACGTGAATAGCCGGAGGATGAAGTAGCGCTTCTTATTGCGAATGGCAACGTCGTCACCGCAAAGGGGAGATGGTTCGATCTGTGGCGCGTGGCAGTTTGCGCAGAGCTGTTTGTATAGCACCTGCCCTCGAGTTGCCTGCTCCTGGTCCACCTTGCCGAACAACTCTTCGGGCCATTCAGGCGCATGCAACTTGGACATCGTGGTTTCCATCTCGAACATCTGTTTGAGTCGCACACTGGACAGGTACCGTTCCTCAATACTCTTACCCGGCAGAGCCAGGTAGGCATTGACGGCCTGGGCCTCAATGATGTTTCTTGCCATGGGTTGGCGTACAGAACCGTTTGACTGCACCCAATCGTATTCGGACGCATACCAAAGTGGAAACGCTTTAACGGGTGCATTCAGCACTCGAAGATTTGCAGGATCCAACTTCCGATACATTGTGTTTCCACCCGTACCCAAAGCGTCTAATCTTCCATAACCGCCCAGCGTTGGCTTCTGTCCTGATTTCAAGCTAAGCCACACTTCCTCCAGTCGATCGCCCACTTTCTCCCAGAACCAGGCGCGAACTTCAGCACGCAGCTTCTCGCTGGTTTCCGCAGAGTATTTGTCTCCCAGGACCCTGTGAGAGAACCTGTCAAATTTTCCAGGCACCAGCACGGGTTGTAGGATTTCCGGTGCAGCAGTGACCCCCACCGCAATGATGATCTGCTCAAGGAAAGTGTCAAAGTTAAAGGTGCCCGGTGCTCCGTCAATCCTAAGGGCTTTGCCCTTGTAAGTGACAATCGAGGTGTGGCACAAGGCGCAACTCAGGCCAAGATTCTCGACACCTGTTACCGGGTCCGGATCGTCCTTGGCGAAGCCTACTGGCATACGGTATGGATTCAAATGTTCACTGCTATCAGGAACGAATCTGAACCGCGACATGAATTCGTTTGTCATGAACCTTTCGGTGGTGTTTGGCTGCTCCAGCGCCATAAACCAATCCATTGGCATCACTTGCGATCCCTGTGAGGTGTGGTAGAACATCTGCCGGTCATCGTCGTTCCAAACTTTGTTGATCTGGAGGACTTCGTTAACTTGAATTGGGTCAGGCAGACCCGGCTTGTAAATCAGGTTGTAAGAAAAAATCCAAATGGTAACCAGCAGGAGCAGGGGCAGTCCTATTGATAGACTCAACAGCACCTTCTTGCGTCTAGACATCTTCTTGTTTTAGTGCTCCCCTCTGAACTCGGCTCCAACCATCATCGATCTCCAATCAGCTTACAAATCCACCCTGTGCTCAATGTGGGTTGTGTTCAGGGTGAGTCGCCGGAGTATCCCATTTCACAATTTTCAAATCCAACACAAAAAACGCATAAAGGACCGGAACCAGCAATAATGTCACAACTGTTGCTACGAGTAGCCCTCCGATTTGGGTATAGCAGAGAGGCTCCCAAAGCGGGCCACCGTGCTGAGCTAGTGGAACTAACGCTATTACTGTAGCGCCAACGGTGATCAAAACGGGCCGAAGTCTGAGGATGCCGGCAGCCAACAGCGCATCCCGGAAGGGCTCTCCCTCGGCATGGGCTTCTTCGATGAAGTCGAACAACACAATTACGTGACTGACGATGACGCCAATCAAACTCACAATTCCAAGGAAGGCGATGAAGCCGAACGGAGTATCCATTATCTTCAGAGCGATGAGCGCCCCGATCATTCCGAATGGAATCGCCGCGAATACGATAAACGGTTTCACAGCGCTGTGGAACTGGAATACAAGTGCGAGGAAGATCATTGCCGTTGAAACAATCAACACCAGAACTACTTGGCCAAAGCCCTTCAAGCGCTCTTCTTCTTCCCCTCCGATTTGCAAGCTATAGCCTGGCGGAAGCGTTGCAGCGAACTTGGCAAGCAAGGGCTTCGCCTTGTCCATAACATCCGCAGGATAGTGTCCTGGGGTAGGGAAGCAGAGTACAGTGAGAGTCCTAAACTGGTTGCGTCGCTGAATTTTTTCGGCCTGCACCTCGCGCTTAACGGTAGATACTTCGCTAAGCGGAAGCTTCTGAGTGCTATTGAACGAATAAACGTATAGGTTCTCAACGTCCCAAAGTTGTGCCCGTTGACCAGTGCGTAGCCTGGTGACAATCGGGATCTGATCGTCGCCAGGACGAAGACTGGAAACCTGAAGGCCGGTCATTCCGCCTCCCGACGATATGGCAACATCTCGATTAGTGAGCCCATAGAGGTTTGCTTTTTCAGCGTCCACATTGAGCTGCATCGAAAACGCCTGAGTTCCCCAGTTGTTCCGAACGCGCACCGCTTCAGGAATGGAGCGGAGAATGTCTTCAACCTTGCTTCCGTAAGCGCGAAGCATGGTCTCATCTTCCCCTGAAATACGCACCTGAACCGGCACCCCGATCGGGCTGCTGGTTTCGAGTTGGCGCACGTCGATGAGTGCGCCGGGTACTCCGGCTGATAACGCTGCCTGGAGCGGTACCGACAGATCCGCGGTGTCGTGTTTATTGTGGACTTGAATGATGATCTGGGCGTAATTCTGCTGAAGGATCTCGGGCGCCACTGAGAACCAGAAACGTGGTCCGCCTCCGCCAACGAAAGTGGTCAGCGAGTTCAAGACCTGGGGTTGCTTGGGATCGTGAGCATGGTGCTTGCCATATTCTTCAGCTGTCTTCACGATAATTTCGCCAGCAAGTTTTGCAGCCTGTTCTGTCGCTGCCAGGCTCGCATCTTCTGGGAGCCAAATATCGGCGAACGAAAGGTAGGACAGATCGTTCGGGAAGAACACCTGCTTCAGGTCTTTCACATAGAAGAATCCAGCGCCCAGCAAGACAAGTGAAAATGCCAGCACTGACTTCCGGTAATTAATCAGGGTTCCAGCAAAACTGTAATAGAGTTTTGCGAAGCCATGGTTTCTACGCACGCTCATCGGTTCAGCCGGTTTGCTGGAGGGCTTCAGCAAGTAGTACCCGAGTAGGGGCACGAAGGTCATCGATACGATGCGGGATGCGACCAGCGAGCAAGCCATTACAATAGGCAAACTGTACATGAAATCGCCAGTGGTGCCCTGGATCAGCAGCATCGGCAAGTAAGCCACGATGTTGGTGATGGTGGCAAACAAAATTGCAGTCGCCAGTTTTTGAGGACCAAGCCATGCTGCGATCAGTTTGGAATGTCCAGAGTCGAGTTCGCGCTTGATCGCATCGATAGCCACGACTGGATCGTCCACTAGCAACCCCAGCGCGATAATCAGCGAGGCAATAGATACTTGTTGCAGGTCAATATTCAGCAGCCGCATCATGCCGAAAGTCATCGCGAGCGTAAGCGGAATCGCAATGGCCATGAGCATGGCCGATCGCCATTCCCAAAACCCGATGAGCGCTAACAATACGACCAGGACGACAGCTTCACCCAATGCCTGCATGAAGAGTGACACAATCTCCTGAACTTGAAGTGGCTGATCGGAGGTGCGGGACAGAAGTACATCTTCAGGCAACCGGCCTTTCAAGCTGGCGAGCGCTCCATCCACGGCGAGGCCAAAATCGACAATCTGACGGCCTTCACGCATGAAGACCGAAAGCGTAATTGCACGATTCCGGCTCCAGTTGCCTTTGGCGTCTTTCGTCATGTAGTAGTTGAGATAAAGTGGCGGTTCGTACGCTCTGTATATGTCGACAGCGTCTCGAAGATAAACTGCGGATCCTCGTGGTGTCGCTCCCAAGACCAGACTTCCAAGTTCCTTCTCGTCACGAAACTCTCCAGTGGGGGAGATCAGAATATTCTTGCCACCAACTTCGAGCAATCCACCCGGTAAAATTGCATTTCGGCCAGATAGCAGCTGTGGCAGGGAAGAAGGCTGTAGTCCTGAGGACGCCAATCGTTCCTGAGAGTATTCGAGATAGGTTTGTTCTCTTAGGACGCCAGATCGGGTTGCCTTGGCAACGATAGGAATAGCCTGCAGCGTCCGCTGAACCAATTCCGAAAACTCATCAAGCTGCTTAAGGCTATATTTGTCGCCGGTCGATGCTGCCAGCCGCGTTCCGGTCTGCGCTGGGTCGCTTACAACCACTGGTGGCCATGTATCCGGATGTTGTTCGGAGGGCCTCAGCCGTTCCGTGAAAAACTCCCTCATCAACGCTTGAACAGCGGCTTCATTGCCAAAGAATTCGCCATCAACGCCAACAAACCCTGGCCCCTCAATGGGAACTAGATTCCGGCCTTGCTTCTTGTCGAGCACGTAGCGAATAAATTGCTCGCGATTCTGCCTGGGTACAATTGGGTTTACGGAAACAGGGAAGCAAACGAACGCCGTAGAACGAGCACCACCTGTCTTGTTCGCTCGAACATCCTGAATCGCTTTGCGGATATGAGTCTCACGCCATGAGATCTCCCCCTGATCCGCTTTCGGGCTCGAAACGGTGAGCATAAGCGCCGCGGTGTCGCCGAAATCACGAAGGAATGTGATCGGACCTGCCCCTTCAGGCAGATCATTGATTGCATTTAGCTTTAGCTGTATGTCATCCCACTGTTTGGCGGTGTCGGGTTCGGTTTCATCGAGGATGATGTATACGATCGAAATGTTGCTGCGCGTGAGCGATTCCACTTTTTCAACAGTGACATTCGTGCCAATTGCGGCTTCGAGCCGCTTGGTCACTTGTTGTTCGATCTTGGTGGCTGAAATACCCGGCCAAGGACAAACCACGGCAGCGCGGTTGATCTTGAACTGCGGGTCTTTTCGTTTCGGCATCATATAGTAGCCGTAGACGCCCCAAAGAATTGTGGCGACAAAAAGCACCCAACTGATTTGCCGGTTTTCTACGCAGAATCGCGCAGTACTCTTGTCGTTCTGTATTTGGTCCTGGTCGCTTTTTCCGTGGCTCATGGGTGTAATTAGGGCCCTTCTGATCCTAAGGAATGATCTGGACGACTTCTCCGTCCTGTACCAGAGAGGCGCCCGCAACGATTACGCGTTCGCCCTCCTGAAGCCCGGAAGTGACAATAATCCTGTTCTTCAATGTGCCACCAAGGCCGATTTCACGCGATCGCGCCGTCGCCTTGCCTGCACTTTCAGTGACAACGAAGACGCCTTGAGTTCCTGCCTTCGTTCGCACGATTGCGTTCATCGGGATAACAAGACTCGAAGCCATTTCAGTCTTCAGCGCTTTCATCGCAGGGAGTTGCAGCGATACGACCATCCCGGGTCGCAGCAGCATATTCGGATTGCTGAATGTAATGTCCACGTCGAAAACTCTTGTCCTCGGATCGGCTGCCGGAGCGATGCTGCTAACACGACCGGAGAACTGGCGGCCTGGCAGCGCTTCCGACTTGAATGTCACATTGGTGCCGACAGGAAGCCGTCCAAGGAGGATATCGGGAGCACCAAATACTGCCTTCAAAGTCACTAAGTTCGCCATGATGAAGGCAGGTGTTCCGGGTCCGACTAGCGAGCCGACCTCAATCAGCCTTTTCAGGATAATCCCGTCAACTGGGGCAAGGATCGCAGTGTCTTTTACCGACAAGTTAGCTTCGTCCACCAGGCCCTGGGCGCCGGCGATTCGTGCTTTCGCCAACGGAAGCTGAGTGAGTGCGCCATCATAATTGGCTTGAGCTCCCTTTAGCTGTGCCGTAGCACCATCCATGTCTGATTTCGTCAGACTCTCTTTTGCAAACAAAGCCGTCGCCCGATCAAAGTCGCCCTTGGCCTTATCCAGGCCCGCCTTCGCTCCTCGTACGCCTTCCTCGGTCTGAGCCAATGCGGCTCGAGCTTGATCCAATTGGCTCGTAGCTTGCGCCACTTTCACCTGGTAGTCAGATTGACGGACTTTCGCCAATACCGTTCCTTTAGCAACCTGGTCGCCCTCGTAAACAAGTCGTCCGCCGACTGTGTGGATTTGCTCTACAAAACCACCCAGACGAAAGGCGAGATCATATCGGGAGGCGGGCTCCACTGTGCCTGAATAGCGCGGACCCTCCTCTGGCGATTCCCTCTCTACCGCCTGTAACTTTACAGGGGTAATCGGCCTCACGAAGGGCTCTTCCTTTTTGCAGCCGGCTAAAGCTAGCAGAATGGGCAACAAATATGCGATCCGTTTCATCTGTTTATCTCTCGCCTATGGACTTCTCAAGGTCTGCTCTTGCGTTCCAAAACGCCATCAGGGACTCTTGGTACTTATATGTTTTTTCCGCCACCGCAGCCCGCAGTTGCAGAAGGTCTTTGAGGAGAATCGTTTTCTGCTCATAGCGGTTCAGCGCCACACGAACCTTCTCCTGGTCTGCTTCCAATGCCAAATTCGCTGCCCTTAATTGTGCTCGGGCAGATTCCAATTTCCGGAAATTCAAACCGACTTCCACTTGAATTTGGGAAGCCGCTTCATCTACTGCCGACTTTGCCTGCTTGATCGTGGACGACTTGGCGAGGAGCTCATTTTTCTTGCGGCCCCAATCGAAGACGTCCCATTCAAGGATTACGCTTGCGGCGCTAACATTCTTCGGCAGTACTTCGAGGTTGCGGAAGGAGAGGTAGTCGAATCTGAAACTGATATCCGGAATGTATTCAGCGCGCTTTGCTCGACGGTCAATTTCCGCCAAATCTACCTTCAGGCGCGCCTCTTTCAGCTCAGGACGTTGATCGAGCGCCTTCGCTCTGGTTGAAGCTAAATCCGATTCCCAGGGTTTCACTTCAAGCTCAGTGGTAACTGTGAACTTCGTGTCGAGGTCTTGCCCTAGCAGGTTGTTCATCTTTTCTTTCAAGGTATCGAGGGTATTTTGCAGCCCTGCGCGGTCCGATTCCACTTTGGCCATCCCCGCTTGCGCATCCAGCAGATCTGATTTGAGGATTACCTGTTCCACCAGTGCACTGGTCGCTACTCGATCCAGTTCTTTGAATAAAGTCAAGGCAACGTCCGTGGCCTTCAGTGCACTTTGAGACTGGAGTATGTTGTAGAAGGTCTTCTTGACGTCATTAATGACATTTTGCTCTTCCAGGCGAAGCTTCTCCTCGGCGATTTTCTGGTTGAGCCGGCTTGCCTGTATCCCCAAGCCGATTCTGAATTGCTGGGAGAGTGGCTGGGCAAGCCCAGCCTGAGTAATATTGAACGGGCGGCGAGCAGTAGTCACCGGGGCTGGTGTCGGGGGGAACGGACCGATTCCAGGGAAGGAGCCAAATGCACCTGCCGGGAAGTTGAAGGTCAAGGGAGTAAGCAACTGGCCTTCCATGGTCAGAAACTTGAATTGTGGCAGTCGGTAGGTGCGCGATACTTCGATCGCATTCTTTGCCTTGTCAACTTCAGTTCTGCTGATCTCGATTCGCCGGTTACGCTCTAACGCTCGGGTTACGGCTTGCTCCAGCGATAGATCTTGCTGCGCAAGGCCGCAGACAGTACTTATGGTCAAAAATGCTGACCAGCTTATAATGTTCTGCGATCGGCGACTTCCGGCCGTCCTGGCAGTCGAATGGCGTCTCTCCCCACACATGGTCCCTTAGTATGCCACAGACAAACAATAAATTCGAGCGATTTTTGCGCTGCATTATGGCGATGGATCTATTCAATTGAGTTCGAGGGGAATGACTGCCGCCTGCAGCCTCCTCAAAGCGAATCACCACCCCACAACATCCATTGAAGTGATCTCAGGATTCCGGCCAATGCCACTTTACTTGTAGTACGAATTCGTGCATTTGCGGTACGGCTGGCGATTGATTCGCGTGCTGAACTTTGCGATTCTCACTTTTAGGAAACTTTTGGTAAGGTAATCATGGTCATGAAATCGAACCGTCAGACTGGCAAGGCAATAGCATGTAGGAACTGGCTCGTCAGCCGAGTTTCAAGATTTTGGACCTCTACGGCTGGACAGGACACTGTCGAATACACCTTATTGCTTGCCTTTGTTGTGTTGATCTCCTCCGCAATGTTCCTTGGAGCTTCCCCATACGTGAACAACATTTGGGGCACTGGTTCCAATGTCCTTTCAAACGCGAGTGTGGTCGCAGGCAGCTGAGCCTTCACGACTGCAGTGAGCAGCGATTAGTCAAGATCCAAGTCTGAGTCCAGCCGTTCAATACAATGAAAACTGCAGCGTTACTCACGCCACCGTTCCGTCACGATCGACTGTCACCTAGACTTAGGGCTTGTTAGGAAATAACATTTCCATTGTAGAATGTTTTACGCTACAGTGGAGATGGTGCAGGG